>Ga0208644_1000339_pt1 | contig 37761 bp, 61 predicted proteins | sample VirMetDEL_Nov_18_FD_184517 | JGI IMG/M metagenome (GOLD analysis project Ga0208644, IMG submission 184517) | Aqueous microbial communities from the Delaware River and Bay under freshwater to marine salinity gradient to study organic matter... | ecosystem: Environmental > Aquatic > Marine >...
CTACAGGCTTCGTCTCGTTCAACGCCCGGACCATTTCCACAACATCTTTGATGCTAAATTCCATATCTGTCTCCTGTTGGTGCGGCACCGCACCGCCCCCGGGTGGACGCCCTGGATTGGTGACGGCGCGGGCCGCGTAGAGGGTCAAAACGTGGTCGGCTGCGCGATGCCCCGGATGATTGCCATGAAGCCCTGCTGGCAGTGCGTCTCCCCGATGCTCACCCACCGCTGGTCGATGGTAGGTTGCGGCGTTCCGCTCGCATCCCAACGCAGGCACGCTCCCGATGGTCCCGAGTTCGGAAGTTCCCGGAGCTTCGCGACGAACGCTCCGACCTTCTCGGCAAGTTCCTTCCCCTCGTTCATCAGGTCAATCTCCGTCTGCGTCAGGTCGCGATATCCCTTGATCTGCTGGTGCTGGTTTTCCATGTTGACTCCTTTGGGTGGTGTTGGTGGACGGCGGCAGGATCGTCCTGCCGAGCCAAGTGCCGTTCCAAACACAGGCCGAACTCGGGCGTACGGTGGAGGTCGTCTCCACCCCTACTGCTACCCATCGTCGCGTTTGTTTGGTCCCGCCGGTCTGCATGGCCGTTTTCCGGGGATATCGTCGTGACGCCTTCACGCGGCGCCGTCCGTTGATCGTTACTCGACGTTGGCCGGCCGGTCCCGCCGCTGCCGCGCCTGCTGCGCGTTGCCCTCGCGGCTCTTGATCGTCGCCTCGATCGTGGCCTGCGCGTCGCCGCCGAGGCCGCGGGCAATCTCGCGCGCCATGTCGTAGTCGCCGCTCTTGACCGCCGCGACGGCGTCCTCGAGCGTCGGGGCGACGTTGGACTGCTGCTGCTGCGCAGGCGACGACTCGCCCATGCGGGCTTCGGCGGCGGTCTGCGGATCCTTCATCGGGTCGGGTGTGGGCCCCCGCTCGTTGGACGACTGGCCTCCGGTTGCCGGTGCGTCTCCGCGCAGATCGTCGGTCGTGACGGTGTACATGCCATCGCCGGCCGCCGTCGCGTCGTACACGTCGCCCATCTCTTCGGCCGTGTTGAGGCCCATGCTGATCTCGGGCGCGTGCGTGTTGACCAGCCACGCGGCGGCGCGGTAGGTCAGCATCAGTTCCGGAATCGTCTTCCACTTGCTGCCGCTCTTGCCGTACCAGCCTTCCTCCTTCGCGAGCGCGATGGTGATGAGCGGGCCTTGAATGCGCTCTCCGGTCGCCTTCTCAACGGCCCACGCGCGGCAACCCCATTCGTCCTTGCCGCGCTCGCCAACCCACTCGAACCGCAGCGCGCTGAACCGGCCGCACTGGTTGAACGACGCAATGAGGAACTTCGCCGACCATCCGGGTCGTCCGTGGACGATGTAGAGGTTCTGCATCACCATCAGGGGCGAAGCCCCGATGCGCTGTGCCATCTCCAGCGCGATGATGCAGTTCGGAAGGTTGTTCTGGAACTGAGCGGGTACGAGCGTAGACGCGGCAAGCGCCTTGCAGGCGCGCTGCATGAGTTCAAAGCCCTGCAGGTCGCCGAAGCCTGCGCGCACGACGGGCATACTCTGCTCGGGCGCCGACGGGCGCCGAAGCTCAGCGATACTGGCGGTTTTCGGTGCATCGAGAACGGTGGACATCTGGATTACCTCCTGAACTTGCAGTTGTCGTAGATCGGGCAGAACTTGGGCCCGCACAGCATGCTGCGCGGGTTGCCGGGAAACAGCCCGGCGTGAACCATGCGTGCGACGATTTCCAGCACGCCAGGTGAATCTGGCTCGCCAAGCAAGACATCGCGAGCACCGACGATCGTGCCGGTTCCGATGCGCTGCGCCTTGGCCGTCTTGCCGGTCTGCATGCCGATGATCTGCGCAGGGCCGCTGATCTGCAGGCCGGCAGCCTGCTCGGCGAGCAGCTCGTACACGCCGAGCTGGTACGTATGCCCCTTCGTCTCGACGTGTCCATCGGAACGAACCGCCGTCTTGCCGGTCTTGAGGTCGGATATTGCGTAGCCGTCCTCCGTGCGCCGCACGCGATCGGTGGTCCCCGTCAGCGCGAGGCCGATATCGGTGATCTCAAGTCGCTCGCACTTCACCTCAACGGCGGCGTAATTCTGCGCGGGGGCAACCTCGGTGCAGTAGCGATCGTGCAGCGCGAGCGCCGTGCGCTCCGCGTCGTCGACCGGATAGTCGTCGTCCCACACGACGTCGTGATCGGGCTTGCGGATGGCGTCCACGGCGGCGCCTGCCGCGTCGTCGGGCTTGATGCCGGCGCCCTCGATCACCGATTGATCGTAGACCGCCGTGGATGCGTGCACGGCGGTTCCAATCTGTGCGGCACCGGTAGTCGGGGTGCGCAGTCCGCGCAGGTGCTTCGCCTCGGCGCGTGCCGGGCAGTCGAGGAAATCGGACAGGGCAGAGGCGCGGATGGTGACGATGTTGTTCATGCCGCCGCCCCCTTCGCCTTCTTGGCCCCGGACCGCGCCCTGCGCTCGTCCTGCGCGCGGCGCTTGTGCTCTGCCTTGGCGCGCTCGTCCAGGTGGCGCAACTGCTGCGCCTGTCCGGGCGTTGCGACCCGCGGAAGCTCGGCCGGGAAGGGCCAGCGGTCGGGGAGTTTCAGCATCACCGCACCTCCAGCCGCGGCGTGGCGTAGCTCGCCGCGCGCACCCGAAAGCACTGCGTCATCACGGGCCTGTTGGCATCGTCGTACAACACCTGCCGGTACATCTTCCCCGGCCCGGTGGACGAGCAGTCGGTGCGCATCGCCTGCGGCTGCTCGACGATCTGCTGCTCGACGGCGGGAGGAACGGCCAGCCAGCCAGCGACGACAGCGCAGAGCGCCGCGACCACGGCGATACGCGCCTTACGCTCGCCGATCGGGGCCGTTGGGGTGGGCTCCTGCGGCTCCGGAAACGCCGGCCGCCAGTCCTTGAGATCCTGCGGCAGCCTCACATCAAGGCCGCGAACGTCGATCGGGAGTTTGTTCATGTGCGCACCAAAACGCTGGACGAGCACTGATTGAGCGCGCGCATCAGGCGGCGAGCCGAAGCGATGTCCAGGCAGTCGATCACCACCACGCCGCCGTCGGCGGTGACCTTCACGCAGTACGCCTTCGAGCCGTCGGAAAGGGCGTCTTCCAGGATCGAAAACTCGTTCGCGGAGTCAACCAGCCGCGATCCAGTGCGCGCTGGCGTGGTGTTACGGGAGAGCGTCTGGGTTGCCATGACAGTCCTTTCGAGTGAGGTGTGACGCGCGTCGCGCGCTACACGCATGGCCCGCACACCGAGCCGACAACAAAGCCGAGCAAAAAGACGATGAACAAGACCAGCCAGTCGAGCGACGCGGGCATCACTAGCTCCTGAGACTGGTTGCGAGGTCAATGAGGGTGTCCCGCGCCCGCGTGCGCAGGGTGAAGGCCGGCGTACCGTCAGCAGCCCGGTCGCCGAACGCGAGGTCGCAGCCCAAATTCGCGGCCCGGATAACTTTCGCAGCAAACGCCCAATCCCTCGCTGCGTCGCCCGTGTGGTCCATCGCCATGTCGTCAAACACGCAGGCAATCGTCTCCAGAACGTTGTCGGTGCCATGTTCGTCCAGCAGCCGCTTGATATCGGTCGCCAGCCGGTCACGCGACCAGATAGGCCGGGTGACCTCGGTAAGGTGGTCGGCGACCGCCTGCGCGATTGCCGGGACTGCTACCGGTGCGTTCATTCTGCTGCTCCCCATGCGTTGTACGGTCCGCCACCGCCGAGCCTCTCCGCTCTCCCCCGCGGCCGTTCCTCCTCCGGCTTGGCCGGTCCCTGTGCTGCTCGGGTGTCACGCGGGGCAGCGGTGACGTGATGGCATTATGCTCCCCCTGCTCAATTTGTACAATCAATCCTTTTTATGTGCTGATAAAAAGATTCTATTGTACAATTTGCGCGAGCCTGCTAACGTTATGACATGACATTCGACGACCTTATCCGAAAGTACCGTTTTGCCGTCGCCGCCAGCAGGGCGACCGGCATTCCTCGCTCGACGCTGTACCATTGGCGGCGTGTCGGCAGCATCCCCGACGCGAAGGCACGTGAAATCCGCCGCATCTGGCGCGAGGAAAAAAAGTGATCCCCCGCCCCGCCCCCGTGTCCGTGCGCCCCTGCCTCCTCCCGGGCCGGCGCGGCTGCCTGCCAGCCCTCGGGGGCGGGGGACAGGGGGATCGGGCATGAACGTCGCCGCCCAGCTCAAGCAGGCCCGCGAGCACGTTCACCGCTCCATCGGCCAGCACGTCCGCCACGCCCGCCAGTACGTCACCGATTCCGTGCGCCGCGCCAAGTGGCTCGCCGAGTGCGAGTCGGCGGTTGCGCTTGGGAAACTCCGCACGGCGCCGGTCGAGGATGAGGTCGGGTGACATGGCGACAGTCTCTTTTTTTGCCCGGAGCCTGTCATTCCGCGCCGTTCCGCGAATCACGGAAGGAGTCAGGACATGACGCAACTTTCGTTGCTGCACGAGTCCATGAGCGAGGCCCTTGGGACGCTCGTAGCGGCGCTGGGCGGGCCGAAGCGCGTCGGTCCGATGCTGTGGCCGGAAAAGTCCGTGGACGCAGCCAGCGGCCTTCTGCGTGACTGCCTGAACCACGGCAGGAAGGAGCGCCTCACGCCCGATCAGGTGATCTACCTGCTCAAGCTCGGGCGGCAGGCCGGGTGCCACGTTGCCATGCGCTACCTGGCCGGCGAGTGCGGCTACACGGCGCCGGAGCCCGTCGAGCCGGAGGACGAACTGGCGCGGCTTCAGCGGGAGTACATCGACGCGACCCATGTCCTCGCCTCGCTCGTGCCGAAGATACAGGACGTAGAGGCGCGCATCAGGGCGGTGAAGTGATGGACGACCGCATCACCTGCCGCCTGTGCGCCGAGCTTCGCGGCTCCGACCGCGGCGAAATGCTTTGCCGGTCCCGGCTAGTCAACGGCAAGGCTCGGGCGCATGCGCCGTGTCTGGACCTTCCCCGGCGCTGCGAGGGGTTTCGGCCGATGCGGCACGCGGAGGATGCGAGGGACGGGGTGCAGCGGTGGCCGGGGTTGGTGGTGGCATGAGCGACGTCCGCTACACGGCCGAGCGGCTGATGCAAATCGGGGCTGCGTGCAGGCAATTGCCGCCGCCTTTTGCCGAGTTCCACGCCGACGACGTTCTGCGCTACGGCTCGGCGTGGCAAGAGGAGGTCCGCCAACTCCGCGAGCGCATCGCCGAGCTGTCCGCAGAACTGCGCCGCGTAGAGTCGTTGGCGGCAGACGCGGAAAAGCTGCGCGACTGGATGACGGTCGACGCAACGTGTCCGTGCTGTCTCGAAACTGATGAGTGCTTGGATGATTGCACGTTTGAAACTGACTGCCCTCGCGATTATTACCGGATGAGCAATGTCCGCGAGGTATTGAAGGGATTGCGACATGGACGGTAAGCCACAACGCAACCAGGGCCGCGGCAAGCGCATGGCCGGCGTCCCGAGCATCAGCGTCCTCGCGCTGCAAGCTCTTGAACAAGTCGTCCCCCGCGGCCAGATGGCGAGCGCGCAGCAGGTGCATGAGTACATGCTCACGCACTTGCAGAAGGAAATGGCCGGCCGGGAAATCTTGATAGATGCCGTCCGCGTCAGCCTCAACCAGCACGTCCCCCGCGGCCTCGTCGAGTGCGTGGCCCGCGAGAAGGGGCCGAAACTGTGGATTCGCACGGTGCGGATGTGGAGCATTACGCCGCCCGCGGCCTCCATCCGTGCCTGTGCCGCGACCCAGAACATCGGATGGTGGGTCGACGCCGACCTCATGGCCTACGTGGTGCCCTGCCGGGTGCCGTCCATGGCTGCCCGTCGGTCTGCGTGCCGGCTCGTGGTGAGGCCGATACCGATGGGGCGCAGGCTCGTGGAGGAGGATATGGCGGAGGCGTCCGCATGACCGACGCCGAGCGCGAGCAGGCAATCGAGTTGGCGAAAGAGGCAATGCGCCGCGCCGCCGAAACCGGGAACTGGAAACTCGCGAGGCAGCACCAGAACGCGATGCTCGAGCTTATCCGGGGCCGGTCGGAACTGCGGGTGGCGGTGATGGAGCAGGAGCGGGGGCTTACATGAACACCCGCGACCGCCAGCTCGAAACCGTCCGCGACATCAGCAACGAGTACGAGCAGCAGGTACTCGGCATCCTGCTACAGTTCCCCGATCAGTGGGACCGCGTCGGAACCGCGCTCGGGGATGAGGACTTCGGCAGTACTCCGCACCGGCTGATCTTCCAGGCAATCGCCGACTGCTGGGAGGTCGGCGACACGGTCGACGCGCTGATCGTCTGCGACCGGCTGGACCGTGCCGAGAAACTCAACGTAGTGGGCGGGCTCACCTACGTGGCAGGGCTCGCGCAGGCCGTCTCCGCACCCGCGAACCTGATGCACTACGTGAAGCGGGTTCGCGACGCAGCCATCATGCGCCGCCTACGCGCCGCCGCGCAGCAGATCGACGCACTTGCTTTCCAGCCCGGCGCCGACCCCGTACAGGTCGCCGACGAGGCCGAGGAAACGATCCTCAAGGTGCTGGACCGCGAGGCGTCTCAGGTCGAAACCATCGACTTCGCCGATGCCGTCGACCAGGCCGAGCGGTGGCTCGACAACCCGACGAAGGGCCTGACGACGGGATTCCCCGCACTCGACAAGCTGACGGGCGGCCTCAAGGCCGGCGAGCTCGTCATCGTGGCCGGGCGCCCGAGCATGGGCAAGTCGAGCCTGGCCATGGTGATCGCCGAGCACGTCGCCCGCACCGATCAGGTCGTCGTGTTCTCGCTGGAAATGTCGAGCCGGCAGATCGGCGCTCGAGCACTGGCCTACCACCGGGCACAGCAGGGCAACGACAAGGCGCGGGCCTACTTGAAGGCGCTACGGCTGCGCGTGAACGACAGCGCGGCCATGACCATCGGCAGCCTGCGCCTGCGCCTGCGTCGCCACAAGCGCCAGCACGGCCTCGCGCTGGTCGTCGTGGACTACCTGCAACTCATGTCGGGCCCGGCCGGCGCCGAGAACCGCACGCAGGAAATCGCGGCGATCAGCCGCGGGCTCAAGGCACTCGCCAAGGACATGCAGTGCTGCGTGCTGGCGGTCTCGCAGTTGTCGCGTGGCCCCGAGAACAGGACCGACCATCGGCCGCTGCTGTCGGATCTGCGCGAATCTGGACAGGTCGAGCAGGACGCCGACCTCGTGATGATGGTCTACCGCGACGACTACTACACGGAGGACAGCCCGTGGGCCGGCATCGTGGAAGCCATCGTCCGCAAGAATCGCGACGGGCAGACGGGGACGGTGTACCTCGGCTGGCAGGCTGAGTTCGCGAGGATGTACCACTACACGGGCGCGCTCCCCGAGAAAGAGTCGCCCCGAAAATCGCGCCGCGTCGGCACCGTGCGTGCGGACCAGTCATACGGAGATCACCGGGCATGAATTGGTACAAGCGTCACCTGGGCGACTACGCCAAGGACACCCCGCATTTGTCGATGATTGAGCACGGCGCCTACACGCTGCTTCTCGACTTCTACTACTCCGCAGAAACGGGCCTGCCTGCCGACATGCAGTCCCTCTATCGACTGTGCCGGGCCATGAACAAGGCCGAGCAGGCTGCAGTCAAGTCGGTCGTCGATGCGTTCTTCCCGATAGGTCCGGACGGCCAGCGGCACAACAAACGGGCCGACAAGGAAATCGCGAAACTGCGCGCACGCGGCGACCTGAGTCGCGAGTTTGGGATGCTCGGAGGTCGGCCGAAGCAATCCCAACCGGAAACCTCAAAGGTTCTCAATCAGGAAACCTTGAAGGTTACCGAAACAGAAACCTCACAGGTTATTCCGTCGGAAACCTTAGGGGTTTACATTTCAAAAGCTATCCCAGATACCAGATACCAGAAGCCAGAGAAATACCTCCCCCCTACCCCCCTCGCTGACGCGAAGGGGGCGGGCGAAAAACCGCCGCAAGCGTCGGAAAAGCGCCGACGACGAGCGCCGCTTACCGAGGCTCCGGCCGAGTTCGCGCTGCTCGACGGCGACTACGATTGGGCTAACGGCATCGGGCTCGACGACGCCACCGTGACCCACGAAACCGCCCGCTTCCTCAACCACGCCAAGGCTCAGGACCGCCGCTGTGCCGACTGGCGAGCAGCATGGCGGAACTGGATGCTCAAGGCCGTCGAGTTGCTCGGCCGCAAGCCGGGGAAAGCAGCATGACCAACCGCCCCACCTACCGCTGCGTCGTCTGCTTAAGTCCAGCGATCAAGGTCGCCACCTGGACCACGCAGGCGGGGCACTTCGTCCGCGTCAACTGCCGGGCCCACGGCTACGTCACGACGCTCGACGGCCAGATCCACGGCCAGCCAGAGCGCTCCGGGACCGCACGCACCGGCAACGTGACGCCGCCGCCGTTCGCGACGGGCTATCGCTGGTTTTTTCGCAGGGGTGGAGAGTGACCCCGACCCAGCGCTCCCTCGCAGCCCTGCGACAAGCCGGCTACCTGCCCGCCGTCGTCGAGAGGTGGAACCCGCACGCCCGAATCCGGCAAGACCTCTGGGGCTTCGCCGACATCCTCGCCATCCGCGAAAACGAGGTGCTCGCCGTGCAGGTAACCTCCGGCTCCAACGTCGCCGCCCGCATCCGGAAAATCACCGAGCACGAGAACCTGCCGGCCGTGCGAAAAGCCGGCATTCGCGTCGAGGTCCACGGCTGGCGAAAGCTCAAGGCGGGCTGGGCGTGTCGGGTCGAGGATCTGTCGTGATTTGCCTCGCCCTGCTCCTATCCCTGCTCGCCCCCCTGCAGGCCGCCGCAGCCCTGTCCTGCGCCGACCTCGCGTCCGTTGCCCAAGCCGCAGCCCTGGCCCGAGCAGCAGGCGAGGCCGAGGACAGCCTTTCCGCCCGGATCCCCGACATCGTCGCCCATCTGCTGGCCGACGGAGACACCGCCTCCGCGTCCGAGATCGAGGCAGCACGGCAGCTCGCGCTCATCACCTACCGCGCCAGACTGTCGGCCCGAGACGCCGCCCGACGAACCGCGCAGCAGTGCGGAGGCAAAACGGCCTGATAGACTTTGACTATTGAAACTTCCGGTTTGATAGGGCAGCATGCGGCCGGTCACGTCAACCGGTTACCGAAGTTTCATGGGCGCTCCGGTAGGAAACCAGTTTGCACACAAGGCACGCATCTGGACCGATGCGATCAAGCGTGCGCTTGAGCATCGGTCGAAGGGCGATCAGATCAAGGCACTCGATGACCTTGCCGAGAAGCTGCTGCAGCAGTGCGACATCGGCGACATGGTCGCGCTCAAGGAACTTGGCGACAGGCTGGAGGGCAAGCCGATGCAGGTTATCCTGGGTAGCGGCGAAAACGGCGAAGTGGTCGTTAAATGGCTCGGGTCGTAACGATACCGTACCGACCGAGAGAACAGTTCTCCGGCTACCACGGCCGGACGCAGCGATGGGCCTGCCTCGTCGCGCATCGTAGGGCAGGCAAGACGGTAGCCTGCATCAACGATGTGATTGCTCGCGCCGTCAAGGAAGGCAAGAACGACGGCCGGTACGCCTACATAGCCCCGTTCTACTCGCAAGCCAAGTCGGTAGCCTGGGATTACCTGCTGCGCTACTCCGAGCCGATCCAGCGCGCCAAGAATGCTTCGGAGCTATGGGTTGAGCTGCTCGGTGGGCAGCGGGTACGCCTTTTCGGGGCAGACAACGCGGACGCCCTGCGCGGCAACTATTGGGACGGGGTGGTCTGCGACGAGTACGGGGACTGGCGCCCTAGCGTGTACGGGTCGGTCATCCGACCGGCGCTCGCGGACCGCAACGGCTGGTGTACGTTTATCGGGACGCCGAAGGGGCATAACGGCTTTTACGACGTCTACAAGCAAGCCGCGAACGATCCTGCGTGGTTCAGCCAAGTCTTGAGGGCCAGCGAGACGGGCCTGCTGTCTCAGGAGGAACTGGTCGATTCGGCCCGTTCCATGAGCCGCGACCAGTACGAACAGGAGTTCGAGTGCTCGTTCGAAGCGGCTATCCAAGGCGCGTATTACGGCCGCGAATTGGCGCAGGCTGAACGCGAGGGGCGGATTTGCAGCGTCGCGTATGACCCGGAACTGCCGGTCTACACGGCGTGGGACTTGGGCTACCGCGACGATACGGCTATCTGGTGGTATCAGGTCGTCCGTGACGAGGTGCATGTCATCGACTTCCATGCCTCAAGCGGGCAGACGGTGGCGTTCTACGGCGATCTGATCCGCTCCAAGCGATATGAGTACGCGCTGCACTGGCTCCCTCACGACGCACGCGCCAAGACGCTTGCAAGCGGCGGCAAGAGCATCGTAGAGCAGTTGGCCGAGTTCCTGAGCATCGGGTCTATGCGCATCGTGCCTAACCTCGACGTGCAGGACGGCATCCAGGCGGCGCGGATGATGCTGCCGAAGACGTACTTTGATGCCGAACGGTGCGACGACGGCCTAGAGGCGCTCAAGCAATACCAGCGCGAGTACGACGAGGACAAGAAAGCCTTCCGCGAACGTCCCCGGCATGACTGGACCTCGCACCCGGCCGATGCCTTCAGGATGTTGGCGGTTGCATGGCGCGAGGCTGAAAAGCCGGAGGACAAGCCTGCGCCTGTGCGCTCGCTGGTCGTCGGGCAGAACACGGTCACGCTGGACGACCTATGGAACGAACACGTACGCACATCGCGGAGGGTGGCATGACGGCAGTCTACGAAGGCGGTAACCCGAAGAACATAACGGCCACCGGCACGGTAGATACGGGTGGCGGCACGCTGCTCGGCTTCTACGTCAATTCCACGACTAGCGGCACGCTGGTACTGCGGGATGGCGGGGCTAGCGGGACGGCTCTTAGCGGGACGATCACCCCGGCCGTGGGCTTCCATCGCTTCCCGGCGAGTTACGGTACTGACCTTCACGCCACGATAGCCAATACGCTTGACGTGACGTTTTTCTACTGTCCGGGTTGATAGGCCGTGGCTGAAAAACCTCGCGTATCGTCCGAAGTGCAGCGTTGGCTAGACTGCATCGCTCAGTACGACCGCGAGTTCAAGAAGTGGGAATCGCGCACCGACCGAATCATCAAGCGCTACAAGGACGACGGGCGCAAGGTAGACGACGGAACGGTCAAGTTCAACATCCTCTGGAGCAACGTTCAGACGCTGGTTCCGGCTGTTTTCTCCCGCCTTCCTCAGCCTGACGTAAGCCGGCGATTTCGGGACAACGATCCTGTAGGCCGGGTGGCGAGCCTGCTGCTAGAACGGGCGCTTGATTTCGAGATCAAGCATTACACCGATTACGCCGAGTCTCTCAAATCGTGCGTGCTTGACCGCTTCCTCGGCGGCAGGGCCACGGCATGGGTGCGGTACGAACCGCATTTCACGACGCCTGAGCAGCACGCGGACGGGCTCCAGGTCACTGAGGATGCCGAGGTAGAGGGCGAGACGGAGGAAGCCGAGGAGCTAGAGTACGAATGCTCCCCGGTTGACTACGTTCACTGGCGCGACTTCGGCCACACGATAGCGCGGACCTGGGAGGAAGTGACTGCGGTCTGGCGCGTGGTCTACATGGGCCGGCAGGCGCTTGTCGAACGGTTCGGCGAGGACATCGGCAACAAGATACCGCTAGACGCGAGCCCCGAGGAACTGAAGCGTTCCAAGATGGCCGGCAGCACGGATCGGGATCAGGCGTGTATCTACGAGATTTGGGACAAGAGTACCAAGTCGGCTTTCTGGATCAGCAAGAGCCTTGGCGAAGTGCTGGACGAACGTCCGGACCCGTTGCGGCTGGAGGGCTTTTTCCCCTGTCCGCGTCCGATGTACGCGACGATCAGCAACGAGTCGCTAGTCCCTGTTCCTGACTTCTATTTGTACCAGGATCAGGCCGTCGAGCTCGACACGCTGGCGGACCGCATCGACGGGCTTATCCGGGCGCTTCAAGTCAAGGGCTGTTACGACGCGAGCGTTCCTGAACTGGCAAGGCTGTTCTCCGAGGGCTTTAACACGCAGATGATCCCGGTCAAGAATTGGGCTGCGTTTGCGGAAAAGAACGGGCTAGACGGGGCGCTGTCGCTTGTGGACCTTGCGCCAATCGCGAAGGCACTGGAACAGTGCTACCTCGCGATGCAGCAGGTCAAGCAACAGGTGTTCGAGATTTACGGCCTGTCGGACCTCGTGCGCGGCGCGACCGATCCCAACGAGACGCTCGGGGCGCAAGAACTCAAGGGGCAATACGCCAATCTGCGGCTTCGGCACATGCAGCACGAGGTTGCCCGGTTCGCGACTGACCTGCTGAAGATCAAGGCGCAGATCATGTGCGGCTACTACCGGCCGCAGACGATTGCGACGATTGCCGCGGCTGCGCAGTTGTCGCCCGTGGATCAGCAGGTAATCCCGCAGGCCATGCAATTGCTGATGGGGTCGCGTGCGATGGACCCGGCAGCGCCGCAGGGGCCGAATCCGCTGCGATCCTTCCGCGTCGAGGTGTCGGCCGATTCGCTGGTGCAGATCGACGAGAACGCCGAGAAGCAGGGGCGCGTCGAGTTCCTGACGGCTGTGGGCGCCTTCTTGGACAAGGCGATACAGGCCGGCACGGTTGCGCCGCAGATGACTCCGCTCCTGATGGAGTTGCTCAAGTTTGGCGTGACGGGCTTCAAGGTCGGCAAGAGCATTGAAGGCAGCTTCGACGAGACAGCCGAGCGGCTCAAGCAGGCGTCGCAGCAGCCGCAGGGCATACCGCCCGAGATACAGAAGCAGATGCAGGAGGCGCAAGCGCAGTTGCAGGCCGAGTCCGAGCGGCTTACGCAGGAGCGGCAGAAACTGGAGGGCGAGCGCACGCAGCACGCGGTAGAGAAGATCGCGCTCAAGGCGGAGAAGGACGTGTTTGGCCTTCAGAAACAGGCGACAGAGCAGGCTCTCAAGAAAGAGGCCGAGGTCGAGGAAATGGGGCGCGGGTTTGAGCAGGAGCGGATGCGCATGGCCGAGGAAGGCGCGAAGGAACGCGAAGGCGCTGTGCAGCAGGCTTACAAGGCTGTTGATACCGGCATGTCCGAGGTAGCGAAGATCACTCAGCAGCAAGTTCAGGTGGTCGAGCAGATGGCGGCGAACATCGTGGCGTTGAACGATGCCATAACCGCGCTGGCGCAGGCTGTAAAGGGCTCGAGGCCCGTCAGCGTAGACGTGGAGTCCGGGACGGATGGTCGGGCAGCAGCGCACCGGGTCAAGTACGGGGACGGCGAGGAGCGCGTCATTCCAATTCGGAGGAAGGCGTGAATACGTTGACGAAGTGGAATCTGAAGATTGGGAGTGCGTTCCTTGGGCTCCAATTCGTCGCTACCGGACTGTATTCGTTGTTCGACACGAAGACTCGGTTTTTCATGATGCTGAGTCAGAACGGGATGCAGATACAGGTAGGGTTGGCGTTGATGGTTGGGGGGCTTTGCACGATCTACGGGGCGCTTAGGCCGTTGCGGTGTGTCAGGCACATTGGGCAGGCCCTTATGTGGGTCACGGGGTTTTGGCTGGCGCTCGTATTCTTGATGATCGGGTATATACCCCCGGTTGTCACGCTGACGTTCATTGGTGGCCTGGGCGTGTTCGTCATCATGATGCATGACGTGTTGAACGGTCGAAAAGTGAGGGTAGCCCGTTATGGCGCTGTCACTGAGCAATGAGCCCATTGTTGGCCCTGCGATCTATGTCGGCGGTTTGATTGGTGCGCTGGCTGAGATTCAGATGTTGTACCTGTCGAACCCGTTGTTGGGCTTCCTGACCTGCGGCGTGCTTGGTGGTCTGTCCGGATGGGCCTTCGCTCTGGAGATGGGGAAGTTGGACCGGGTGGAATTCAGGCGGCATGTCTGCTTTGTTGCCAGACGGCTGATGCTTGGGGTTACGTTTGCGGTGATGGCGTGGATTGTTTGGCCGGTTGATACCGGAAAGTTGCCTTCTGGCGGGATGCTGACTACGGGACTGATGGCAGCGTTTCCGATAGAGGTCGTGGCTGCGCTGAAGGATACGGCGATGGAGTTTTTGCGGAAAAGGATGGGGTAATGGCGACGGGCGATACTCTCTGCGCGTTCTTCCCGCAGGACAACGAGCCGACGACTAGCAATTACGCAACGCTCGACACGCGGAACAATCATCCGCTGCTCAATTTCGACACGACGACGCAGGAGTCTGCGATCTTCACGGGACTTCTGCCGCGCAACTATGCGGGCGGTGGGATCACGGTGTACGTGCATTGGACTGCGGCGACTGCCACGACTGGGACTATCGGATGGGATGTCGCTTTCGAGCGGATGAGCGACTCGACGACCGATATCGATGCTGATTCGTTTGCGACCGCACAGACGATCACTGCTGCGACGGTTCCGGGGACGTCTGGTGTAGTTTCCGTTACGAACGTTGCCATCAGTAACGGTGCCAACATCGACAGCATAGCAGTAGGTGACTCGTTCCGGATCAGGATTCGCCGGGATGTGGCTAACGACACGGCAACGGGAGATGCGCAGTTGCTAGCGGTCGAGATGAAGGAAACCTGATGGCGCTAAGTTTCTCAGGGACGACGGACGCCTTTGATACGGGCGTCAGTACCGGGGCAAATTTCAGCACTGGTGATTTTACGCTCGCGGCATGGGTTACATCGTCGTCGTCCGGAACGGTTGTTGCCATAGGGAAAAACAGCGGGTCCGGGGATTCGTATTGGTTTGGCCTCGCAGGTGGAAAGTTGAGTTGCAGCGTAAACGCGACGGTGACGGAAGTCGGCAACACGGTAAATGACGGGAATTGGCATTCCATCGTTGCTACACGCATCAGCGGAACGCTCACAATCTACTCGGACGGTACGGCTAGGAACAGCGGAACGGCCAACGGATCGGCTAGCCCTGGAAACAACTTGTACATCGCCAAGTTCGGTAGCGGCGCGGCGTTCAACTGGCCCGGGAGCATGGCTGAGGTTGCGGTCTGGTCTGTAGGGCTTGATGCGGCTGAGGCAGCTTCTCTTGGTAAGGGTGTGTGCCCTGCGTTGATCCGCACGGCTTCGCTGGTGGATTACTGGCCTCTGATTGGTCGCAACACGGTAGATAACGGAATCAAGGGGGCCGGCAGTGGTTCGTATGCTGGCAGTCCGGCGCGTGTGGACCATCCTCGCGTCATGTGGCGTAGGCGCAGGAATACGATTGCCATGGCTGCAGCGGCCGGTGGCGGTTCAATCATTCCGGTTCTCTATCGTCAGCGGCAAATGCAAGGGATGGCGGCATGACCATATACCTGAAGCAAAGCACGGCCTCGCAAGAGGTTCCGCTCGGTTACTTCGTGGACTCGACAGACGGGAACACGGAGGAAACCGCGCTGACGATTGCCAATACTGACATCAAAATCTGGAAGGCAGGAGCGACGACGCTGGCGAACAAGAACAGCGGAGGTGCGACGCACATCAGCAACGGTATCTACTACGCCGTTCTGGACGCGACGGATACCGACACCCTAGGCTCCATGGTCATCTTCGTCCATGTGTCCGGCGCCCTAACGGTGCGATTGGAATGCGTCGTGCTAGCGGCGAACGTGTACGACTCGATCATCGGGGGCGGGGATCTGCTTGACGTTCAAGTGACAACCACGGATCAGAACGCTATTGCCGATGCACTGCTCGGCCGGAACGTGTCGGGAGGGTCTAGCACTGGTCGCACGGTCAAGCAGGCGTTGCACTTCATTCGTAACAAGTGGGTTGTCAGTGGAGCGACGCTGACGGTCTACGACACGGACGACACGACTAGCAGTTGGACTGCTTCTGTTACCGGGACGGCCGGCGCCGACCCGATTACCGGGAATGATCCTTCCTAATGTCTGTATCTGTCGCAGTCACTGACGCAAACTGGTTCTTCTCCCCGTACAACTGGAATATTTCGGGGGGAAATGCCACGGCCGTCAATGGTGGCGCGTACTTCAAGATCGGCTTTACTGGTACGTCCATCTCAATCAGTATCGACGTGTCGTCTATGGTCGCAATCGGCATGTCTGCGGGGAATTACCCTTACCTGCGCTACAGCCGGGACAACGGCGCGCAGACGTTGACCCAACTGACGAGCGGAACGACGGCAATCACGTTTAGCGGTCTTTCTGCCGGTTCGCACACGCTCTACATGGAACTTGACGCGGGTTTGTGGGAGGACTCCGGGACGGACCGATGGACCACTCCTGCGAACTGCTGGAAGATCACCGGGGCGTTGCTGGACGACGGGGCCGCTACAGAGGCGCCTGTGACTCGCACTGGTCGCATGCTGTGGTACGGGGATTCGATCAGCGAAGGCATCCGGGCGAACAATGCCACATCGCAGCCGACGAACCAGAACGGTTATGAGTCTGTCCCTCAGTTCATCGCTCCTGCGTTCAACTGCGAGCTTGGGAACGTGAGTTTTGGAGGGCAAGGATTTGTCAGCGGCTACGGTTCTATCCCCGCATTCAACACGGCGTATTCAAGCATCTACAACGGGGCATCTCGGCTGTCTGGTGGCGTTCTGCCGGTTGACCCGGACTACGTGTGTGTCTGGCATGGGGCAAACGGAAGCCCGACGGCAACAAACGTCAAAACGTCCCTGACGAACATGCGGACGATAGCTCCGACGGCATCGGTGTTCATTATCGTGCCTGTTGGCGGGTACAACTCGTCGGCGATCACCACGGGGTTCAACGACTACCAGACCGCCACGCCCGATGCGGATTGCTACCTCATCAACCTAGGGTCTACGTGGACGCCTGGGCTCTCGTCGTTCGGATCGGCAACGCAGCAAGCGATTGACGGGCTGCATCCTCGCAGCAACTGGAATGCGCGGATCGCATGTGCGATCACGCAGGCGATGCAATTGGCGCTCGGCGGTGGTAGCACCGGGGGCGTATTGACTGGCGGAAGGCTTGCCCGATGAGCGTCTATCTCGGCGATTTTCCTACGGGAGCGGTCGTTTACCACAAGTGGGAGACGAACGCGGCCGACGGGTCATCCGTGGCCCGAGGTACGGTGGGGACGGTCCGCATATACCGCAACGATTCGACGACGCAGCGCAGCAGTTCTGCCGGGGTAACAGACAGCGCGGAATTCGATTCCGTTACCGGCATTCAGGCGCTTAAAGTCGATATGTCGGACAACACGGACGCCGGCTTCTACGCTGCGGGCTATGAGTATCAGGCGGTTCTAGTGGGAGCGGTGATTGATGGCGTCACGGTGAATCACGTTATCTGTTCTTGGAGCTGTCAGCGGGCGGGCGGGGTGCTGGCTACGTTGCTGGCGGGGGTGTCCCTGACCTCGACGGAACGGAACGCAACGGCGGACGCAATCCTTGGCAGGAACGTGGCGGGTGGTTCTAGTACCGGAAGGCTGGTCAAGGAGGCGCTCTACTTCCTGCGGAATAAGTGGGCGGTTTCCGCCGGGACATTGACTGTATACGGCACGGATGACAGTACGCCGGCATGGACCGGGACCGTGACGAATACGGCTGGCGCTAACCCGATAACGAGCAACGACCCAGCATAGCATGGCGAACGGCTACACAGGACTGATGGCGCCGTGGATTGGTGGCGCTGCAAAGCCGGGGGCGGGGCAGGCGGGATATCGTGGGTTTTTCGCATTCTGGATGGGTGGCGGCTCTCGGTATTCGGTAGCAAGCGATACTGGCCCGATATCCATGGCTGCGTTCTGGATGGGTGGTGCGGGGGATGATGGCGCGTCGCCTGCCGTTCTGATCGACACGCACGACGGCCTCAAGAAAAAGCGCGATTGGGGCAAGGAACGCAGGGAAAGGGACGACCTCCGGAAGCAGATACTAGAGGCAATCGACGGCCCCGAGATACGGGAAGCGGTTGCGGAGTACATAGAGCCGCAGAAAGCCGACGAGGCTCCAAAGCCGATTGCGCAGCGGTTAGATTATGCGCGGCTGGTGCAGGACATCGAACGATTGGAGCGGGTGCGTGCGCTGATCGTTAAGCGGCAGCAGGACGAGGACGACGACGAACTAATTATGGTGTACCACTGATGCGCTGGATACAAGACCCGAAAACGCTGGAACTAGTGCCGGCTACAGACTTCACCCGGGACGTGGATGCGCCCTTCGTGTGGAACGACATCCAGCCGTACCGAAGCATGGTAGACGGTTCCATTATCGGTAGCCGTTCGACGCACCGTGAGCACCTGCGCGCACACAACTGCATCGAAGTAGGAAACGAAACGAAGTACCTTAAGCCCAAGGAAGTCAAGCCGCCGCCTGGGCTAAAGGAGACGTTGATCCGGGTGGCTAACGAAAAGCTAAGGAGCAGATGATGGCACTTGCAAAGGAAATCATGGGCGGGGGCCTGTCGGCTGCGACTGCTCAGGCAATCGGCGGCGGGGTGCAGACTGGCCTGACGGCTACCGGGTCGGCGATCACGGATGCGCTGCAACTGACGGCTAGCAACGTGCAAATGGGCACGGTTGCTGCGTCCACGGGCGTTCTTCTGCCGAACGGCGTGATCGGCGACGAGGTGCTGATCTACAACGGCGGCGCGAATGCCCTGTCGGTTTACCCGCCGACTAGCGGGCAAAGCATTAACAGCGGTTCTGCGGGGGCTGCGTTCAGTGTCGCGGCAACGAAAACCGCCACGTTCAAGAAGATCACTTCCACCCTCTGGATTGCCCTTCTCGGAGCCTAACCAATGAGTGACGACGCAGCGCAAACCACTTTGCGCGACATGCTGGCAGCAAACCTCGACGCAGCCGAGGTGCCCGCGCAGGGCGTTCAGGAAGCCGCTATCCCCGGTCCGACGGAATCCTCTCCAGCGGAAACCGAATCGCAGCGGGAGGAACGGCTCAGGGACGAGCGTGGGCGCTTTGCAGCGGCTCAGACGGCCGAGGCGGCACCGCCAGCACAGGAACAGCAGGCGCAGGCCCCTGCACGTCCTGAGCGTCCGTCGTCGTGGAAGAAAGAGTATTGGGAGCATTGGGACAAGCTCGACCCCTCGCTGGCTGGATACCTCCGGCAGCGCGAGGACGAGTACGCAAAGGGTGTCAGCACGTACAAGTCGGAATGGGATCGGGCCAAGCCTCTGGTCGATGCGATCACGCCCTTCCTGCCTACGTTGCAGCAACACAACATTGACCCGGCGTCGTGGGTGACGAACCTTGGGCGGGCGCATCAAACGCTCGCCATGGCGGATCCTGCAACGAAGGTGCAGATGTTCCGGCAACTGGCGTCTCAGTACGGGGTGCCGGTCGAGCAATTGATGCCTACGGGCGACGGGACGCAGCAGCAACCTGCGGGCGACCCTAACGTTCAGTGGCTGACCAATCAGGTGAATGAACTGCGCGGGACGCTATCCACATGGCAGACGGCGCAGGAACGGCGAGAGCAGCAGGAAGCGGAGCGTGCTATCGCTGAGTTTGCAAGCAAGGCTCCGCACTTGGAAAAGGTACGGCAGACGATGGCTGGATTACTTCAGTCGGGAGTCGCCCGTGACCTGCAAGACGCTTACGAGCGGGCTATCTGGATGGACCCTGAAATCCGCGCCTCCGAGATCGAGCGGCAACGCAAGGAATCGGAAGCGAAGGAAGCAGAGGCCAAACGGCTGGCAGCGCAGCAAGCGCGTGCGGCGGCAGTTTCGGTGCGTGGGGCTACCCCTGCGAACGCCAAGACGGCTCCGGCACAAGGTCTGCGCGCACAACTGAGCGAGGCAGTTGAGGCTCACTTGGGCGGCAGGGTGTAACCCGACTAGGAGTCAATCATGGCTTTTGCCAACTCGTCCATTACGGACATCATCGCGACCACGATTCAGCAGCGCAGTGGCGAACTCGCGGACAACGTCACCAACAACAACGCGCTTCTCAAGCGCCTGAAGGCTCGCGGCAACGTGCGGCCGTTCGGTGGCGGTAACGTGATCCTTGAGGAACTCGCCTACAACGACAGCAGCACGAACAACACGAACAGCTATTCCGGTTACGAGACGCTGAACATCGCGCCGAACAGCCCGATTAGCGCGGCGCAGTTCAGCATCACTCAGTACGCGGCGGCAGTCTCCATGTCCGGTCTGGAAATGCTCCAGAACGCGGGCAAGGAACGCATCATCGACCTGCTGGAAGGCAGGATCATGGTGGCCGAGGCGCAACTGCAAAACCGGATCGCTGGCGACATCTACCTCGACGGCACCGGCAACGGCGGCAAGAACCTGACGGGTCTGGCTGCGGCGGTTTCGACCACTCCGACGACCGGCACGTATGGCGGCATTGACCGCGCCACGTGGACGTTCTGGCGGAACGTGGGTTACTCGGGCGTGACGAACGGCGGCGCGGCCGTGTCTGCGAGCAACATTCAGCAGTACATGACGGCGCTGGCGATCCAACTCGTCCGTGGCACTGACAAAGCCGACCTGATCGTGGCTGACAACAACTACTTCGCACTGTACGTGAACTCGCTGCAAGCCATCCAGCGGATTCAGGGCGCGGAGGAAGGCGCTGCCGGCTTCGCGTCGCTCAAGTTCTACGGGGGCGGGCAGTCTGCCGACGTGGTGCTCGACGGCGGTATCGGGGCGAACGCCACGGCAAACCGTATGTGGTTCCTGAACACTCGGTACATCTTCTTCCGGCCGCACCGTGACCGGAACTTTGTGCCGATTGGCGGGGAACGGCAGTCCGTCAACCAGGATGCCATCGTCAAGCTGATCGGCTGGGCGGGCAACATGACCACCTCGGGCGCGCAGTTCCAGGGCGTCCTCTCGGCATAAGGAGCGATAACATGCCTACGTTTAGCACTCTCACGATGGCGGGCGTCAGCATTACCGACGTGTACGCCGCTCCCGCGCCGTTTGCGGTCGGCACCAGCACGAACCTCTCGGACGGTGGCGAAGCGATCTTCGTCAAGGCGCTGTCCGAGATTTCGACCTACGCCTATGCGCTGATCTACGTAGATGGCACGGCGCAGATGGCGACGACTACCCTTGCGGCAACCTCTCGCCGTGGTGGGTGGGCGCAAGCGTCGATCCCCTCGGGCTACTACGGGTGGATTCAGGTCAGCGGCTCGCCGAAGGGCAACCTCGCGGCGAACTGCGATGACAACGTGCCTCTCTACACAACGGCAACCTCTGGCGTGCTGGATGATGCCACGGTGTCCGGTGGCCTGATCGGCGGATGTACGTCTACGGTGACGATCTCGAACGCGACGGCGGTTACCCTGCTGGTGGCTCGCGGGCAGATGGTCATCAACGGCGCGACGCCGGGGGCCTAAGCATGACCCTGCGCCAGACGAATTACCGGGCAACGGAGCGTATGCTCCCGCCGCCCGCCGACCCGAGGGACAACATTCGGGCGAGTCTGGCGCGGGGCCTGCCGGAGTTTTCTCCTTCCCTGTTCCCGCACGACGGCCATGCCGTCATTTGCGGGAGCGGGCCTTCTCTTGTTCAGTTCGCATCAAAGATTCAGGCTGAACGGGACAACAGAAGGCCCATATGGGCAGTCAAAGGCGCTCACGACTGGCTGTGTGAGCAAGGGATAGAGCCTGACGTGTTTGTATCCTGCGAGGCCAAGCCAAGGCTTGAGAACGTGCAGCGCAAGAACAAGCGGACGCTCTACCTGTTGTCGTCGCGGTGTTCTCCTGAACTGTTCGATTGGCTGTCTGACTGCAACGTGATGATGTGGCATTCGTATAGCGACCGGGAAGCGCCGATGGAAGAATTGGTTGGGGCGCAACTGGTAGGGGGTGGCACAACCTCCGGGCTGCGTGCGGTGACCCTTGCGTGGCTGTCGGGCTTTGCCAAATTCATCCTCTACGGCTTCGATTCATGTCTGGCCGAGGACAAGCGTAAACGCTACGACTCGGGAATTATGCAGGACGCGCAGATCGTGGATCGCATCTGTGGTGGGCGCAAGTTCCTGTGTAACGGGGCGATGGCGATGCAGGCCGACGAATTCCAGGAGTATTACAAGTTGCTCCCGGGGATCACGTTTGACATCAAGGGTGACGGCCTGCTGGCGGCGATTGTGCGGCAACGCAAAAAGATGGGGCTACCGGCGTGAGGGTGTCATTCATCCACGGCGGCGGAAAGACGATGGCGAGCTATCGCTATCGGGCGGCTATCCCTGCGAGCGTAATCGGGGCGTCGCTGAACGAACTAGATGCAGACGTTCTGATATTCGCAAAGCCGATGCCGGCGGAACTTGAGCTTGCCATGCGAGCGGTACAGGCCGGCAGGGCCGTGCTGGTGGATTTCTGTGACGATCATTTCGAGCGGTTCCACTGGTACAAGCGATTCAGCCGGCTGGCCCACGTAGCGACGTGCCCTACAGAGGCAATGGCGCGCATCGTCAAGCATCACGACTTCCTCGCCGATCCGCAGGTCGTTCCGGACCCGTATGAGTACCCTGAGGAAGCGCCGCACTGCGCCGGGGATGAGGTGCTCTGGTTCGGGCACAAGACTAACCTTCCTTCGCTTGAACGCGTGCGTAGGCACATCCGCAGGCCGCTGACGGTGGTCAGTAACGCGCCCGGCACTGTCCCTTGGTCGCATGACTCCATGCCGGAGCACTTTGCGAAAGCGGACATCGTAATCATCCCGGCAACGGCCGGGTACAAATCGCCTAACCGGGCGGTCGAAGCAATCCGGCAGGGTTGTTTCGTGGTGGCGGAATGGCATCCGTCGATACAGCACATCCCGGGCATCTTCGTCGGGAACATTCTTGAGGGGATCGAATGGGCAATCCAGAACCCGAGCGAGGCCAACAGCCGGACGCTACGGGCGCAGCAGTATGTGACGGAAAGATACTCGCCTCAAACAGTGGGCGATGCGTGGAAGAGCCTTTGCGAGAAGGCGAGCTCGCGCTCAATCTCGGCTGCGGGCACTGCATATGGCCCGGGTGGGTCAACGTTGACGGCTTCGACGAGCGCGCAGACGTGACTGCCGACCTGCTGAAATTGCCGTATGTGGATGGCGCGGTTGATCGCATCGCGGCAATTCATGTGCTGGAGCACTTCTACCTGTGGGATGCCCGGAAGGCGCTCAAGGAATGGCTGCGGGTGCTAAAGCCTGGTGGCAGGCTGACCATCGAATTGCCGAGCATGGACGCGGTATTCGGGCACATCGGGGCGAGGATGCGCAAGGGCGAGATGCCGAGCGCGACGTTTTCATGGCTGCCGATTTGGGGCGACCCTCGGCATGAGAACCCTGCAATGACTCACAAGTGGGGTTACTTCCGGTCGGACGCCAAAAGCATGCTGACAGAGGCGGGATTCACGGACGTGACCATCCAGCCGGCGCGGTATCACTTCCCTACGCGGGATATGCGCTGCGAGGGGGTGAAGCCATGATTCGCGTCTTTGCCGGGCGGGATATCCGGGAGTCTCGCGGGTGGGTGGTATTCGCCGAGTCCCTGTTTGCCAACACGAAGGAACCCGTAAGCCTCGCGCCCCTCTCGGGCGAGCAAAGGGACGGAACGAATGCGTTCACCTATGCGAGATTCCTCGTGCCGGAACTGTGCGACTACAAGGGTTGGGCGATCTTCGCTGACGGCTCCGACATGATGCTGCGGGCGGATATCGCGGAACTGTATGACCTTCGGGACGAGTCGAAGGCCGTACAGGTCGTGCAGCACGACTATCAGACGAAGTACAAGCGCAAGTACGTGGGCACTCAGATGGAGGCTGATAACGGTAGTTACCCTCGCAAGAACTGGTCTAGCGTTGTGCTGTGGAACTGCGCGCATCCTGCAAACGGCATGGTGACCGCGAAGTTCATCGAACAGTACGGGAACCAGATGCACCGATTTTTCTGGTTGGAGCGCGACGAGATAGGAGCGTTGCCGATGGGCTGGAATCATTTGGTGAGAGAGCAGAAGCAAGACCCGGCCGCGAAGCTGGTTCACTTCACGCTCGGCATCCCGGCTTTCGAGTACTACGCAGAGGACGAGTTTTCCGACGAATGGCGTTACTACCACGCTCGCGCCAACATGGTCGCGGCTTAGGAGAAATCATGCTTGCATCAGACGCGCAGAACACTGAATTCCTCGGGGCGTATAACCCCGATTCGCGGCTCTCGGTCACGTTCTACAACCGGCCGATCCAGAACCATTTCAAGAGTTCGAAAGAGGGGCGCCCGATCTACGAAGATATGACGTTCGTCAAGATTTTTGTTCCCGGAGATTCGACGACGGTCATAGATACGGTCGTGGACGAGAGCCACAAGGCGCGGTTTCCCATGCAGTGGGCGCACTTCCAGAACACGCACGGGGCCGACGGGCTTACCATCGGGACGCCTATCACGCAATGGCCGGCGATCACTGCTGCGCAGGCCGAGGAACTGAAGGCACTGAAATTCGCCACTGTGGAACAGGTAGCGACGGCGAGCGACGCGCAGATTGCCCGGATCGGAATGCTCGCAGGGATGGCGCCCCACGCCTTCCGGGACCGCGCCCGTGCGTTCCTGCTCGCTGCCAAGGACTCGGCACTACCGCAGGCGCAGGCCGAGGAACTGAGGAAGAAGGACGAACAGATTGCAGCTTTGCAAGCGCAGATGGCTGAACTCGCCAAGACGGTTGAAGGGCTCAAGCCCAAGCAGGAAACTCTGTCGGTCAAAAAGGGGTAGTAAATGACTACCATGCTCGCGCTGGTGCAGCAGGCTACTGCGGAGATGGGGATTCCGGTCCCCGCCACGGTTGCCGGCAACACGTCGCAGGACGTGATTCAACAGTTGGCCCTGCTCAACGCGGTCGGCTACGAACTCCAGCGCGAGTATCAATGGCAGAACTTGCTTGTAGAGTACCGATTCACCACTCAATACCTGACGACGACCGGGACGTGGACGACCGCAGCGGCGACGGTCACGGGGATTCCGAGTACTGCGACTTTGGCGGCTAGTACCTGGATGGCGACCGGGACCGGGATCAACAACGACACGTACATTCAGTCGGTAGACTCTGCTACGCAGGTAACCCTGTCGCAAACGCCTAGCGCGGCTGGGACTGCTGCTACGATCACGTTCGCGCAAACGAAATACACGATGCCGACCGATTTTGACCGGCTGATAGATCGTACTCAATGGGACAAGTCGAAACGATGGGAGATGCTCGGCCCTGAGACGCCGCAGCAGTGGCAGTGGCTCAAGTCGTCGTATATCTCAACTGGTCCTCGGATTCGGTGGACGCGGATGGGCGGGTATTTCCAGATATGGCCGGCGATTGCGGCAAACGAGTATCTCGGGCTTGAGTACATCAGCAAGAATTGGGTACTGGCTGCTGCTGACGTAACGCCCAGCAAGTCCTCGTTGACCGTCGATACCGATACCTGCATCTTCCCGGATCGGTTGATGGTGCTTGGCTTGAAATTGAAGTATTTCGAGATCAAGGGCTTCGATACTACGGCTATCTACCGGGATTACATGATGCAAAAGGACATCGCCAAAGCGAATGACGGCGGAGCCAAGATTCTGAGCATGGCGCCTCGGGATTCGCAGGTGCTTATCACTATCGCGCAGGTTCCGGACAGTGGATACGGATGATGCTGGCATCGCTACAGCGTAGCAGGGCACAGGGGGCGCAGCGCAAGCGGTCGATATCCTCGACTCTACCCGCTCCTATCGGCGGGTGGAATGCTCGGGATTCGGTGGCGAACATGCCTCCGACCGATGCTGTCACGCTAAACAACTGGTGGCCGACCCCGACAGATGTTCGGCTTCGGGGAGGATATACGCGCTGGCTGACGGGCATCAGCGGTCAGGTTGAAACGCTGATGAGCTATGCCGGGGCCGCTACTACCAAAATGTTTGCGGCGGCTGGAACGGCGATCTACGACGCGACGACTACAGGCGCGGTCGGGGCTGCGGTCGTCAGCGGCAAGACGAATGCGCGGTGGCAGTCCCAAAACATCACGACGGCGGGCGGGAACTATATGTACGCCGTCAACGGGGCGGATTCGCCGCTGCTGTACGACGGGACGAACTGGACGGTAATAACGGGTGTTTCTGTACCGGCGATTACCGGGGTTACGACCAGCACGTTTAGCGATGTGCTGCTGCACCAGAATCGTCTGTGGTTCGTGCAAAAGAACACGCTGAAGCTGTGGTATCTGCCGGTCATATCGGTAGGGGGGGCAGCGGCCGCGCTTGACCTGTCGTCCGTGGCTACGTTGGGTGGCTACATCGTATCGATCCTGTCGTGGACGATAGACGCGGGCCTAGGGGTGGACGATCACCTTGTGGTTGTCACCAGCCGTGGCGAAGTCATTGTGTACCGGGGGAACGACCCTTCGGCGGCGGGGACGTTTGCCCTGGTGGGCGTGTGGCAGATCGGTGCTCCTGTGGGTACTCGGTGCCTGATGAAGTACGCCGGGGACTGTCTGGTGGTCTGTCAGGACGGGGTCTACCCGCTTTCTGGAGCTCTACAGTCCAGCCGTACTAATCCAAAAGTCTCGATTACGGACAAGATACAGTTTGCCGTGAGCGAGGCTGTTACGTCGTATGGGTCTAACTTCGGGTGGGAATTGTTGTACTACCCGAAACTGAATGCCCTATGGCTGAATGTTCCGGTGGCCGAGGGTAACAATCAACAGCAGTTTGCGATGAACACGATTACCCGGTCATGGACGCAGTTCACCGGATGGAATGCGAATTGCTGGACGCTGTTCAACGATGAGCCGTTTTTCGGTGCGAACGGGTTCGTCGGGAAAGCGTGGTCCGGTGCTTCTGACAATGCAGGGGCTATAGCGGCGAATGCCCTGCAAGCGTTCAACACGTTCCGGAATCCTGCTCTCCTGAAACGTGTGACCATGCTGCGCCCGATCTTCCAGACGAACGGGGCGCCGGCTATTCAGGTTGGGACAAACGTCGATTACAGCACGACGGACACGACTTCGCCCCTTGCGTACTCAGGGACCGCCACAGGCGCCTGGGGTAGTGGGTTGTGGGGTAGTGCGACGTGGGGCTCGGGGCTCAGCCTGCTGAACCAGTGGCAGGGCGCTACGGGGCTTGGCTATGCCATTGCTCCCCGGGTCAAGGCTACCGCCAGCGGGCTGGATGTAATATGGTCGTCTACTGATATCGTGATGGAGCCCGGAGCGATTCTGTGAACCTGTGCCAAGACAGTCGGCGGGTTGGTGAATGGGTGGCAAAGCGGACTGGCGGGCAGTATCGCGAAGGCTCGCAGGCCATCGGGCTTGAGGATGGCGGGTATGTGGTAGCGGGGGCGTTGTTTGACGGGTGGAACGGCGCTAGCGTGATGGCGCATGTTGCGGCAGATAAGGTCAACCGCGAATGGCTTTCGATGATCCACTGGTATGCGTTCTCGCAGTTGGGCGTGAACTGCGTCATCGGGGTTGTGAGTAGTGCGAACGGGAAAGCGCTTCGGTTTGACGAGCATCTCGGATTCAGAGAACAGTGCAGGCTGAAAGACGCCTGTACCGATGGGGACATGGTTATCATGACGTTGCGCAAGGAAGATGCGCGTTTTTACAAGGAGCAGGCAGATGGGCAAACCTAGCGCGCCTCCGACCCCGGATTACGTAGGGGCAGCGAATGCAACCGCCGCAGGGAACCAGGAAGCGGCGAGGGTCGGCGTCAAGGGTAACCGTGTGGACCAGTACGGTCCCTATGGGAATATCGTGTACACGCCCGGCATCGGCGGCGATCAGGACCGCTGGCGCATGGACACGACGCTATCGCCTCTCGGTCAGGAGATGTTCGACCAGAATCAGAGTCTCCAGTCCGGACTGCTTGGCATTGCGAACCAAGGGCTCGGCAAGGCTGGAGAAATTATCGGCCAGCCGGCAATCGACAATTCTCTGTTGCCTCAGCAGTCGGTGAACCCGGGCCAGACAGGGCAAGAGGCGATCATGTCGCGCCTCCGGCCGGAGATCGACCGGCAGAACGCGCAACTCGAGGCGCGGCTAGTCGGGCAAGGATTGAGGCCCGGAGGGGAAGCCTACGACACAGAGCAACGGCTCAATTCTCAGCGGCAGAACGATTTGATGTTGCAGGCGGCTTCGCAGGGCATCGGCATCGGCCAGCAGGCGCGGCAGCAGGGGATTCAAGAACAGGCATTCTCAAAGCAGTTCCCGATCAACATCATCAACGCCCTGAGGTCTGGAAATCAGGTGCAGATGCCGACGTTCCAGAACGTGCCGGGGCAGCAAACGGTGGCAGGCCCGGACATCCTTGGGGCGACGATGGCGCAGGGGCAGGCGGCAAACAATGCGTACAATCAGCAGGTGGCCGGTAGCAATGCGCTGATGGGTGGATTGTTCAATCTGGGCGGTACGGCGATGAGCACGTACTTTAGCGACCGTCGGCTCAAGTCGAACGTGGAACGGGTAGGTACTCACCCGCTCGGGATTGGAGTCTACGAATACGACATTTACGGCATCCGGCAGCGCGGGGTGATGGCGGACGAGGTAGAGACGGTCATGCCTGATGCTGTGAGCGAGCATCCTAGTGGATACAAGATGGTCCGATACTCGCTGATTGGCAGCGGTCTGCCGTTCCACGTGAAACGGGGGTAGCGATGGCGCAGCAGATGGGAGTACCTAACGACTACTCGCTTGAGCTTGAGCAGATCGCAAGGCGCCGCCGAATGGCGGAACTGCTCCAGCAGCAGGCCGGCGAGCCCATGCAACAGCAAATGGCGGGCGGATTTGTCGTGCCGCATAGTCCGCTTGCAGGGTTGGCTAAAGTCCTGCAAGGGTACACGGCAAAGAAAACGCTGGACGAAACAGACGCGCAGGCAAAGGCGCTTGGCAACAAGTACAACGAACAGCGAAGCGCAGACTTTGGCGCGTTGGTGTCTGCGCTGCAAGGACGTGAGGCAATGCCGGCGCAAGACATGGGTACGGACCCGCTGACCGGTCAGGCCATGGGACGCCCGGAAATACCTGCCATTGCTCCCGGGTCGTTGAATCCCGCGATTCTCAGCGCGCTGAAAACGCCGGAAGCGATGCAAATGGGGCAGCAGATGCTAATGCAGCAACTGACCCGCGAAAACAAGCCGCTCATATTCAAGCCTGGGGAAACGGCCGTTCACCCGACGACGTTCAAGCCGCTTTACTCTGCGCCAGAACCGCAGAAGTACCACGCAGTCGCCCCTGGCTCTAGTCTGGTCGCAGAGCCACCGCGTGGAGTGCCGGGCGTCCCTGCTCCCGGCGCCGTACCGGGCGCTGTGTTCACCGCTCCGCAGAAAGAGGAAAAGAACGAGGCGCAGAAACTCACGGACGTGCTTGTGAATGCCGGTATTGACCCGGAAAGCCCGGAAGCTCGCGGCTTGTTCAAGCAACTGGCGGCGAAGATTGCATCTCATCAACCGCCGGCCAGTCAGAACGTTCAGGTGAACACGGAAAAAGGCTATTTCGGCAACATAGCCGAGGGTGTGGCCAAGCAAGACCTTGCGGTTATTGACGCAGGACGGTCAGCGCCGGACCGCGTCGAGAGTGCTCGGCGGGTGAAGGAACTGCTTAAGCAAAACCCGATTACCGGCACTGGCGCAGAGGCTAGGCTATCGCTCAACAAGGCGCTAGCAACCGCTGGCATCATTGATGGCAGTCAGGTGCGAGCAACGGAGAATCTTGCATCCAACCTTGCATCTTCGACCTTGGATGCAATCAAGACAAGCGGGCTCGGTTCCGGTCAAGGGTTCACGGACAAGGACCGCCAATTTCTTGAACGCGCCAAATCCGGTAACCTTGAAGTCAACGCCGCAACGCTGCGAGATTTGGCCGACCTGAACGAGCGGGCCGCGAAGGCTTCTATTGTCAGGGCAAACGAAGTTATCAAGCGTATCGGCGCCGCGCCTCAGATGGGGGCTGTCAGCGGGCAGATTGCGCCGATTGCGGAGCCCCCGGCAGGCGGGCTGAACCTGAGTCCGCAAGCAAGAGAATTCCTTGAAAAGGCGAAGCGCAGTCAGGGGGTGAAATGAGTCCGCAAGAGCAACGGGCATTTGAGCAGGCCATAGAGGCCGCTGCTGCGTCCGGGAACGTGCAGGCGGCACTAGAACTTAGTCAGGCGGCGGAATCTGCTATGCGCGCTGTAGGGGTCGAGCCTCCGGCCAAGTTTCAAATCCCTACGCTACGCCAGTCGGTCAAAACAGAGGCGGAATCCCGCGCCCCTTGGGAACAGGTGCTGTCCGGAGTCGGGTCCGCAGCGGTTCGGGCTGGCGAAGGGCTGAAAGCCATTGCGCCAAATCCTGGCGTAGTTCCTATGCGCGGCATGTACACGAACGAACCGCCTTTGCAAGTCGTTCCGGGCGGTCCAGAACTCAATAAAGCGCGGGTAGCCGACTGGACTGCGGTCCGGGACGCGACTCCGTACACGCAAGGCGGCAACATTGGCGGCAATCTCGGCATGGCGGCGGTCGCTCCCGCCGCTGCCGGGTCAACGATTGCGCGTGCTGCCGGCGTTTCCCCCGGAATCCTTGGCAGTCGAATGGGTATGACTGCGGATACCATGTTGACGGCCGGCGCAGTAAACGCGGCAATGGAACCCGGCACGGTTCAAGAACGCGCCAAGGCCGGTATTACTGCGGCGCTTATGGCGGGCGTTCCTACCGCAGCAATGGGCGCATCTCAGGGTGCTCGCAGGATGACAACCCGGGCCGGTAAGCAAATCAGCGTAGGCGAAGGGTTGCGGCGGGAATTGGGCGATGACGTGGCCGATACGCTTGCAGCAAAACTGGCTGCTGGCGAAGATGATGTCGCCCGGGTGCTAGGGACTCGTCCGAGCGCATCTCAGTTGACGGAAAACCCTACTCTGCAAACGCTGGAAAGCGGGTCAAGAACGAACCGCGGGGATTTGTGGCGTCCGTTTGACCAAGCGAACGCGCAGGCGAGATGGGATGCGTTGCAGGGCAGGGCGGGGACTCCTGAGGCGCTGGAACAAATGCGCCTGTCGCGGGATCAGTTGACTGCTCCGATGCGAGAACAGGCTCTCACAAAAGCCAGTCAAGCAATCCGGTCAAATCTTGGCGATACGGCAGAAGTATCCGCTCCGATCCGCCAGCTAATCGACCGATTGCAGACAGGGGACATGCGTCCCAACCAGCAAGTCCAGACGATGGTTAGCTTTGTTCAGAAGGAACAGAACAAGGGCGCTACGCCTGGGCAGATTTACCAGATTCGCAAGCAGTTGACCGACGGGATTGCAAACGCGCCTACAAGCGAACTGTCCCAAGCGGCGAGAAGTGCCCGCCCGCAGCGCATGGAACTAATCAAATCGCTGGACGATGCTCTAGATAATTTGTCCGGAGGGCAGTGGTCAAAGTACATGCAGACGTATGCGGCAGAGTCCCCGCCGATTACGTCAATGACCGCCATGCAAAAAATCGTTCAAGCGTTGGAGCGGGGGCAGGAGACTGGTCGCGTTCCGACCTTGATGGGTGGTGGGGATTCCCCTGCATGGAAAACGATGGGAAACCTTCGGGACAGGTTTGGGGAAAAGATGTTCGGCAATAAGACAATCGATCAATTCGTACCCGAGGACCGAGCGATTGTCGATGCGCTGGTTGCCAGTCTCAAGAGACAATCCGAAGGAATGGGCGGCGCAAAAGCTACGCTAGGATCGCATACGGCGCCGCTGATCGCTGCCGCCAATCGAAGCGATGCCGTGGCTAGGACACTGGCGAACGGAGCGGCAGGAAGCGCAATGCCCATGGTAGGAGGCATCCTAACGTCTAAGTTGTTCGACTCAATGGGACGCAAGGCAGAAGAAGAATTGGCGCGTGTGCTTCAAGACCCTCGCTTGCTGGCGCAGGCAATGGAACGCGCTAAGAACGCAAGGATGTTGATGGAAAGTTCGCAGCGCGTTGGTGCTGCTGCCGGGCGTGGATACGCCACCAATCCCGACTAAGGAAATAGACGATGCCTCGCGACGGAAGCGGAACGTACAGCGCCCCTAGCAATTCCTGGAATCCCCCCGTTGACGGGACGGCGATCAATACGACCGATTGGGCGTCGATCTTGGCCGACCTGTCCTCCGCGCTGACGGCTAGCGTGTCCAAGGACGGGCAGACGACCATCACGGGCAATATCCCGATGGGCTCCAACAAACTGACGGGGCTCGCCAACGGTTCCGCCCGTACCGATAGCGGTCCTCTAGGGCAGATTCAGGACGGCGGATTCTGCTACCTGACAAGCACGGCGGGGACGAACACGATAACCGCTACGGCGGCGTACTCCATGAGTGCGTATACCGCAGGCCAGCGGTTCGTTTTCATCCCGGCAAATTCCAACACTGGCGCCACGACCATCAATATCAACAGCATCGGGGCGAAGAACGTGTTTGCCTGGGGCGCTGCGTGCGTTGGAGGCGAACTGGTCGCCAACCTGCCGACCGAGATCATCTACGATGGCACGCAGTTTCACTGCATCACGCCATACCTGAATCTGCCCAAATACTCCGTTTCTCGGTCCGCGAATCAGACGGCCATCGCTACGGCTACTTTTACGAAAGTGCAGTTCAACAGCGAGGCATACGATACGCACGGATGGTACGACAATGCCACGAACTTCCGATTCACACCACTACGGGCCGGCAAGTACCAGATAACCGCCTCGGTCGATTGGGTCAGTATGGGGGATCAGGCGACTATCCAAACGCTGGTCTACAAGAACGGCAGCGTGTTTGCGTTCAACGAGATTGGAGCCTCGGGGACTGGTGCGGTAGGGTGCCAGTGCAGCGCCACGGTTACGATGAACGGCACTACGGATTATCTTGAGGTCTACGTGTCCCAAAACTCCGGCATCAACCGGGACATCCTGGCCGGGACAGGAACCTACGTAACCGGGAACCTGCTGCCGTGAGGGCGCTTCTAGCGGCTATCCTGCTGTCCCCCGCGTTGTTGTGGGGGCAGTCGGTGTGTTTTGTTCACAGCAAACTTGTCCCGCCTCTTACGGAGGTAAGCCTATCAGGCGCCAATCCGTTTCAATACAACTCCGCTCAGAAACGGGAATACCCTTTCATCGTCCCTGCCGGTCAGGAACTGCGGATCACGACTGCGGTGCTATCGGTAAAGCTGCTCCGGAACGGGCGGGCGTCTATGCTGGTGCTCGACAACGTCATTGCGGTAACCGCGCACGCGCCCGTTGTGCGGTTTGAGCCTGGAGTCGTCTTGCCGGCCGGCGCGGTGCTTACAGCAAAACTCATCAACAACGACGAAACGGAAGCCCAATGGATGGGTTCCGTTGTCTGCGGCGTGCTAGAGGTTGCCCTATATTAACGGATATAGGGCATTCATATAGGGCATCTAGTTTCCTAAAATCGACTAGAAGTCTTAGCCGCGCCGTCACTCGACCCCGTACCGTTCCTTGATTCTCTGCTCGATCATCTTCGCGACCAAGCCTACCGTCCCGTGCGGGAACTCGTCGCTGAATTGGCGCGCAATCTCGGCGCAGTCCTTGGCGACGGCTGCGGCGAAGGCGCGGCGCCGTAACGATCTGTGTCCGATTGCGTCGTAGTTCGCTTCAGACTCCATGTCGCGCAGCTCCTCGTCCGTGATCCTCATTCCTTCCCCTCCCTCGGCTCCCACAGCTTACCGGCCCGCCCGCAGGGGCCATCGGCGATGGACCGCTCGTAGGAAGCGCTTGTTCCGTTTGTATCGCCGGCAAGGAATCTAGGATCGCGCTTTGCTACATCAATCTGCGTGCAAGACACCGCCCCGCTCGGATCAATCTCGCTGTGCCCGCACTTGTTGCACCGCTTGACGGTCATGCTTGCTCCTTCCTCGCCGCGTCGATGGCTTTCAGCGCGGTATCGATGTAGTCCTTCTGGATTGTTCGGCACTCCGGTTCCGCGCATGGCTGGCACTCCCCGAGAGCCGCCTCGGCAACGGCGAGGACTTTCCGCCGCCGCTCGACCTCGGCCCGCGCCTCGTCGCGTTCGCGGGTGACGTCGCGGGTGACGGCGGCTAGTTCGCGTTCAAGCCAATCAAGCCTGTCCGCCGCCTCTAGCGCGTACTGGTCCCACCAGTTTTTCAGGCGAGCAGGGTCGCGCAGTTTGTCTTGGATGCGGCCCGTGTTCGGTCCTTCGATTCCGTACAGGTCGTCGTCTCGAAACTCGCTCACTTGTAATCTCCAGTTACGGTATCGGCGCTTCCGCACTTCGGGCACTCAAGCGCGTCCCAAGTGCGTAAACTGCCTGCCACTCGTGGGCGCATTGCAGGCATTGCGCATGATCGGTGGTCCACAGTTCTTCAGTCATGCGCGCCCATCCGATTCGCCTTTGCTTGCCGGATAAGGTCAGGTATTGACCCGTCCGGGTTAGGGAACAGTGCCTTGTACGCATCGCGGCCACGGTAGGTTGCGGCCTGCCATCCGTCGCTTCCTTTGACCAATACGCGCACTGCGAAACCGGCCTGTATCAGCGCATCGCGTCCCCGCTTGCTCGGCACGTCTCCATCCCAAAGCGGCCCCTGTTCAACGAGAGCAATCAACGTGTCTTTCTCTGCGCTGTTCATTTCGCCCCCTTCGCTGCGGCGCGGATTGCGGTCGCGCAGTACAACCCATCGGCAAAGCCTTCGTATCCTCCGGCCTTTTCCATCTCGCCCTGAAGGCGCTCGCACACCTTCGCGCACGCCTCCGCCGTCTCCGCGATGGCTAGGCGGATGGCGTCCTCGGTGATTGTGGTAGGCACCGTCGGGTCGCGAAAGCATCGCGTGGCCTTGATAGCCAATTGTTTGATGCGTTCCTCGGTCAGCATCACACTCTCCTGAACTCGATCCGCCAAACAAGCGGGTTGTCTTCCCACGATCCAGGGCCGTTGATTGATTCCCATATACCAGCAAAGCCAGCCACATGCGACCCGCGTTCTTCGGCGTCGCCCTCGGCGGTATGGCGCCCGGTTAACGCTGATTCACACGTCGCACCCTCTGCCATCGCATCCGCCTCGCTGATGTCGTTCAGCCACTCCGCACGGACGCTGACGATTTCAAGGTCGATGCGCGAGGCCCATCGGGGCATGTGGATGGGCGAACGCCCTCTACCAAGGAACGGCGCGACGAACTGCATTGATGCGTCGTAGTGGATCATCGCGTCGCCGTGCGGACTCAGGTCGCGCGGCGCGATCCTGTCGTGCCTTATGGAGTGCGTCCGCCACGTCTCCCGCACCCACAACCTGTCGCCGGGCTGGCCGTAGGGGCAGCGTTGCAACAGGCGCCCATCATCCATGGCCTCTACATCCAGTTCCATGCTGTTCGTCTGCCGGTTGACCCTCAACGGTAGCGGCTTAACAATTCTCCGCGTCTGCGTCTTAACGCCCGCGAGGATGGCGCGGACCATCGTGGCGCTGAACAGGATTGGACGCTCTTTCACTTCGTCACCTCCACATCCCGGATGGTCTCGACCGGAATCCACTTGCCGCCTACGCGCACCATGCAGCCCGTCCATGGGTCGTAGTGGGTTTCGTAGCCAGCCATGCCCCACTTCGCGTGGCACGACTTGGAGCCCATCCACAGCATTAACCAAGTGTTGCCGCCGATGAGCCCGCCAACCATAAAAACGAAGAACGCGACGATTAAGGCCGTAAATTTTGCGTCGCTCACTTCGTCTCCCTCGCCTGCTGCACCCGCGCCGCGCAGAGGCAGATGGCGCGGAGGATGGATGGGCTGCTGCCGGCAGCGTACTCGGGAAGCGGGCCGTCATGTATCGGCGCTGCGGCGTTCCACACCGTTCCGTTGCACTGCGTTTCCATGTGCAGGCGCATCCCAAGCCGCTCGACCAGTTCGATGGCCTGGGCGCGGTTGTGGAGGGGGTCGTATATCTGCGGGTCTTGCCGAAACGGATTGCTCGGCACGAGGTATACGCGATCCCCGCGTACTTCTACGCCAGAGAATGTAGAGTCCAGCGTCATGGTCGGATACTGCTCGTGCGCGGTCTTCCAAACTTCGATAGCCCGAGCGCACAGGCGCGTGATCTCAAGGTCGTCCATCACTCGTCCTCCAGCCCGAAGCGGGCGCTAATGCCTTTTGCGATACGATAGGAAGCGTCCGGGAAACCGGCCCACGCATCGGCGATTTCCCTGCACTCCCGCGCGATCGACTGCGCGAAGGCGAGGCGGAATGCGCTCTCCCACTCCGCTACCCGCTCCATGTCTGGAAACGTCTTTTCGGCCAAGGTAGCGGCTTTATCATCTGCTTTGCGCAGCCACTCATCCGTCACCCGGTCCATCACGCCTCCTTCCTCGCCGCGTCGATGGCGGCGTCAAAGTCTTTTCCATCAATCTCGTAGATTCCACGCAATGTCCACAAGCTCGTTTTGTGGTGCGGGTTAATTGCGACATACGCCGCAGCGCGAACTGTCGCGTACCGCTCCGCATCCTCCCGCAGCCGCTCGATCTCGGCCCGCGCCTCGCCCCGCTCGCGGGTGACGGCGGTTAGTTCACGCTCCAGTGTATGCGCCTCGTTGACCAGAGCCCGAGCCGATTCGTGCAACTCGCCAACCGTCGAGGTCTTGTTCCAGATAGCGTTAACCAACCGTTCAGAGGCTGTCGTCGCTCGTGGTGTTCCGCTCATTTCGCCTCCTTCTCGATCCCGAACCGCTGGCGGATGGCGTCGGCGCAAGACTCCGCCCCGGTTGGTGCCGAATCACACAGTTCCGGGAACTTGAACCGGTCTTTCTGTTGGTAGTAGTCCGCCCGTTCCTCGCAAATCCTCACGCACTCGCGTGCGATGGCGCGGGCGAAGGACAGGCGGGCGGCGTCGTGCCACCGTTCCCACGCATCGTCATCGGGAAAGATTTCGTCCGCGTCGCGGTAAGACTGTTCATCCACCTCGCGCAGCCACTCGGCTAACTTATGGTCATCGTTCACCATTTGCTCCCACAGTAAAGTTGGCAGTCTGCATGCGCAGGGCCGCCCGCATAGCCATAGTCGTACTCCCCGCATCGGCGACAGCGGTATACGGTTTGCGAGCATTCGTCAGACTTCTGGCACGGGCGCCCACCTTCCGGCTTCCAATCGTGTCCGGATGCACACAGGTTGCCACCGCCGAGAGATACCGCCTCAGCGATCAGGTGCTGCAGAGGAACGGCCATCGTCGTCTCCAGGCGGGGCGGGGAGTTGCCCCGGCTCATTGCTGCCAGTGCAAACGTTCCCGTGATACGCCGCTTTCGGGCATCGCTTGTTGCCGCAAATCGGGCATACGATAAAGTCCGTTGAAATGAATCCTGTCCGCTGGCAGGCGTTGCACCAGCACGAAGCCTGTGCCGGCAACCGCGCCGTTGTCATCTTTGAGAAGTCAACCGGCGACAGGTCAATTGGCAACGGCAGCATGTACGCCTGCATCAGAGCCCATTCCAGCGCCCGCGCCGCCTTGTGCCGGTCGATCAGCGGCTGGCCGGTGCGCAGGGCCGCGAGGATGCGGCGGGCTTCGGTGATGTTCACTTCTTCCACCTTCCCGTGTGGATGTTGAAGTCGCGAAGCTGCCGCTTCAGCTCCGTGAGCGCCCATACCGAACCCACGCGCCGCAGCCTGCCGTCGGCCGCCAGTATCCCCGCGAGGTCAGAGGCAACCGAATCCGCTGCGCTCAACACGGTCCGCGCTTCGCGGATCGCCTCGCGCATCTCGTCGAACTTGTTCGTCATCGCATCATCGCTCACTATTGGTGGCCCCGCCCGGCCGGTCTGTCGGTCCGCAGCTCAACGTCCCGAGTTGCCGTCGCCACCGGGCAGGGCCGTAGATGGTGCGGCACCGCTCGCCCCGGGTTGGACGCCTCGGAGGTTGGTCGAGCGGGCCGCGTAGAGGGTGTCAGCCGTCGCCGGAGCCGTAGCCGGAGCCGTAGCCGGAGCCGTCGCCGGAGCCGTCGCCGGAG
>Ga0208644_1000340_pt1 | contig 37691 bp, 45 predicted proteins | sample VirMetDEL_Nov_18_FD_184517 | JGI IMG/M metagenome (GOLD analysis project Ga0208644, IMG submission 184517) | Aqueous microbial communities from the Delaware River and Bay under freshwater to marine salinity gradient to study organic matter... | ecosystem: Environmental > Aquatic > Marine >...
CGAGGATGTCCCGAGCATCGGCGCGTACCGCATCCTCAACGATGCGGGCCAGTACATGGTCAACATGCACAACTGGCGATGGTGCGAAGGCGCGCAGGCGGATCTCTCGTTGACGGCCAGCCAGGACTACATCTGGCTGCCTGACGACTTCCGCGAGATCGTGGCGATCCAGCCCACTAACGGGCTGAACGCGGGGTTCCGCCTGACAACGCAGGAGCGCCTGCTGCAGCTCCGCTCGCTGGCAGTCAGCAACTCATTCGAGTACCACGCGGCTGTCGTCCACGCGCCTCGAGCCGCGGCGGCTAGCGGTGTCATTCGCCCGAACTCGATTGTCAACGGCGACGACATCGAGATCACGGATGCCTACAACCCCACCGTGCGATTTACCGCCGGCAACGGCAGCAACACGGCGACGGTACGCTACTACGCTGTCGGGGCTAACGCCTCAGGCACGGCGTCCAACTTGGCTACGGCCATCAACGAGGCCGGCGGGCTGTATCTGCGCGCCACAGTCAGCGGCAGCGATGTGACTGTGACGCACCAGCGTACTGGCACTCGCGGCAACTCGATGTCCTTCGACACGGACCCGGACGGCACCAACTCCGGCTCTTGGACGACCACGGTGTACCAGACCGGCATCGACGGTGGCCCCGTGCGAGCGCGCCTAGACATCTGGCCGACCCCAAGTCAGGACGAGCTTGACCGCGTCATGATCTACTATCGCCGTGGCTGGCAAGCCTGCGACAGCGACAACGCGCTCATTCCGATCCCTGACTGGGTCGAGACGCTGTACCTCACGCTGGTCCGCGCGTTCTCTCGAGGCTACGAGCGCGAGTCCGAGGCGAGCATCGAGGCGCGCATCGCAGAGGTCAAAGCCGGGCCCGTCTACGCTGCTGCAATGCTGCGCGACAAGGAGATGGTGACCCATGTCGGCCCCCTGGCGGGTGGTGCCGCGCAGGGAACCCGCCAGATGTACGACCACCTCTGGAACTTCACCTCTGTTAACGGCCCCTCCTGATGGCGAGCAAGCGCGTCGGCATTGATTACCCCGTCAAGGGGATCAGCGAGAACTACGGGTTTAGCGTTCAAGAGGAGCGCACTTGTCGCGACGAGCGCAACATGCGCGTGCGCGACCCCCGTACTGGCCGGCTGCGCGGGGCGCAGAGGTCTGGCCTCGAAATGTACGACGGGCAGGACGGCCAGCTCGACGGCACCAACAAGGTGCGCTCCCTCGCGCAGGTGAGCTCCGCCACGAACCAGCTCATCTACGCCTCGCTGACGGACGGTACGGCGCAGACCGTTGCTAACAACGCTGGTGACGCCGAGGGCGATCCCATCCTGTCGGCAGGCGATGACTTCGGCAATCTGTATGTGATCTACCGGGCACAGGACGCTGGACCGCCTCCGGTCTATAGCTATGTCCTCAAGATCTACAACCAAGACGGTGAGACCAACACCACCTACGAGATCCCGGTAGAGGAGTTCTCCGACGCCCCCGGGACGACTAGTGCGGTGCCGTCAGCCATGACGGTTGACCGTTACCAGAATGTCATCATCGGCACTAGCGGCAACTCCAACAACCACATCGTGGTGTTTAGCCGCAACATTGCCGGCGAGTACGAGGTACTGACCAAGCTCAACATCTCGACGGCGACCAACAGCAGCTTCGACCGGATCGTGGGTCTCGCAGCCAGTCGCGGTGAAGCCGAGCGCGATGTCGTCTACGCGATCATCCACGGTGACTACGACACCTCGTTGAGTTGGGCCAAGGCCACCGAGGGGCAGAATGTCTTCGAGGTCCGCTGCATTGCGTGGGATCAGTACCAAGCTCAAGCGGAGCAGTATCAGGTCGCAGGTGAATGGAATGTGCATCAGCGCCCGTTCAGCGGCGATAATGTCGTAACGACCAACTCGGCGCCAACGGACGCTGCGGCGGCGACAGAGGCTGGCGGTCTAGCGCATGTGCTGCCGATCACCCATGTGACGGGCAACCTAGATGCGCACCCCAACGCTAACCGGGCCATCGGCGTCATCACGGCATGGACCGACAGGCGCGCCGCGTTCTCCATTATCATCAAAGCCAACTGGAGCGCCGTACAAGGCGCAGCAGCTAAGTCCAGCATCTTCAGCGAGAGCAGCTATCTGCAGCTCCGCGAGCCTGATGACTCTGGCAACCTGTCCGCCACGCAACTTGTCGGCGGCGGCGTCAGCCTGTGGCATGGTTTCGGCGGCGAATACGCGGATGGTCTAGAGCGCACTCTTTCGTTAGGGGATGCAGGGACCCGAGCGCAATCCATGCTCACGGTCAACAGCAACCCGGGCGCCGGAGACAAGATCGTCGTCGTTGGGCCGACTGTCACGGATCCGTCTGTGACGGGCACTCTAACGATTGAATGGATTTCGAGTGGCGGAGCCCCGACCATTGTGACCGCTCCAGGGTCTGTCACGATCACTTTGGGCCTGACGCACTGGGGCGGGCTTGGATCGGGGCTGGCTAACGCTTGGAAGTACGCCTACATCATGACGGCGTGGGCAAGCTACGCTCGCAGCAATAGCAGCACCAACTATAACGACAACGGTCCCAATGTCTGGATCACCGGGTCGTTCGGCGCCGCCTCGGGCGGCATCTTGACGATCACGCACCCGGACCCGTCGAACGACCTCGGCGTAGGCACGGCGTACTTCAAAGCGGTCGAGGCGACTAACAACTTCACGACGCTGACGCACGACACTCCGGTGGCCTTCAACCTAAGTGCCGCTGCCGAGCTTGAGCCGCAAGCAAATGTCAGGGAGTGGCGCCCGGGATACGGCACGGGTGTTTTCTTCAACGCGGTGTCGCAGATTACGACAGGCACGGCACTCGACAACTGGTGGCTGGGCGCGCGCTATGTGTCGTGGCTGGAAGATGCGGCAACGGTCCCTGTCGAGGACCGTAGGTTCCTGCCTAGTGTTGACCGCCTGAACACCGCGTACATTCCCAGCAACCGCGCCAGCGACATCGCTGGCTATGCGGACAAGCAGCTTGCCATTGACGAGGACGCCAATGTCCTGAAGTGGACGCTAGGCCACAGCGATCCGACTCTGGCGTGCATCTGCAACCGGCCTGTGCTGGAGGCCATCGAAAAGCAGGGCATCGACCACACCGATCTGCTGTACACGGTCAGCGTGCCTGACACTGGCGTGACGGGTAACCCCAGCATGTACCTGTATCGGCTGATCTCCATCACGCAGCCGAGCACGGTTACTCGCGAGCGCCACACTATCGCCGCCTGCAACGACAAGCTGATCAAGATCACCAGCAGCGGATACCAGAACCCCAACAACAACGCCGTCCTCGACGCGACCTCGCCGTATGTGTCGATGGTGGCAGGGTTCCAGAAGATCTACATCGCAGACGGCTCGAAGTACTGGATCTACGACCCGCTAGACATCGAGACCTCCGCCTACGGCAATGTCACCCAGTTACTGTCGGAGTCAATCACGATCATCCCTCCGCGCTGCCGGCTGATCTCGTTCTGGCGGGATCGGATCGTGGTTGCTCGAGATCCGGCTGACCCTGGTCGCTGGCACATGAGCGCCGCCGGCGAGGACACCAACTGGGACTTTTTCCCGGCGGTTACGACCAGCACGCAGGCCGTCACCTCGACGAACACCAACGCGGGGCGCGTCCCCGACATCATCAACGCCATCGTCCCGTGGACGAACGACACGCTGCTGTATGGCGGGGATCGCACCCTGTGGCAACTGTCCGGTGACCCGGCGTCTGGCGGCGTCCTTGACCTCATCAGTCAAGAGACGGGCATGGCCTTCGGCAAGTCGTGGTGTACCGACCCGGAGGGCAACCTGTGGTACTTCGGCAACACCGGGGGGCTCTACTTCATGCAGCAGGGCAAGGCTCCAGTGCGTGTCAGCCTGACGCGCGTCGAGGAGCAGCTCCGCAGCATTGACCTGTCGGCCTACTATGTGGAGCTCCAATGGAACCCGGTCGATGAGGGGGTCCACATCTTCCAGATGCCCTTCGGCGGCGGTGGCACCATCGTCGATCACTGGTTCTACGAGGTCCAAGCTGGAGCGTGGCATAAGGACCGCTTCGGCGCCGTTGCTACGGACCTGATCCAGCCCACCGCTAGCCTGAGCGTTAACGGTGATCAGGTCGGTGACCGCGCCATCCTAGTGGGCGGCGAAGACGGCAGGGTCCGTTACTTTAGCTCGTCGGAGAACACTGTCTCAAAGTCGGACGCCAAGACCAACAGCAGCAAGAAGGCCATCGACAGCTACACGCTGTTCGGCCCTCTGGTGGACAACCCGGTCGAGTACGCGCAGCAGGTCTCGGAGTACGCCGCTGTCTTGGGCAGCAGCCAAGACGGCTGCAACTTTGAGGTGTTCACCTCGGATGACCCGGAGAATCTTGGCAGCGCCGTGGCGCGCGGCAAGCTGGCCCCTGGCCGCAATGACCGCAACCTTATCCGCGCCTCAGGTGACCATGTCTACATCCGTCTGCGCAACAGCAGCGTGGACGAGTGCTGGGCTTACGAAGGCGGCTCTCTGACCCTGAGCTACGCAGGCGAGGTCCGTCGATGAGGCGCAACCCCGGCCAGCACAAACGGGATGCGCAGGCGCGCCCCGGCTTCAACCGCTACCGAGTGCCCACTGCGGACAATCGGATGCGGCGCTATGTGCAGGCCGACATGGGGCGGCAGTACCAGTACGACCGTAGCCAGTTCGGTGAGAACAAGGACGGGACGACCAACCTCAACCTCTACGGGCGGACGGATGTCCGCACCTCCGTTACGCCCCAGTACACGGGCGGAACGGCGCCTACTGAGGCAGTCCTCTACGGAGCCCTGATCCTGCATCCCGTCGCCAACGATGTCATGTACTACCGTTGGCGTATACCGAGCGATGTGGCCCCTCGAGGGACGGTGCGCTTCGAGCTGGTGTTGTTCTCGCAGGTCGCGTCGGTGGACTTGGCATCGCTGACGGTCAGCTCTTGGGAGGTCCGCCATGGCAGCGAGCTCCGCAGCGCCGCCGTTGACAGCCGGATCTTCGATGTGCCCCTGCTCAGTCTGCTGACGCCGACTCCGATCACCTACCAATACACTCTGAGCGGCGTGTCCGATGAGATCCACTTCAAGGTAGAGGTGGACAACATCGTGACTACTGGCGGCACATTGGCAATCCTTGGGGCTAGCGTGGCTTACACCTCGCAGAACAACCACCGACACACCCCATGAGCCAATCCGTAGTTCACAAGATGGAGGCTAGCCGACTGTACCGGCTGGCCGATCTCATCGAGGAGTTCGCCAGTCACCACGCCCCAAACCCCGGGCAGGTGGCTAACAGTTGGCATGAGTCAACCGTGCGCCAGATGGAGGCGGAGCTGTGCCATGTCTACTTCGTGACGGAGAACGGCAAGCCCTCAGGTAAGCCCATCGGCATGTTGAGCGTGTACCTCATGCCGCATCCCTGGACGGGCAAGATCGAGATCCACGAACAGATCTGGTTCGTGACTGAGGAGCACCGCGACTTCGGTGCCGGCCTCGACCTGCTGCGCTTCCTCGACGAGGAGGCGCCGCGCCTTGGTGCCGAGCGCATCATCATGACTCACTTGAACAACCCGACTGGCGACAGGCTGCGCAAGGTGCTGCATCGCTTCGGGTACCAACCACTCGACATCAACTACTACAAAGAGGTGAACTGATGGGCTGGACGGCAGCGGCGGTAGTCGCCGGATCAGTGATTGGGGGCCAAGCCCAGAAGAGCGCAGCCAGCAAGTCGGCGCGCGCTAATCTGGAGCAGCAGCGCAGGGCGTTGGCGTTCCAGCGCGAGATGACGCAGAAGGGCGTAGAAGCTCTGCGCGCTGGACGCACGGAGACCTATGCTCAGGGCCTGCGCATGATGCGACAGAGCCAAGCTGACATCCGTGAGTCTGCCGCCCGCCGTGGCATGGACCAGTACGGCAGCCTCGCCATGGGCGCCCAGCGCGGGGCTCTCGCGCAGGGTACCCAAGCGGCCCAGCAGCTCCAGTACCAGTACGCTCGAGACATCGCGGCTCTCTACGGACAGCAGGAGTTCCCGATGGTGATGCAGGCTGGTCCGCAGGGCAACTGGGGCGCTGACTACGCCAAGCTGGCGTCGGCTATTGCTGGCGGTCTAAACGAGGGCGGTGGGCAAGACACGGCGTCAACGCCGCCGGCTGGGCAGAGTTTCGACGACCTCGACCAAGGTGAGGCTCCCGCGAGCGACGGGATTGCGTGATATGGCACGACTGTTTGTAGCTTACGAGCAACAGGGCGAGCAGAGCCCTCTGGCCGGGGCGGGTGACGCCCTTCTCGACGCCCAGGCGCGCGCGCAAGAGATCCGCGAGCGTGAGGAGGAGCGGAGGCTCAAAGATAAGCAGATCCGCGTAGGCGAGCGCCGCAACGAGCTTGAGTCCGAGGCGCTGAAGCAGAGTCGTCAGGACACGCTCTTCGAGCGCAAGTACAGGGCGCGGCGCGACAAGAAGCAGGACGAGATTGATGCGGAGCTCCGCGCTACGGAGCAGGAGCGATACGAAACCGCACAGGAGCGCCAAGCCCGCCTTGATGAGGAGGAAAGCAAACGGGCAAGCAAGGCTCTGGGTATTGAAGAGGCAGAGGCGCGAACGAAGCGCATGACCGAGGAACGCCTTGGTCGGAAGCAAGAGGCAGAAGCTGGCGAGGCGCAGGCCGCTCTTGGAAGGGCGCGCAAGGCTCATGGCGCCGTAATCAATGTCGGCACGACCAAGCTAACGGACAAGCACAAGAGCACTAGCCGTAGTCTGGCCCCCTCGCAGGCTTGGGTCGAAGAGCGCAAGGCGGGCATTGAAACCGCCATCGAGCAATACAACGCGGCAACCGACGCTGCGGAAGCGGCGCGGCTGGCTGACACGGTGTCCAACCTCCAAGCGGAGGCTCTGGAGGACTACGAGCAAATCGTAGAGGACAACCGTGCAGCCGCTCTCAACGAAGAGATTGGCGACCTTATGGCCGTAGCGCAGGACCCTGATCTCGCTATTCCGGCCCGACTAATCGCTACTGCACAGGACGCGCGCACGCCTGAGTCACAGCGCAACAACCTGCGTATTCTTGTCGAGGAGTATCGCGGCTGGCGTGCCGTGCAGCGTGAGTGGCAGGAGAAATCACCTGCCTATCAGGATGTCATCGGTACTTCCGAAAAGCCCGGCACAAGTACTAACAAGGTGATCAACAAGGCGCGAGACAAGTACTGGGATGTCATGGTTGACGATAAAGCCGATGCGACATCCAAGGCCAAAGCTACTCGCGACTTCTTGGCGGTCCTTCAGGCGGACGGCTCTTCTTTGAAAATGACGGAAGCCATGATGGAGATTGAGCGCGGCATCCTAGAGGAGCGCATCAAGGCCATCGAGGAGCAGGCGTTCTTCGGTGAGATCTTCGCCTCGACGGCTCCGAGCTTGAACACCACCTTCCTAGCTGCTGGGGCCATCGCCGGCTATGACGAGTTCGGACCAGATCCCGACTCACCGGAGTACGACGAGTTCGTCGAGCACGCACCTGCGGCCAACATGGTGCTCAATGTGATTGAGGCGACCTTCGGGGACAGCGCCGCAGCCATGCCGGAGTCGGATGTCATGCGCGCTCTAGCGAAGGAGATCATGCGCGGCGAGCAGGCAGAAGCGAGTGGCGAAGGCGAAGCGCCGACCGTCACGCGCGAGGATCTGCGAGCCTTCTTCGCGTACATCAACGACAACCGCACCGACGCTGGGCATGCCCTGTGGCGCGCGGCGGCAGACATTGATCTGAGCGAGGGTGAACGCCCTGGCCGGGTTGGGGAGCTGGAGCGCAGCCTCGTTAATGAAAAGCAGTAGAGCCTGATATGTCCGATTCTTTCGACCGCATGTACGAGGCGCAGCGCCGCGCCTACGGGACCGACAAGCCGCAAGAATCGGTCCAGAGCCGAGTACGCCGGCAGGCTCAGGAGAATGTTCGCGAAAGGATCGCCAAGCGCGAGGCATACGACATCCAAGAGGCGGGGCGCGCCCCTTACAGGGAACGCCTTCGCCGCATCAGCAACCAGATGCTGTCGGCAGCGGACGATCCCAACCGGGTCTTCTCGCTGAACAACAACGAGGCGTTCGGGCTCATGCGCCTTGGTCGCGACCGCAGCGACCGCAGTTTCTTGGAGGCCGCTTCCACTAACGCCGCAGGCCAAGATAAGAGCTTTTGGGGATACATGCCCTTCCTCGGCACTCTGGCCGAGGGCTCCGACCAAGACGCTCTGGAAGAGTCGTCTAAGCGGGTCAACGCCGGCACCGGAACTCGCGAGGACTATGATCGTCTAGCGGACTTCCTGAACTGGTCAGAGCGCGAGATGGGCGGCGCGGGCATTGCCGGCGCTATCGGTGGGGAGCTCTTCTCCTTCATGGGAGAGACCTGGGGTGTTGGCTTGCTGGGCAAAGCCATCAAGTTGGGCGCCGGAGCAGCGCGTGCTGGCTCCGCCGGAGCCCGCGCGAAGTCTGTGGCTGATGCTGCCGCCCTCGTCGCTACGCGCACTCGCCAAAGCGCCGCGTTCCAAGTGCCGCGCATGCTTGCGCGAGATACCGGGCGCGCGGTCATGGGAGATGCTGCTGCCCGCAACCTCGCGCGCATGGCGGGCGTTCCCGTGCGCGCCATGAGCACGGGCCTTGGTCAGACCGTGGGCAAGGAGGCGATCTCCAACGCGCTCTCTCTGTTCGGGGACACTCAGCGCAGCCGCACCATTAACGCTGCTCACCTCGCCTATCTCCAGGACAAGTACCAGTACGACGCCAGCGTGTTCGGCGTGGGCGTTGCGGTCGATGATTCCGTCGAGCTGTTCCGCTACCTGCCCAAAGCGTTCGTCGATCAGTTCATCGAGAACTGGTCCGAGGCGACCGGCGCCACGCTGACCGAGGGCCTGTCGCTCATGAACAAGGTCGCCAAGATCAAGTTCATGGACGACCTGCTCGCCAAGCGACTGGGCAAGGGCAAGAGCATGGCGCAGCGGCGCATGTGGGAGGCCACGCAGAAGGTCGGCTGGGACGGCATCATCGAGGAGGGCTTCGAGGAGGTCATGGGTGCCGGCGCCAAGCAGGTGCTGGGCTGGACTGGAGCCGGGACCTTCGAGCTTGATGGCTACGGTCAGGTGTTCGTCGGCGGAGAGGAGTGGTCTGAGGAGTACAAGCAGTGGCTCGACTACGACCAGTGGTGGGGCATGGCGCTTGGCTTGGCACTCGGCGGCGGTACGACGGCGACGATTGCAGCGGGTCTGCAGCGCGCCGTTGACGCCACGGACCCCTCGAGGTTCTTCAAGCGACTCAGCCGCGAGGGCGAGCGCCTGCGCGCGGAGCTTGGCGCGGCGAATGGTCGTGCGCAAGTCCGCGAGGCTCTGGGCGCGGGCGACCGTGCCAATGTGCCGGCGGTCAACGAGGAGGCCGAGGCCCGTCGCCTGCTGATGGGCCAAGTGCAGCAGAAGCTGCTGCGCGAGGAGGCGGAGGCTCGCGGCGTTGGCGTCGATGAGCTTACCGACGACGACAAGCTGACCATCATCAACCGCAACGCGGACAAGCTGACCGAGGAGGCGGATGATGGTCTGGCGGAGTGGCGCAGCCTTGATGAGGCTGGTCGCGCCAAGCAGCTTGAGGAGTGGCGCTCCTTCGATACGCCAATTATCGAGCGCGTTGCAGAGGAGGAGGAGGCGCCTGCCGAGGGTGAGGCTCCTGAGGTGGCCGCACCTGCTGAAGGCGCACCTGCGGAGGCTGCGCCCGCTGCACCCGCTCCGGCGCCAGTCGCAGCGCGCGAGGGCGAACTTGTCCTCTTCGATGAAGACCCCCAGAAGCCAGGCGAGCTGGCCCCTGCGGCTGTTGAGCGTGACCGCGAAATCTACGAGGAGAACCGGAGGCCCGAGCTTGGCCGTCAAGGTGATGCCCTTGGTGTCGGCACTGCCTCCTACGATGAGCTGACTCCGCACCAGCAGCGGCTTGTGAACATGCACCAGCGCCAAGGCGTCAAGGTGCTGTTCCGTAAGGGCGGCGAGGGGCGTGCGGCTGCGATGACCCGCGCAGACGGCACCATCGTGTACAGCATCGAAGGCACGATGCAGAACACGACTGCTCGCGGCCTTGACGGCCAAGGGCGTCCTGTCGATCAGGCCCTCACGGGGCAGGCTGCGCTTGACTCGCACTTCCTGCACGAAGCGGTTCACCGGCTGGTGCAGAAGTACGGCAAGCAATGGCTGGACTTCATGGCGCGCAACCTTGACCGCGTCATGCCTGGCATCCGGGCAGAGAACGCCGAGCAGTACACGCAGAACTGGAAAGCGTTCCAAGACGCCGAGGTTGCCGCAGGCCGGCAGCGCCCTGCTGACCTGACCGAGCAGGAACTCTACGAGGAGAGCGTCTCGCGCACCCTCGAGATGATGTTCCCCTACTTGGGTGCTCTGGCTAAGGCCAACAACACCCAGCAGTTGGAGAAGCTCATCTCCCAAGGCGTCACGCAGCGCGGTTTCTGGGGTCGCGTCTGGGACGCCATGCGCGCAGCCCTGTCGGTGATCCCGGGCGTTGGAGAACCTCGCCTAGAGTCGATGAAGTTCCTGCGGGAGGCCATCGAGGGCGTCGATAACCTCACTGAGCAGGAACTCGCCGGCCAAGCGGCCATCGTTCAGGAGTTCGCCAACGCCTGGATCGGTGCTGGCGTCGAGGCTGGGCAGGAGGTGAACAACCTCCTGAGCTGGCAGAAGGGCCTGCAGGGAGAGCGGGAGGCGGCGCCTGCTCCTGAGGAGGCCGCACAGGCCCCTGCGCCGGCGCCCGCCGCCGAGGTGGCTCCTGAGCCCCAAGCGGCCCCTGAGCCTGCTGTGGAGCCTGCTGCGGCCCCTGAGGTGACTCCTGAGCCGGAGCCAGAACCAGACACGCTCCTCAACCCGATCAACCCGCGCACTGGGACGCGGTACTACGACAACGATCTCGTCGCAGACGAGGGGGCTTACCGGAGGCACATGGAGAGCCTCCGCTCTGAGGTTCAGCGGCTCGACGCGCAAGTCCAAGAGATCCGTCGCCGGGGTAAGCGCAAGACTTCTGCGGAGCAGCAGGAGCAAGCCCAGCTTGAGTCGCGCATTGGTGAGCTCACCGCGTATGAGGATCGCCTGAGCAAGCTGCACCAGAAGCGGCGCGCAAGGCAGCGGTTCCGGGTCGAAGAGGAGCGAGCCCTCGGGCGCCCCTTCTACAACATCAGCCCCGAGCTCATCCCTCAGTCCGACGCCGAGGGTCAAGAGATGCTGGAGCGTGTGCAGGTTCGGCTTGCCGACCCCGCCGCAGACCCGGAGACGGCATCGGCAGAGATCCTGCGGGACATCGACGATTCGGGATCGTCAGCCTTCCCTGACCGCATGGCTCGACGCGCGGCGGTCCTGTCTCGCGTTCTTACGCCCGAAGACCCGCGGCCCATGTCTCCTGTGGAAATCCGGGTTGCCACAGACTTGGCCCTCGATCTCGCGCAGGGCCTCGAGGGCATGCCGGGGCAAGAGTTGGTCCCTGGAACACCTGAGGCGGACGCCGCAGAGGCCGCGCTTCCTCGATTCCCTAGCCGCAACCCCTTGGTTGATAGCGTTGCGTCTGGACTAGACCCCGGATATGCGGCGGAGCCATTTGCCGTGAGGGCGAACAAGCTGCAGCCCGTGGAGCAGAGGCCGGGAGGCGTGGGCTTCACGCAGCAGATGGACGACCCGTCTGTCACGCGCAGGACTACCGGCATGGTGGACTTTGGAGGCGAGGGTGGCGGAGCAGTCTTCCACGCCAACACCGTTCGCGACGACATGTCTGCGGGGCGCTTCGAGGTCGAGGCGCCGACCATCGCAGAGGGGCAGCGCGCCAAATTCGTACAGGATGTGGCTCACCACGCCATGCGCACCGGGGCACAAACGGTCTCTTTCCTCGAGGCCGAACTAGCCGACGCCTTTGGCGAGATGGTCGGCGCCAAGCCCGTCGTTCGCAACGAACGCTACGAGATTGATCTCAAGGCCACGATGTATGAGAAGGCTGGCCCGCAGTACGCCTACGGAGCCCAGCTCGCATTCCGTGACCGGATGGAGATGGCTACTGAAGCGCGTCTCTTCGAGGACAACGACGCGCGCTTCAACATCAACCCAGACAAGGCGGATGTCCCCGCGCCCGACAGCGCGCGCGACTCCGTCATGGTCGATTACCGGAAGGTGAACGCCTACCTCGACTTCTACCTGGGCCGGCTGGACAAGAGCTATCACGCTGTCCAGTTGCGCGGCAAGAAGTACGAGGACCGCCTCCTTGCCCTGATGCCTGAGGAGCTCAAGGGAAAGCCGTTCGCCAAGCGGAACTGGGTGGGGCGCATGGATCGCGCCATGCACCTGTGGATTGACCTGTCGGGTTCGGAGAGCGGCAAGTCGATTGAGGAACTGCTGACGGAGTTCGAGCAGGCGGCTGCAGCTAAAGGCATGAAGCTCTCGGACCGGCAAGCCGAGACCATTCGCGATGTCCGCAACATGCCCCAAGAGGTGCGCTTCATCGCTGATGAACTTGCCACGCACAACCACATGCTGGGCACGGCCCTGGCGAATGCCGGCATGATCAACGAGGGGCGCCGGTACTACACCGCGCGCATCTGGTTCATGGACTCGGCGGAGCTGGCGCTGCAGAACCTGACCAGCGAGATCGGCTTCGGCATGGGTCAATCTCTTGACCCCACGAAGGCAGGCGTTCGATTCCGTCGCGGGCTGGGCGCGCGAGCCAAGGCGCGGACCTACGACAACATCCTCGAGGGCTGGCTCGATGGGCGCAAGCTCAGTATTGACCGCGCGCTGGTGGCCCAAGAGAAGGTCCACTCCGACGCGATGGAGGCGCTGGCGACCAATGTCCTGCTGAAGCAGCTTGAGTCTGTCGGAGCGGTCTACCTTGCGCCGACCAAGATGCGGCCTCGCCGGGGCGTGAAGATGCGTGCTCCCGGCAACATGACCCGCGTCATCAGCAACGCCCCCACCATGGATGGCGTCTGGGCGGTGCCGGAGCTGGCAAACGAGCTCTCCGCCCTGACAAATGTGTTCCAGCCGGGTGAGTTCCTTCGGACTGCCTACAAAATCCAAGCGGTCACGAAGTCCACGCTGCTGTTCACTTCGCTGTTCCACCACCAAGCGTTCATGCGCTCGTACTACTACTCGCTGCCCCTACAGGGAGCGGGTGCCGAGGCGAGCGCGCTGGGCGACCTCTTCTGGGCAAGCGCGGCATCTGTCACCAGCCTGTTCTCGCAGGACCAGGCGACGCGCGTGCTGATGAAGAGCAAGGGCGCGCGCGAGGGCTACAACGCCATCATGAGCATGTCGCCTGAGCTGGACGATCTGGTCGATGCTGGCTTGACCGTTGCGATTGGCATGGACTACGCCGCCAAGGCGGACATGGACAGCGACTGGCGCAAGACATGGATGGAGCGCGCCATCGCCCGTGGGGAAACGGGCCGGCGCTGGTCCGAGGCGCTTGCCGACCACCGAATCGAGACCTCCAACTGGCTGTTCAACAAGCTAGGCAACAGCCTCAAGGCGCAGGCGGCGCTCATGGAGTACCGCCACATGCTGTTCAAGAACGCCGACGCGCTTGCTAACGGTCAAATCACCAAGGCGCGCATCGCGGAGATCGTCGCTGCCAAGACGAACGACGACTTCGGCGGTCTCAACCTGCGGCGCAGGAAGCACAGCGTGTTCGGTAAAGGCCCCCGGCGATCCGGCTGGCAGTTTTTCCTGCGCATGGTGATGCTCGCTCCTGACTGGACGGAGTCGAACTTCAACACCATAGCGAAGATCGTCTACCCGACGAGCGCCGGCAGGGACATCGAGTCGCCCATGTCAGCAAAGCAGAGGGCACTCGAGAGGGGCGCCTATGCTTCGCTGTACGCCAAGTCGATCCTGCGCGCGCAGATCCCGACGCAGATCTTCAACATCATGATGGCGGGCTTCGATCCCGATGAGGATGTCGAGGAGATGTACGCCCGCATGTGGGAGAAGCCCGAGAAGCTGGCGTTCCTCAAGGCCGATGTGACTGTCGTGGCCCGCGCGATCAACCAGATGTTTGGCCCGCGCGACAAGCAGCGGTACGAGCACCCGGACACCCGCTACTACTTCAACACCATGGGGCACTTCCTCGACCCCGCCAAGTGGGTCTTGGGCCTTGGGTTCGACATCATGGGGCCGCTCAAGGCTAAGGGTTCGCCGTTTGTTCGAGCCGGCTTGTCTGCTCTAAGTGGGCGTAACTGGCGCGGACAGGTGTACACCAACGCTTGGCCGACCGAGGACCAAGGCGACAAGGACCTGCTCTGGGACGGGACAATTGCAGCTTGGGACTTCCAGTACGGTCTGGGCATAGCGCCGCGGCAGGCGCTCTCGTTCCTTGCTGACCAGATCCTCGGGTCGGCGCCCATCTTCGGGCAATCGTTGGTCGGCTTTGCCGTTGGCGAGGACACGGCCTTCACCGCTTTGGCTGACTCCTTCGGAGCTCACATGACCAAGATTGATGGAGAGCAGCTTGAGAAGGCACGCGCCCGGGGCGACTTCGTCATCGGGCGGGCACGCTAAGGGGCACACCATGAAGAAACTCTGTTGCGCACTTATCATCGCGGGCGGGCTCACGGGCTGCGCTCAGATCGAGAGCCTCCTGACGGCGACGACCCCGCCCGAGATCCAGGCTCAACTGGACGAGTACGAGGCTGCTCTGGCGGTCTACGACGAAAGCATCCGCAAGGTCGAGGACGAAGCCAAGGCCACTGCCGAGGAGGCCAAGGAGGCCATCAAGGCTGCTGACTTCGCTCGCGCCGAGGCCGCCATGCTCCGGCTCGAGCAGCTCCAAGTCGAGCACGAAGGCTTGGTCGGCAACTACACCGAGACCGCTGCTGCCTCACGGGACGCCCTCGAGGAATCCGTCGAGGGGGCAGCGTCAGGGGTGCTTGGGATGCTGGACCCTCTGGTGCCCGTTCCCCTGCAGCCCCTTGTGCCGGCCCTGTCGAGCCTTCTGGTGATGGCGGGCAGCCGTCGCTCCCGTCAACACACGAAGCGAGCTATCCGCCATGCCGCCGTTGGAAATCTGGGTACCGGAGTCAAAGACCTCCTCAAGGCGGTGGGTGCCACGCACTCTTCGGACGCTACTAAGAAGGTTGCGGAGGAAGAGGGTGTCGCCTGACAAGCCCACCAAGAAGATCGTCCGGGTCGAAGACCTCGCCACCACCGTCAAGCTCAAGCGTGTCCAGGCCAAGGCAGATGCCGAGGCCCGAAAGCTCGAGGCCGAAGCGGAGAAGACCAAAGCCAAGGTCGAGCTGCGCCGCATGAAGCTGGCTATGCCGGCGCGTGAGGCTGCAGCTCTGCACCTTGCTAACTTCGCTGGCCTCTACATGCTCATCGCTGTGCTGGCGTTCCTGTACGCCGTCAGCACGCTCGAGGCGGAGCTCGTCGCTGTGGTCGCAGGACTGATCACCCTGCTCGTCACCAACATCTCGGCGCTTCTGCGGTCCATCGTGACCGAGGGCAAGGACGAGGCCAAAGAGGCCAAAGAGCCCGAGAAGAAAGAGTAGAAGGTGGCAGGGGCGCCCCCCCCCTAGCGTCCAACCAACCCCTTGGTAGGAAAGTTTGGGGCACGCCCCTGCCGTGTTCGATCTTAAGAAAAAGGTGGGGGCGCGTCCCGCACGAACGCGCCCCCTGGGTGAGGTTTCGTAGGGGGGGCTTAGTCTACGATGCCCTCGAAGAAGTTCTCGTCCGGGTCTTGGGAGGGAGAGACCTCAGACGGCACTTCCTGTCGCTCCGGTTGAGGGGAAGTGGGGGCCTCAACCGTTGCTTCGCCTGACTCTAGCAACCCTTGGTTGATCTTCGCAACAACGGGGGTGGCTTCCACGGTGCGGGCGTAGCGAACATCCTCGACCTCCTCGGCGGTCTGCATCCCCAGCAGAACCTCGGGGCAGGAGGTGCGGATGAGGAGGGTGGCCGACCTGTACTTCAGCATCAGGCTTGCCAGCCCGCTCTTGTACTTTGGATTGGAGTCCCACTTCTCCGCCTTAGCCATAGCCATGCTGGCCGTGAACGAGATGCGCTGCCCCGTCTCCCGCACGATGGCGTAGGCCTCGACCTCGAGGCTGGCCCCGGAGCCCCGCTCCTCGAAGCAGATCGGCCCTTTGAAGATGCCGCTCCGGTTCGCCATGGCGATGGCGTACTTGGCGCTGAACCCCGGCGTGCCATGCACGACATAGATGTTCTGCATCACCTCCATGGGCGAGGCTCCCATGCGGTTCGCCATGTCCAGGGCGACGAAGCAGTTAGCCGCCTGACCTTGGAATGCCTTGGGGATGATGGTGCTGCGCGACAAGGCCGTAGCCATGTCCCACATCTCCTTGCCCTTGTTAGCCGGGGCAACGGCGGCTTCGTTGTTCACGGGTTGGATGTCACTCATGAGTCTTTGCGGAATGCCCAGCGGGGCAGGTCAAGGGTTTCGATCTGGTATGCGGCGGTGTAGCCCCCCCAGATCTGGGTGGAAAGGGCATCCTCGTAGGCCGAGAGCGCGCTCTGGTACTGCTCACGACCAAGCTCGATAGCCTCGTCGCTAAGAGTGTAAACCGCCACGCCGAACGGCGGCGTCTTCTCCACGACCACGAACACGAATGCCGTGACCTCGGGCGTGACGCCGGCAGCGTGCAGCCCATCGAGGTAGTACGCGGCCTGCAGGTGGTAGTTGAAGTTCGCACAGGTGCGGGCGAACGAGTCAGGGCTGGCGTCCTGCGCCGTCTTCAGGTCGACGATGAGCCCCTCGGTCGACAGGGCGTCGGGTCGACCCCTGCCCCAGCACTCGCTGTGGCGCCACAGGGCGGAGGCTTCGCGAACGCCCGCCTGCTCTAGCACGCTGCGTGCGGCGGGAGAGGCATTCACAGCGCCGGCCATCTTCGCCAGCGTGTCCGCCTCGTCCTCATTGACGATGGTGCGGTCGCCGGCATCGGCCATGAACTCAGCCCACGCGGCCTTGCCAGCCTTTGTGCGGCGGTCCACCTTCGGTGCGACGAGGATGAGGTCAGGCGCCTCAGCGGGCTGCAGGATCCACGCATGCGCAGCCGTCCCGAAGCGCATGGCGTCGGTCTGGGTGCTGCTGGCCTTGCTGGCGATGTAGTGCGCAGGCGAGCGCCTGATCGACATCAGGTCGTGGGAGCTGACTGCATCCCAGGACAGGTACTCCTTGAAGGAGACATCGGGGTAGAGCCCCGGTTCATTGGGTCTGGACATGTGCCCAGCGTAGAACCTGCGGCAAGCCCTTGGCAAGTGGCTGCCGGATATTCTACGCTCCGGCCATGGAAGACAAGAAGCAGGCGCCCCTCGAGGTGCTCGACAACCTAATTCGCAAGGCAGGAGGCATCACCTCCTTGGCTGCCTCACTAGGCATGACCGAGGGGGGCGTCCGATACTGGCAGAAGAAGGGCTGTGTGCCCCAGCAGGCGGCGCGCCTGCTCTCCTACGAGGCCAAGCACCGCTGGGGTATGGACATCGCTGCGGAGGAGCTCACAGGTGGCGAGTGACTACCTCCCCTACTTCAAGTTCTTCCCTCGCGATTGGCTCACCTCCCCCACGGTCATGCTCATGAGCCTGGAGGAGCAGGGCGCGTACATCCGCATGCTCTGTCTGCAATGGGAGCACGGGTATGTCGAGCGCCGGCACCTTCGCGGCATGCTGGGCTTCAGCGAGGAGCAGATCGCGAGCCTGCTGGACGGTCCGGTGGGGGAATGCTTTGAGGTGGAAGAGGACGGGAACCTCGTCAACAAGCGCCTCGAGGGCGAGCGGGCGTCCGCTGGCAAGATGATCGAGAACCGCCGCAGGGCAGGTCGTGCTAGGCACAAGCCCAGCACAAGCACAGCACCTGCAAAGCAGGTGCAGGAAGGCAAGCGCAAGCGCCGCAATGCGGAGCATGAGCTGGCCGAGGCGGTCGTCGATTGGGAGCGCATCAATGGGCCCATGCCCAGCGACCTGCGCAATGCCCTCGGGGACTATGCCGCGCTGCGCAAAGAGCGCAGGATGCCCCTGTGGGGGCGTGAGATGTGGATGCGCAACCTAGCCTCCACGCACACGGTGAAGGAGTGGGCCGCAGCCTACGAGACGGCCACCCGCTGCGGTTGGGCGTCGGTCCACCCCAAGAAGGCTGTGCAGGTGAAACCCGGCACAATGATGGGCAACAAGTTCGCTGACCTGCTGACGGAGGAATTCGATGAACCGAAGTGAGATCACAGCCCTGCTCGCCATGCTCAACGAGGTCTACCCTCGTCGCATCGGCAGCGGGGACGCCAAGAAGACCGTGGGCGTGTGGACTGCGGTCCTAGCTGACGCCCCGCCTAAGCCGGTCCTCGCCGCAGCCGTGGCCTGGATCCGGTCCAACAAGCCCCACCCGCCCTCGCCGGGGGAGCTCCTCACCAGCCTCTCCGACGACGAAGAGACGCCGGAGGAGGCATGGGGGCAGGTGCGCAAGGAGATCTCGAGGGTCGGGTACACCGGCACCCCGGAGTTGACCCCGCGCGCAAGGCGGGCCATCGAGGCTGTGGGCGGCCCGTGGGAAACCATGTGCCGCACGCTGTTGGCTGGCGAGCTGGTCGCGCTGCGTGCCCGGTTCCTTGACGCCTACAAGAACATCGAGGCGCGGGACGAGAAGCGTGAGGCCCTCGCAGGTGCTGACCACCTGCTCAACCTTGCTGCGCCCCTCGCCAAGCAGTACCGTCTGGAGAATGAGGAGAGCGGCGAGGGTTGATGCCAACCAGAGAGAGATCGTCGCAGCACTACGGCAGGCAGGGGTGAGCGTGCAACCCCTGCACACCGTAGGCAAAGGGTGCCCCGACCTCCTGTGTGGAGTGCGGGGCACCAACCTTTTGATCGAGATCAAGGACGGCCAGAAGGTGCCGTCTGCTCGCAAGCTGACGCCGGATGAGGCCGCATGGCATCAGTCCTGGCGTGGGCAGGTCGCCATCGTCGAGAGTGTGGACGACGCGCTACGCCTTGTGGGCCTTGAGCCCCTCGATGAACTCGAGGACGGCTTGCCGGATTAGATCGGCGCGGCCATTCGCATTGAGGTAGGCCACGGCGCGGTCAAGCCGAGCCAGCTCGTCCACGGTCCACATGACCTTGGACTGTTCTGTGCGCTTGAGTTCCTCAGGAAGCTTGGGCCTGCCAGCGCCGGGGCGCCAGCCTCCACGGGTTTGATGCTGTGTCTTGGCGGCCACTTATCATCGCCTCCTGTCGCTGCGCCCAGCGACAACGCACAGACACCAGATGTAGAACACGGCCACGATGGTCAGGACGGCGTACATCACCGGGACGCCCTCCACCGCATGTAGGCGCGCCGCAGGTTCTCCACGGCCAGCGTCTGGTCTGCACGCTTCCGCTGCTGGGGCCACAGGATCATCGGCGCAGTCCCCGGGGCGAAGCCCGGAGTCTGGGTGCCTTGCTGCCAGCGAGCGATGCGCCGTTGGCGGAGTTTCTGGATGGGTTCAGGCATGGGTCATTCTGGAGAGGAGATCATCGAGGGCTACGACTGCTTGGGCAGGGCACACAGCGTTGCCAAGGGCGCGCAGTCGGTCCACCCTACCGGGAACCCCATGAGGGCCTCGACGAACAGGGGGTTCAACTGCCGGCCAGAGGTGCTGGGGGATATCGCTCCAATCACCCTCGGGGCCTGGCGGCCAAGCAGTCCATTCGTGGGCGCCTTGTCCGAAGGCTCTGTGCCGTCCTTGTGATCTCGAGCCGTTGGTGTGGCCCACTGCTTCGCCTTCACGGTCAGCGGCATGCTGTTGTGGTACTTGTGCGCCCACTTCTTCTGGCGTGCGAGAAAGCTCTCTACGCTCTCGCCATCGTTCACCACCGAAGCATTCGGCGTCGGCCATTGAGCTGCTGCGCTCTGCAGGTCGCCGCCTCCGCTCGCCGTGCGCCCCAACTCCTTCTTGCGGTCGGCGCTCTCCGCACCGCCCGTCATCGCTCGCGGCGTCGGCCATTGCCGGCACGCATCGGTCAAGGTCGTGCCCGGGTGCATCACTCCCGTCGTCGTGGAGTGTCGTCCAGCCGATCGGGAATCCGATGTCACGGCGGTGGGCCAAGACGAACAGGCGGTTCCTCCTGTGTGGAGCTCCGGCTTGGGACGCTGAGTATATGCCCCACTCCGCATCGAACCCCAGCTCGTCAAGGTCGTTGAGGACCGTGTCGAACCCTCGCTTGAGGTGTCCTTGGACATTTTCGAGAACAACGACAGTTGGTTGAACCTCTCCGATGACCCGCTTGATGTCGGGCCAGATGTGCCTGGGGTCGGCTTCGGCCAATCCCCGTCCGGCGACACTGAATGGCTGGCAAGGGTATCCGGCTGTGATGAGATCCACCTTGCCGCGCCATGGTTTGCCGTCGAAGGATCGGGCATCCGACCAAACAGGCGCATCGTCCATGGAGCCGTCCTGAATGCGCGCTGCCAAGATTTCCAAGGCCGCTGCTTCCCTCTCCACATAACAGACGGAGCGAGCTCCGAACACCATGCGGGCGGCGAGGTCGAGACCTCCGATGCCTGTGCAGATGCTGATGGCTTGGGGATGTACAGCCACACTACCAACTCCTCCTGTAAGGGGCGTCGAGCGAACCTCGAGAGCGCCGATCGTTGCTGTACCACTCGTTGTAGCGGCGCCGCAGTTCGTCCTCATGGACGCTGAGATCGCGCAAGTACACATAGTCGCACAGGCTGTGATCGAGCGCGCCCATCAGGAAGTCGAGATCCTGCGCGGAGCAGGTGAACCTGCAGTTCGAGTAGCGCGCCAGGATAGGCATGAGTCGGAACTCGGGCAGGCAGGCGAGAGCGCGCGCCTCGCTCTCGAGCATGTATCCATGCCGGTCCATGATCGCGTGATAGAGCGCAGAGACATCAGTCATTGGTTTCCTCCTTGGTGGATGAGGGACTCGGAGGGCACATCGCCATTGAGGACATCGTCCCGGTTCCAATGGCCCTCGTTGTCCCATTCCTGCAGGCCATCGACATGATCGTCCCAGCGTACGGCGAGAATGATGTCGTCCGTGGGATGAGTCGCGACCAAGGTCACGGTGCCCGTCGCCCCTTCCTTGATGAAGCAATGGGGGTAGCGTTCGAAGCTTCGGACGAGCCGCACGCGGTCGCCCTCTTTGAATCCGGTGTCAGTTATGGTTTCCTCCTTGGGGTTAAGTTGATCGACAGAGATGACGAGCTGGTACTCCATGGGTCGGCTACACTCGACGCATTGCGCCTCTCCGGTGTCGCCGCAGTACAGGACCATGGGGGATCCGTCGCTGGTATCGGGGTCCTGCCCGTCCCAGTAGCGGCAGGGGCAGGGCTTGAGGCGGATCACAGGAACACCTCCTTGCCCGCGATCAGGGCAGAGCCCAGTCGCGGGAGCACATAGCCGTCCAGGGTCCAGCCTTGGTGGTCGTGCCCGCTGATCAGGATCCCGTCGTCGGTAGCCGTGGCGGTGTAGTTGCTAGGCAGGAAGTCCTGCACATCGCGCAGATCGGCGTCGCCCTGAATCAGGGCGTATCGTTTCACGATCCACGGGGATGTCGTCACGATGGTTGGATCCGATCGGATCTCGAACAGGTCCGAGCTGTAGTACGAGCCGTCAGCCTCGACGAGCTCCATCACCTCATCGAGGTCTGCATCAATCGGCACCTCAAGGTCGTGGACCTCATAGGAGATCTTCTTCCAGAAGTAGACGCTGACCCTCTTGGTTGCCTCGGTCATGCGGTCACCTCGTTCGCGGTCACGCGGTGGCTCTTGACCTCCACGAAGTCCGGGTTGGCGGCGAGCACCTCGTCGCGCGCCTTGACATCGTCCGCCTTGGCGAAGCGCCGCCCGTACTTGATGTGGAGCAGGCAGTTCGGGTCGTCCTGCTTGCAGATGGTCAGGTACTTCGCCGCACGCTTGCGGTTCTGGGCCTCGGCCAGCAGCCTCCCCACGAAGGTGTCGATGTCGCACGGGAAGGAGTGCACCACCCCCTCATGGTCGGTCCATGTGATCGGGGGCTGCTTCTCGGCCTCGGCCTTGAGTTCGTCGTAGGTCTGGCGGGACGAGAAGGTGTGGCCGTCCGGGCCACCCGTGCCTTCGTTCCAGACGCGGCCCACGAATTCGTCGCCGCGGTACAGTTGAGCCTCGAAGCACTCGGTCTCTTGGCTCATGCCAGAGTGGATGGCGAAGCGATGGGACGGGATCCACCAGTCGGATCCTTCGATGTAAACGCGCATGGCGTTCTCCTGGGTTGGGGTTGGCGCTCGTTAGAGCAGGAAGATGAGAGCCACAAGGCTCCCGAGGACTAGGTAGTGCGGGAGTTCCTCCCGCAGGTGGTCTGCGATCTGGCGCATGGCCTGATGATAACGGGTCCCTCAGTCCAGATCGTAGAATTCGAAACAGAATCCGCAGAGGGGGCATGCCGGGGGCGGGTCACCGAGCAGGCACCCGTTGCCGCATCCGCACAGCCACCCTTGGCTGGAGGGGGTCTCGCTCATTCGAACATCCCCCCGACGCCACGGGAGGTGGCACGCTTGATGTCGGTTTCGATGTCGCCCGTGAGGGCCTGCGTGTGGCGCACGGGCACGCTCCCGTGCTGGCGAATCCGATCGTCCCAGCGGGCGCATGCGTCAGCGGCACCCCCGATGGCGAGGCATGCCTCGAGCCCGATCGCCACGGTGCGGCCATCATCTGTCACCAGCACCATGGGTTGATTCTGCAGCTGGCCCGCGCGGTGGTCCTTGATCAGGTCCCGAGCATCCGCCGCCGTGGCCGCATGGACGACATAGAACCGTCCTTGGCCGTGCTTGGCACGCTGGCGGGCGTGGTGGATATTGGCCGCCGAGCAGGTGGCCGTGGCGAGCCCCAGCATCAGGGGCTTGCGGCGCCCCTTAGGGCACCAGAGGAGCATGGTCTTCATGGTCGGTCGAGGGTCAGGGGTCAGCGGGGGCGGAGGCAATCGAGCCCCCGGTGGGACTTACGCAGGGCCAGCAGGGCGCGCGACTTCACGAATGCGAGGCGCGAGGCCGTCCGCCCCGCAGGGGTGTCGATCGGGATCGGCGCAATCACGGCGGCCGTGCAGCTGTACAGGGCGCGGATGCCCTGCAGCGAGCAGCCGCGCAGGGCGCGGAGGGTCGGGATGTTGATTTCATCGGGGGCTCGCATGGGATGTCTCCAGGGTTGGGGTTGCCGGTCAAGCGCCGGCGGTGGACAGGGCACGCTTCGTTCGTGCCCCGTGGGGATAGATGAGGATGTTCTTGGCCCCGTCGCGAGCGTTACCCGCGCAGAGCCCGCAATCGACGCATGCCGTGCCGTGCGAATCCGCCGGGCATTCGATCGCGTCGCCAGCCTCCCGCTCGATCGAGCCGGGGCGGGGATCAAGGGACAGCCCGAAGTAACGCCACCCGAGCGCCGTGGCGGCCATGCGATCGGCCACCGTATCCGTCGATGCCATCAGGAGATCGGCATACTCCGGGGCCAGGGTTCGCCACTGGTGCGTGTAGCCCGTCCACATGCGGGCCGTGCCCGTCAAGGCGCGCAGGACCTCGAGAGGTAGCATGCCCGGGTCACCGTAGGATCCGAGCCGCACCGCCTTGCCGCGGACCAGCGTCGGGATATCCGCCAGCGGGATGCGGGGTAGGTTGCCCCGCAGGTAGGCCCGGGACACGGCCAGCGGGGCCTGCCCTAGGTTGACATAGCACCCGCCGCCGGTTGCCCACCGGAGGGGACAATCCCCGCAGATGCTACGGTCCGCACCCGCCTTGGATGCGGCCACGGCATCCATGTCGGCCCGCAGGATGGACACCTGCAGCATCGGGCCGGTCTTCCGATTGGCGCTAGGTCTCACCAATCCAGTGAGGACGGCCACAATCGGTCCGCCGTCGATGGGGGAGGGTCCCTCCCACACGATTGCGCTATTGGTCTTCTGCATCAGGGTCTCCGCTCCATTCGATATCTAGAAATTCGATCGGTTCTTGGTCATGCTCGTTCCGGATCCATGCCCGGGCTTGTTCCAACGGCCACACGGTGGCGTCGGCACAATCCGGCGCCTTGAAGATCCCCCACGCGGTTCCGCCGCGGATGGAGTAGACCTCGAATCGGTCCGGGTGGGGCGCCGGTAGGGGGTCCGGCCACACGGGGGGCCACACTAGCGCACCTCCCATCCGGGGCTCCGGCGGGTGTACTCGTCCACTAGCGCGCGGGAGGCATCCTCCGGCGTACTGCAGGGCCGCGTAGGGTGCGCCTTAACGGGGCCCGTGGGCCAAGTGGCGAGCCACGCTCCCATGGGGGGGGCGGCCATCCATCGGCCCGATCGCTTGCGTTGGACGAGCCCGATCACACGGTCCACCCCGTTGAGCGTATGGACAATCGCGAGTTCGGAGCGGGTGCTGGGGATATATATCCGGGCGTCCACTAGCCGCGTATCGGGGGGCATCATGCGGCACCTCCAACGGCGGAATTCGAACCAGCTGCGGCCCAATCCCGCACCAATCCGGGTAGGTCCCGGGTGTAGTTCGGGAGGGGCTTGTAGCCGTCCACAATGCCCGGGAGCCCGAGCATCCGGCGGGCGGCCGAGACATTCATGGCCTTCGCTTCGATCGAGCCACGGGTGCGCCCGGGTAGGGCTTCCATCAATTCGCGAACGATCGAAGCCTTCGTCACGCGCCCATTGCCGCGTCCGAGTAGCCCGCGAGACTGCAGGGCCAGCATCCGATCGTAGGCCGCGAGAAGTACCCGCGTCTCTGCGGGGGTCCACGGGCCAGGGTTCATGACCACCCGTCCTTGCGGGGGCCAGCGTCGGGCATCGTGCCAAGGCAGACAAGGCCGATGCCAAGAAGGAGCATAACGGGAACCGTCATCTCACCAAGGGGTTGGGGTTGTGGGCCGAAGGCCCGGGGTAGCCCGCTAGCACGGCGCCAGCGGGTGATCGTAGGGGGGCGGGGGTTGCGGTCCGCGCGCCGCGATCCTGTCACGATCGGGCGCGCGGGAAACCTCTCCGCTAGGTTGGATCTAGTCCCCCCGCATCGGTTTCTGCGGGGTGCTAGTCTCCCCCCCCGTTCACGGGTTGAATCCGCTACTTGGGGGGGTGCCTGCAGGCATACGGGAGGACCCTACCGTTCAACTCGTCCGAGGGTGCGCGGGGGCTACTTGATCGTCCGGGCACCGCCGATGCTCCCCTCCCGCCCGATGCGGTCCGGGGTAGCGTGGCGGCCCATGGAATCCTCGGGACCCCGGTCGCGCGGTGGCGCCGGGGGTACACCTGTCCTTGCAGGGGCCTGCAGGTATCGGGTTGTCAAGTAGCACGGCCGCGGTGGCCGTCCCTCCCGCGGGGATCCCCATCGGGTGGGGCACGGGTGGCGGGTTGTCCCCGCCGGGGTTGTGAGGAATCTAGGTCCCTCGGAATCAACGCGCAAGAACAATCTGGCGCAGAATTCACGGCGGGCACGCAAGGCGTTGGGATGCAGGGGTTTAGGGTCCCGCGGAATCCGAGGATCCCGGCGAGCTGCGGTCTAGGGGGGGGTGGGGGCTGGCGTCGGCACGCTCCCGGGTTGCCCCGCTGCAGGTGCTGGGCAGGTGCTGGCGGGTGCTGGCCCCCGGGGTCCGATGCGCCATCCCCGGCCAAGAGGAACCGCGCGTGCAATCTCTACGGGTGCGGGGGCGCGCGCGTGTCGCGCGGTGCTAGCGCCAGCGAACGGGGGCGTCGGCGGCAACGAGCGTGGTGAGCCTGGCTCTAATCCCGTGCGTGCGCCTGGCCGCGTGCGGCGCGCGTAGGTGGAGCCCGGGGGCGTGGCGGGTTCGGTGCCCGTTAGGTTCGGCGGCTGTTAGGCTCGAGGGCTCTAGCTTCGTGCGTGCGGGTGCGCCGGCGCGGCGCGCGGGGATACGGCCACCCCCACCCCGGCCCCCACCCTCCGATGCCCGAATCGCGCGGTACCATCATAATCACACCGACCCAGACACAAGACTCCCCCGGGTCCCATCCCCTGCTTGTGCTCAGCTTTTGTTCACCACTTGTTCAGCACATGCAGAGCGTATGCAGAGCTCCTGCAGAGCGGGTTCCCATATGGGTTCCCATGTGGTTATGCTGATTGCGCTGGGGCGTCCGAAGAGCGTGCGAGTTCTCTTCAGCCCTATACCTGACTAGACCTCTAACACACCTAACACGGGCCTTGCCCCTGGTCCGGGGCGCCCCAGCACCTTCTAGTCACCGTTGAAGGCCCAGACGATGAGCTTGCCTTCGGCGGTGAGGGTGAGGTGGCCTTCTTCGGCGGAGAGGTCTCGGTAGTCGGAGACCCAGTCTCGAGTGACCCATGCGGCGACGACAGCGCGTGGGATGATGCCGTTGGGTCCGTCGTAGACTCTGGGGTTTTGCCTCTCGCGCATGCTGTACTGCAAAGCGTATTCGTTATCGAGGCCGTGCCAAGCGGACGCCAATCGGCTCATGAGGTCCGCAGTAACATCCTTGCCTGGAGTAACCATATACAGAGGCAGAAGCAGAGGCAGAGGGAGACCCCCCCAAACCACCCGGGCACCCTAGCATGTGCTGAGAGGATATGGCAAGCTGTGGGCATGGAAATCGACCCGAATGGTCCGCGGCCTGCACAGAGGCGTCGGCGGCTTGCTTGGTTGCGTGCTAGGGCTGAGATGCTGAAGCAGGAGGCTATGACTGCGAAGGTGCAGGCGGAGGCTCTGGAGCAGCAGGCAGAGACGATCATGGTGCAGGCGGACGCGGAGGAGGCTCAGGAGGAGCTTCCGCGTGACTTCCGTCTTGAGGAGGAGCCTGCGGAGGGTACGGTGCTGGAGAGCCCGTGGCCGGAGGACTGAGTTGGGTGCGGCTAAGAAGCTGACGCCTGGGCAGGCGTGGGCGAAGCTGGAGAAAGACGGATTGGAGTTGACCAAACCCGGTAAGCGTGGGCCGTCGCTGATTACGGCACTGAAGAGGTATCTGGCGGACAACCCGGAGTACCTCGAGCAGATCGTGATGGGAATGGTCCACAAGGCGCGTATGGGGGATCACAAGGTGCTGGAGATGATCTGGGACCGGATTGACGGGGCCGTGGTGAAGAAGGCTCAGATCGAGACGGAGCACCATGTGAAGCGTTACGGGTTTAGCGAGCCGCGTCTTGTGGAGGTTGAGCCGTTGAGGGAGTTGGAATCGGGGGACGACGACGATGTTTGAGGTGCCGATCAATCTGTTCACGGAGCTGGGTGCGGGTAACCAGCTCTACGGGATAGGCGCGCCGGGTGGAGAGGGCTTGACCGCTCAGAACATCCTGGCGATGAGCTCGCCGTACCGTCAGATGCGAATGGGCGCTGCGAACGCCGGCGCGTCTGCGTACATCCGCGACACATTCGGTGTCCAGCCTCTGGAGACGCCGAAGCGCGAGAGCATGCAGGGGCAGATGGTAGACGCTGTCGCGCGGCAGGACGACTACATCAACTACGAGATGGCGCTCAAGGACCCGTACAGCGTGCTGGGCGGGGACTCCCGCCTGCTGCACCAGCTCGCGGGGAACATCTCTGGAGCAGAGGGCCTATCTGTGGGCGCTCGCAAGAAGCTGATCGACAACATCAACAAGGGCTGAGAACCATGCCGAAAGTCGGAAAGAAGAAGTTCCCGTACACCGCCGCTGGGATGAAGGCCGCTAAGAAGGCGTCCAAGAAGACCGGCAAGAAGGTCATGGGCATGTCCTCCGGGGCTGCTCGAGGGACGGCGGCTCGCCGCAAGAAGGCGTCTAAGGCGTCTCGCATGCGCGGTGCCCGCATGGGCTACTGATGGCCGATATTGTCTTCAACAAGTTCAAGCAGGCTCTGGGCGGTGGCAACTTTGCCACGAACGAGCAGATCCTGACTTGGGACAGCGATGTCGCTGGAGCCAGCACGATCAAGGTCATGTTGATCTCCGGCGACCTTGCTTCGTCCGCGAACCCGAACGACTTAGACACGGTCAACGATGTCCTGAGCGTGGTGTCGCCGGAGGCTGTTTCGGAGTACAGCGGCAGCTATTCGAAGCCGTCGCTGACGAACCGTCAGGTCACGGTGGACGACGGGAACAACCGCTCAGAGTTCGACGCGGACGACATCACGATCTCGGCGCTGCCTTCGGGCACGGCGAATGTGGATGGCCTGCTGGTGTACTGGGTGCCCACAGGATCGGCTGGTGAGGCGGATCACTCGGACAATGTGCCGCTGATCTACTTCGACCTAGCTGGAGCCGGCGCGGACTTCATGGGCAACGGCGGCGACATCACGATCCAGTTCAACGCTCAAGGCGTGGTGCAGGTGACCTGATGGCCCATACCCTGACGGTCACCGCTTACTGGTCACCCAGGCAACTGGACGATCATCAGGCGCTGTCGAACCACGACGGCGCTCTGAGCGGGACCTCGGGTAGCTTCTATATCCAAGGCATCAGCGACATCGGGGATACGGGTGTCGCTGACACGGCTGAGTTCTTCAGCGTAGCGAACGCCTACCACGGTTCTGGCAACAGCGAGCCAGAGTGGCAGCTCACTGGGTCGCTGTTCGAGTGGCTCAACCAAGATGTGCCGCCGGACAAGCTTCCGGTCAATGTCATCGGGCGGACGCAGTACGGGGCCGGCACCAACACGGCGCTGAAGGGGCTGCTGATCCCAAGCACCCCGTACAGCACCAGCGCGGTCTATCTCAGTGAGATCGAGCACATAACGAGCACGGACCCCTACACCGTGCCGGCGGGTGACTGGACAGCGCGTCTGTATGTGAATGCAGCGAACGCGGGCCTGTTCATTCACAGCGTCATCGTGATGAAGGTCGGCTGGTATCAGACGCCATCCGGCGTGGTGTTCGGTGGACCGGGCACCTCGGTCATCTACACGCACACGGAGACGGCGCCGTTTACTGTGCTGGGCACGATTGGCGCGTACAGCGTCAACTTCACGACGACTAGCGATCAGGTCATCGACCCGAGGCCCCAGGCGACTGGAGGCGCGGCAGAGAAGCTAGTCGTGATGATGGTGATCGGCAACAGCACGATCAGCCAGCAGGGACTGCAGTTCCGGCACAACCAGATCATCGAGACGCCGATCCCGTATCAGCGCGTCATCTCGCTAGATCCGGCGACCGTCACGCTGTCTCCGCAGCCGGTCACGATCAGCGCCGGCCCGATCAGCAAATCTGTAGGCGTCGTCGCCGTCTCTACAGCGGCGCAGCCAGTCAGCGTCACGATAGGCACCCTGCTGCTGCGGCCCGATGCGGCCAGCGTGGCGATTGATACGAACCTGATCACCGTCGAGATCAGCCGTATCGTCCAAGTGGGGCGCGTGGCTGTCGGGATCACCGTTCTACCGCTGCAGTCCACGCCGGTTACTGCAGAGCCCGTCTTCGAGGCGCCAGCATTCCTTGTCAAACAGGCTGATACGCCTCGAGGACAGGTTACCGCGCCCCAGACCCGCCATACGGCATCCTCTTCGAACGCTGTCAGAGCGCGGATTGTGCAGGCGCACACCGTTTCGCGACCTGCAACGAGCTCTTGTCGGTTTGAGCTCACGCAAGCGCAGTCCGTTGGTAGCGCGCGTAGTGGCGGCACGCCCTGGAGTAAGCGTGTCGCTGGTGCATCCCTGGGGGGAGACACCGTTGCGTGCTCGCGGGTAGCCCGGTCGCGGACAACGACGCCTCAAATCATCGCTTCGACAGCTAGTGGCGGTCCGCGCCGCACGATCTAGTACGGCGAGGACCGCCACACCTACCTATGAACACAGCAAAAGTCACCGAAGGCAACGATGTGTGGTTCGTGGCGCGCGTGCTACGGCCCGACAATGTCATCCTGTCTCGGGATGTCATTGATACCACCGGATCGCCCAATCCTGACGCGCTGCAGATCCGCGTCTACGACATCTCGCGCGATAGCCTCGGCACAGGCGCCAACGGACGCCAAGTTCACAGCGCGAATCTGGCGAGTGACGCCCTCGACAACAACCTGCTGACTGCAACACCCTCTGCTTCGCTGACGAACGATGGATATTGGGATGGTCTGGATGACACGGGCTACAACTTCATCTACCAACTCGCGTTCGACGCCACGAAGTACGAGGCGGGTCATCGTTACATGGCCGAGTTCGCCTTCGAAACGAGTGATTACGGCACGATCCGCTGGGCGCAAGCCTTCTATGTGAGCTCCATGCTATCGACATGAGCCAAACGACCGAGGTTGTCCACGAATACACCCCCTACGGGGCGGCGCGCGAGCTGTGGAGCTTGCAGCCCAACGAGCTATTGCTTGAGGGGCCGGCGGGTACGGGCAAAACCCGGGCTCTGCTGGAGTGGATCAACTACCTCTGCGAGCGTTACGCCGGCATCCGCGTGCTGATGCTGCGCCAAACGCGCGAGTCGATGGCCGAATCGGTGCTTGTTGAGTGGGAGACCGAGGTGCTGTGGCCCGGACACCCGGCGATCCACGGCACCAGCGCCCGCAACACACGCCAGAACTACCACTATCCAAACGGTTCGCATGTCGTTATCGGGGGTCTGGACAAACCGTCGAAGACATTCTCGACACAGTACGATGTGATCTGCGTCTTTGAGGCGCGGGAGATCACATCAGACTCTTGGGAATGGTTGGCGCGTGCGAACCGTAACTTCAAGATGCCGTGGCAGATGCGGGTGGCCGACACCAACCCCGCAGGCGAGTTCCACTGGCTGAACACGCACTTCCCTCAGGGGTTCCGAGAGGTGCCGGATCGCCACAAGCGCGACAAGCGGATCCGGCTACTCTCTCGACACGAAGATAACCCTGCGTGGTTCGACCACGCAAAGGGCACATGGACCAAAAACGGCGAGCACTATGTCCTCGGCGTCCTCGCGAAGCTGACCGGCACGCGGCGCGCCAACATGTACGAGGGCAAGTGGGCCAGCGAAGACGGCATCATCTTCGAGGATTGGGACCCTGCGGTCCACATCATCGACCCCGAGGACATGCCGGAGCCGAAGTGGTACTTCGGGTCCTACGACAAAGGCTTGCGGCACCCTGGTTGCTTGCAGATCTGGGCGGTCAACGATCAGCGCATGTACCGCGTGCAGGAGATCTACAAGACCGGCGAGACCAGCGACTGGTGGGCGGAGCAAGTCATGGCCGCGAATGAAGACTACCCGTTGTCTGCGCTGGTGTGCGACCCCAGCGAGCCGGAGTACATCAAGGTCTTCAACGACCGGCTAGGAGCTGCGCGGGGCCGTGATGGCAGCCGAATCGCCCGGAGGGCGAAGAACTCGATTAAAACGGGTATCGACATGGTCCGTTGGGGCCTGAGCAAGGTCGATCACGGCCCGCGCATCTACATCTGTCGTGGGAGCTCGCTAGTACGCGACAAGGCGCGCACAGACGCGAAGAAGCCCACCTGCTTGGAAGAGGAGATCTCCAGCTACACTTGGGCGCGCAGTCGCGACGGCGCCCCGGGCAAAGAACGCCCTGACCCTACCTGCTCCGATCACGCCGTGGACTGCCTGCGATACGCGGCGATGTTCATGTGGAACCGTGACATGAGCATGGAGATCCAAATCCCCGATTACCCAGAGGGCAGCCTTGGCGATGTGCTGAGTCACTCTGAAGTCCACGCCCAGCAGTTCAACTAATGCTCAAGACTACCAGCACCAACCTCATGGCGGAGATCAACGCCGCCATCGAGTTCCGCGACCGTCACCTCGAGGGGTACGAGGACAAGGTGGCGCGCTACACCGGGCCGTTCTACGACAAGGGCGGCGAGTTCTCGGCGGAGTACAGCCCGGAGAACACCTACTACGAGTACATCTCGCTGATGGTGCCCCGGCTGGTGTTCGATAACCCGCGCGTGCAGGTCGAGTCGCGCCGTCCTGGCCCCCAGCAAGATGTGGCCGAGGCGCTGCGACACGGCATGAACCGCTGGGCTCGCGATGCCAGCCTACGGAAGGTGCTGGTGGAGCTCGCGAGCGACATGCTGCTGGGATTCGGCGTGGGTCTTGTGCGCCCGGACCACAAGAAGAAGTACGCCTACCCCACGAAGACGCCGTTCGGGCCGGCGGAGACGCAGACTTGGCCGACATGCGAGCGTATCGCGCCGCGTCGGTTCTTTGTTGACCCCGAGGCGGAGCGCGTGGCGAGCGCGCGGTTCATGGGCCACATGTGGTGCATGGACAAAGAAGACCTGCTGGACCTTGCGACAAGCAACTCCGAGCAGGGCTGGGACATTGACGCCATTGAGTCACTCAGCGCACAGGACAACCCCAACCGGAAACACGGTTATGGGTATGAAGGTACGCCGGATCGGGACGAGGTCTGGTGCTACGAGATTTATGTGCCGGAAGCGGAGCTGGAAGACAGCCCCGGTGAAAGCGCAGGGTTCAATGGCGTCATCTACACCCTTGGCTGCAACCAAGCCCTGGGCTACGCCGACGAAGACGCCAAATCGACCTTCGTGCGCAAGCCGCGCCCCTACTACGGGCCGCGCACTGGCCCCTATGTGGTGTTCGGCGCCTACAAGGTGCCCGACAATGTCTACCCGCTGTCGCCGCTGACTGCGGTCGAGGCGCAGGTGCGCGACCTGAACGATCATGTGCTGGCGGCGTCCTCGAGCATGATGAAGCACAAGCGCATCGTGGGCGTGAACGACCCGCGCACGGCGCAGCTCATCAAGAACACCGAGCATGACTATGTGGCGGTGGTTCCTTTCGAGGACGGCAAGGCGCTGGTGCAGGAGTTCGTCATGGGCGGGCAGACGGACCAGCAGGCGAACTGGATTGCCACCTGCCGGCAGCGCGCAGACCGCGTGCTAGGCATGGACGAGGCGCTGCGTGGCGCGATTAGCGGCCAAGGCACGGCGACCGAGCACAGCATTGCGTCTGAAGCGGCCAACACCCGCATCGCGTTCATCAAGCAGACCTTCACGGACTGCGTGGTGGACATGCTGCGCAAGGTCGCCTTCTACATGTACCACGACGACAACATCGTGTTCCCGATTGGGCGCGAGGCCATGGAGGGCCTAGCCCTACCGAAGGGGGCGAGCGTTGTCTTCCGTGGCGGTGGGCACACCTCGGGTGACTACACCTTCGAGGATCTGGAGCTAGAGATCGAGCCGTACAGCATGGAGCGTGCTTCGGAGGGCCTTGCCCAGAAGCGTGCTCTGGAGATGCACTCGATGCTGCTCAACAGCTTGCAGCTTATGCAGGTCTACCCGGACTACCCGTGGAAGGACCACTTCAACAAGATTGGCAACGCCATGAACATGCCCGACATGGCGCAGCTTGTTGACGACAACCTTCTGCGCCGCTTGGCGGAGGATGTCTCGATGCAGCGGCAGGCGACGGTCATGAACGCTGTGACGAGCATGGAGCCCCGCCTCGAGAAAGACTCGGGGATAAAGGGCGTGAAGCCTGAAGCGCCGCCGAGCAAGAAGGTGCCCATGGCGGGCCAGCAGATGGCGCAGATGCTCAACGAGATGGTGCAGCAAGCCCCGGTCGGCCAACCCCAGGCCGTCCAAGGCATGAACTCAGCAATGTGATGCCGACTCCCAAGAAGAAAGACAGCCGACTCACCCGCGCGGGCGTATCTGGCTACAACAAGCCGAAGCGGACGCCGAGCCACCCGACCAAAAGCCATGTTGTTGTGGCGAAGGAGGGCGACAAGGTGAAACTCATCCGCTTCGGGGAGCAGGGTGCGAAGACGAACCAAAACGCTAAGCAGCGGAAGGCGTTCAAGGATCGTCACGCTAAGAACATAGCCAGAGGCAAGATGTCCGCCGCGTGGTGGGCCAACAAAGTCAAGTGGTAACCATGTCCGTCAAGATCGACCTGAACACCATCATGACTGGGCTGGTACTTGGCCTTGTCACATGGATCTTCACGACCGTCCAGCGCGTGGACAAGCAGATCGCGCTGGCTGGTTACCGGGTAGACGCGCTAGCCGCGAACACCTTCGACCCCGACTGTCCCTACTGCAACCACGCGCTACATGGGCAAATCGAGCGGTAAGAGCCGGGTCAACGAGGCAGGGAACTACACCCGCCCCACCATGCGGAAGCGCCTGTTCGAGCGCATCAAGGCTGGCGGCAAGGGTGGGCGTCCCGGGCAATGGTCTGCCCGAAAAGCCCAGATGCTTGCCACGGCCTACAAACAAGCGGGCGGAGGCTACAGAGACTGATGCCCCTGAAGAAGTCGCAAAAGTCCCTGAAGAACTGGACGGCGGAGAAGTGGCGGACCAAGTCCGGCAAGCCCTCGACCCAGGGTCCGAAGGCAACCGGGGAGCGTTACATGCCCGCCAAGGCAATTGCAAGCCTCTCCTCGTCGGAGTACGCTGCTACCACTAGGGCAAAGCGCAAGGCAACCAAGGCAGGGAAACAGGTCGCTAGGAACACCAAAAAAGCCGCCAAGGCTACTCGGGCAGCCCGGATCAACCCGGGCCAGAAGCGGAGGACCCGTGGCAAACGCTGAGTACCGCAAGTACCACAGTAGCCGCAAGGCGAAGAAGCAGCGAGCTCAACGCAACAAGGCTCGCCGCGCAGCCGTCCGGGCCGGCAAGGTGACCAAAGGCGATGGGAAGGAGATCGACCACAAACGCCCCCTCTCGAAGGGTGGATCCAACGGGCCGCGCAACCTGCGGGTCGTGTCACGCAAGGTAAACCGCCGCAAGAGCAACCGATGAGCAAGCGTTTCGGAATCATCGTCAAGAAGACGCCCAACTTCGCCAGCAACCAACTGCCCCGCAACTGGAAGCATCACAAGGGGCAGTTCGACAGCAAAGGTCGCCCGGTCTTTACGAGCCGCCGGGAGATCGAGAACTCCATGGCTCGCGCCCGCGACAAAGAGGGCATCACCATCGAGTACGACCAACTCTGATGACCGACACCAACCCGGACACTATCGACACCGCCGTAGCGCCGCAACCTGAGGTTGTGGCCGAGCCCACCGCCGACGAGCGTGAGGATGCGTACCTCATGCAGATCGACGGGGACGACGAAGACACTACACCGGAGCCTGCAGAGGAAGCAGCCGAACCCGAGGCACCTGCCGAGGAAGCTGCCGACGAGGAGGAGCCGGAGAAACCCAGCACCATCGACACGGATGAGCTGGAGGAGGCCTGGAGCGTCCTGCGACGCGACGGGTTCTCCAAAGAGGATCTCGCCGCTCTGAGCGACGAGGCCATTTCCCGTCTGGCTGCCCATCGCAAGAAGGTGCAGTCCGATGTGGATCGGATGCTTAACGAGTCCAAGCAGTCCAAGGACGCCGAGCAGCCTGAGCAGAGCCAAACGGAGCGTGAGGAGCCCACCACAGCAGAGGCCACCGAACGCCAACCCGCAGAGGCCAACCTGCAAGCGGCAGCAAAGCAGTTCGCGGATTATGTCGGCTTGGACGAGAAAGGCGCCGAACTGCTGGCAGAGTCCTACAGTTCGCTGCTGAAGCCCCTGCAAGACCAAGTCATGGCGATGCAGAACTTCATTGCGAACCAGCAGATCGAGTCAGCGCGCGTTCGGCTTGCGGATCGGTATCCGCAGGTCGCAGACACCTCGAGCGACGACTGGAACCGCGTGCTCACGCGCATGAACAAGCTCTACGACACCGAGAGCCACAGGGATCTCGGCGGTCTGATGGAGGATGCGATTGCGTTCGAGTTCCGTGACCAGCTCAAGCAAGAGGCCGAGTCTGCAAAAACCCAGATTCGTAACCTTCGAACTAATGGCACGCCAGCCAAAGCGACGGGCGCCAGCCCGGAGGCGCCCGCTCTCAGCGCGGAGCAGCTTGAGGACCAAGTCCTCGCTCTGCTTGAGAGTGACGCACCGGACCGGGTGGAACGAGCTCGCCGGCTGACGGGCCGCTAGGGCATCTCACTAGGAGAAAGAGATGGCTTCTGCACTGAGCACCTTTACTGACTTCATTGACACCACCGGGCCGTCGTTCCTGACGAGCGCCGAAGATGTGGTGAACGAGGCCTGCAAGAACAACTACTTGCTGCGCCGCTTCCTTCGGGGCAAGGGCCCCTCCGAAACCATCCAGGGCGGGTCGTCCATCAAGGACACCATCCTGTTTGACGAGGAGAGCACCTTCCAGTACTACGAGCCGAACCAGACCTTCAACTGGGAGAACCCCCAGGTCGTCGAGAACTGGGAGATCAACTGGCGCTTCTGTGTGGACCACATGGCCTACACCGACGCCGAAGTTGAACTCAATGTCGGCACCGGCCTGTCCCGCGCTGCGCGTCACACCGCCTACAAGCGGCTGAAGCGCATCAAGGAGCAGCGCCTGTGGACCTCGATCCTGAACGGCATGGAGGACGCCCTGTTTGCCGTTCCGTCCAACGCGGACATGGAGGCCACTAACGGCACCAAGCCCTACAGCATCCCGGCCTTCGTCAACGAAGAAGCCAACGGTCTGTATAGCGGCTTCTCGGATGTCCAAGGGCTTGCCCCGGCCACCTACTCTAAGTGGGTTCCGCAGCAGGAAACCTTCGTCGGTGCTAACGCGCTGGATCCCGACAACTCGGGCAACATCATCGCGGCTTTCGACAAGATCTTCCTCGATGTGCAGTTCGTGCCGCCCCCGTCCCATCAGGAGTACTTCGATGATCCGGGCCTCAACGCCATGTTCATCGCTTGCTCCAAGAAGGGCCAGAACGCCTATCAGCACCTGCTGCGCGCGTCTCAGGACACCTTTGTGACTGGCTCGCGTCAGGACCCCGCGTACATGCAGCCCAAGTACGCTGGCATTGACCTCGTCTACGCGCCGAAGCTCGACACCTACGCGGGTTACGGCACCACGGACGGAACGGAAGTGAGCACAACCGGCGGCGACCCGACCGGCCCGCGCTACTACTTCCTCAACGGGAACTACATGAAGTTCATCTTCCACACGACCCGTTACATGTACCAGCACCCGGCGATGCGTCACCCGAACCAGCCGTTCACGACCATCGTGCCGATTGACTCCTGGTACAACTTCGTTTGCCGCTCGCGTCAGCGTCACGGCATCGTGTCCCCGGTGACTTCTGACACCCCCAGCTTCACCACCGCCTGATCTCAAGGAGGATTGAACAATGGCTAGTTTCTCTGGAATCGGATCTCCCGGTGGCATCGGCATTGACATCCGCACGCAAACCGTGCGTCTGCTTGCCCACGCCGCCATTACCAAAGGTCGCGTTTACGCGGTCAGCCGCACCCCCGGCTCGACTACCGAGGGTGATGCTGGTGCGGTGTTCTTCGACACGACCGCCGCTATCGCTGGCAGCAACAGCGACGGCATTGACGACCCCATTGGCGGTGGCGTTTTCGTTCTCGCAATGGAGGATGTCGCTAGTGGGGCCAAGGGCATGTTCATGATCTCTGGGATCATGGACGCCGAGCTTGCTACGGCTGGTACCGCTGTTGGCGATATTCTGTCGGCGGACAGCACCAGCGCTCTGCGCAAGCCTGCCGCCACCCAGAAAGTGATCGGCATTGCGCTCGAGGCCGGCGGCGACGGCGACATCAAGCGCGTCCTGTTCGACGGGCTGCACGGGTTCGGCGTCAAGCCTGCCTGATAGCTACTGAAACGGCGCGGGGGCTTCGGCTCCCGCGCCACACCCCACCTGCTGCAAATGGCACACGCACTCATCATCACGGCGTCCCCGAGCGGGGGTCTCACCTACGGCGACAACGATGTCGTGCAGGTTCTC
>Ga0208644_1000341_pt1 | contig 37627 bp, 56 predicted proteins | sample VirMetDEL_Nov_18_FD_184517 | JGI IMG/M metagenome (GOLD analysis project Ga0208644, IMG submission 184517) | Aqueous microbial communities from the Delaware River and Bay under freshwater to marine salinity gradient to study organic matter... | ecosystem: Environmental > Aquatic > Marine >...
GCTAATGACGGCATGGTTGAACATGTCAGAGATTGGCGCATTGCCAAGGTTGACCTATCAACCAAGCCAAACTTTACCGCAGCCATTAACGCGTAACAGCACAACAAAACCTTGGAGGGTTTCACAATGTCATATCAAACAAAATACAACATAGAACCGCTTTTCTTTGTTAGCTATATTGGCACAAGCAATGGCGCATATATTCGCGCTGCTAGTCACCAGCAAGCAAAAGCAAACTTTGCGCGCGGCGAGGGATTACACAGCACAACTTACCTGCAATCAAAACGCATAAGCAGTTATTAGCAACGGCTGGCAGGGGCAACCCTGCCGCCTCATGGCTTGCCTTGCGAGGCATACCATGCGGCGAAGGCCGGCAACGCAAACAACCTTGGAGGGTTAAGCAATGACTATTACAGCACAACAAAAGAAAACCATTGAAGACGCATATGTAAGACTAGGCGCGCTAAACAATATCACTTGGACTGGCTATCGTGACCAGCTAGTCAACATCGAAAAAGAACTAGAACGAGGCCACCGCCGGTTTTGCCATGGTCGCAGCTACGGCTTAACAGTGGCGCAAGCTGCCAAGTATTTTGCAGCAAAGCATATCATTGACGCTATGAACGGGCAGCAATACGACATCAAGTCTTACTTGCATGTGAAGAAGTCTTGCTTCTTGGCGCAATCACTTGTTGCCAACTATGGCGACACAATCAAAGAAGCTATGGACGGGTTCGACTACGACTCATTCGCTGCGCTTGATTACTGCGAATTAGTGGAGGCATAGACAATGACGCAAAAAGCTTTTGATGCCTTGTGCATGGCCGGCGCTGCCTTGCTGTTAATGGGCTGGATTGATTGGCTATGGCTGTTTGGTGTTGAGAATAGCCAAAGCTTCACTTGGTGGGCATTGATGCACCACTTGGCAAAATAGGGGCAAGTTATGACAGAGTTCAAACAATTGCGCATCGAGATGGCTCTTGACGACTGGCATGACAAATGGGGAACCGCGCTTAACTGGCATTTTCGCATTTGTGATGTTCTGCAATTCAGAGATGCAGACATTCCGACAGAGTGGGGCTTTCAAGCTGGCTTAGGCTTGCCGGATGCTGATGACATATTCAGCGACACTCTAAACAGCTTTGACAATTCAACACTAACCCGCATGGGCAATGTCTTATCACGCTATGTGCGGTTATGTGACCGTGCTGGCTTGTCTTACTAAACAAAGGCAACAACCAATACCATTGACGGGTTAAAGCCTGTCAGTGGCCTTTAAATCGCTATTAAACCTATGGAGGGCTAAACAATGAAAAACGTGGACGGGCTAAGCGCCTTTGCATTTACCAGCAGCTTTATCGGCAGTGTGATAGGCGGGGCAGTCGCAACAAGCCAAGAACCATTTACCGCGCATTGGACGGGCAAGGTTTTGGACATAATGACCGACAACGACAGCAGCATTGACTACGTCTGCAAGCTGTCAATATCAGAGAAAGGCAAGCCGACAATGTGGGTTTGTGATGGAATGATAGACGAAAAAGCCATGTATGCCTTGATAGGCTATGCAACATATCACGACATTGAATTGGAGAAATAGACAATGGCAAGTAATGCAATAATAGACTTCGATAGCAGAGAAATAACTTTTGAAGCTTTTGAAAAGATTTTCAAGCTAGACAAAACCTTCGTCGGCTCTGAAAACTACCTTGGATTAGCCTATTTCTGGGCTTATGGATACCGCCACTATTTGCGGGATTGCACCATGGCAAAGCGGAGAAAGATTCACAAAAAATGGTTGCAGGCTGGCCTAGACCTAACAGGCATCAGCGACCAGCATCTAAACATCATCAAGACGGTTCTTGATGGTGTGACACTGCCAACAGGCATAACAGTAGAGAAAGGGGTTTAAAATGTACCTAGTATTCCACCGCGTAAAATTCACCACCAACATAGCAGAGCAAACTAGCTATCAAGATGACTGGCAATTGTGCGAGACAATCGAAGAAGCAAGGCGCCAAGTTGGTATCGTTCAAAACATACATGGAGAAAGCCTAGACTCATGGGGCATTGGCAACATCATGGACGCATCCGAAGCCTTATGGCTTGATAAAAAACCTATGGGCTTGGAGGACTAGCCATTGACACCGCAAGAACTGAGAGAAAGGCGCGAGTTTCTTGGCTATACGCAGCAATCATTTGCTGAAAGGCTAGGTCTGTCGCGTAGAACCATTCAAGCCTATGAACTAGGCGAAACAAGCATACCCAAGGTCTTGAAAATGGCCTTGGAAACAATCGAACTTGAGGAGAAATAAATAAAAGAGAAATGGGTGCTATGCTTAACAAGTTATGCTTAACAAGTTTGGCACCCTTTTCTTTTTGCAATAGGTTCTTGGGTTGCAAAACAAGTAATGCTTAACTTGTTATGCTTAACACCGCTAATGCGGATTATATAAAAATCCAAAAACCTGTCAACCACAAACTTATAAAGCATTGAAAAGGAGGGTTTCACATGCAGATAATCACACGCAAAGAAGCAAAAGAGAAAGGGCTGTCGCGCTACTTTACAGGGGAACCATGCAAGCGTGGGCATATTGATGAAAGGCGCACTAATAGCGGCGATTGTGTCGAGTGTTTTTATTTAAGATATTGGGGTGATAGGGAAAGACCCAAAAAAATAAAGGTGCCGGAACATCTGCAGCAATATCTAATAACAAGAAAGCAAGCAATATTAACTGGGCAAAAAACTTATTTCACGGGGCAGCCCTGCAAGCGCAATCATGTTGCTAGTAGGTTCGTATCAAGTTCAGACTGCGTTATGTGCAACAGAGAAAAATCCCCTTGGAAAGAATGTTGCAACAAGTATGCTTATCGCTCAACAAAAGAACATAGAGACAAGCAACAAAGTGAGTACAGAAAAACTAACGCAAAGAAAGCGGTGCAAAGGGCTTCTTTATGGGCAAAAAATAATAGAGAAAGACGCAAAGAAATAGCAGAAGAATACAGGCGGCGAAACCCAGACGTTGTAAAACAACGTTCCACGCTTAGTCGCGCAATGAGGCGTAGACAGACATTGAAAAACTTAACTAGCGAACATTTTACTCACATTTATAACGAGTCTGCAAGGTTAACGAAAGAAACAGGGATACAGTATCACGTTGACCACTACTACCCACTAAGGGGTAAAACAATCTGCGGCCTAAACGTACCTTGGAATCTACAAATCATTACGGCAGAAGAAAACCTAGCCAAAGGCAATAAGATGCCAGAGGAGTTTTATGGCCCTAATCACACAATGAGTCAGCCGCTATCATTAGCCATGTAGAGAAAGGCACAATCATGGTGGCGTCTTTGCCGGCATAATCAGGGCTCACACTCGACAGATAGATAACACAGACCACAGGCTGCCGGTCATATTTGTAAATAAGAACAGGTTGGGTGCCAGTTGCTAACGCAGCGGTAACTACCTGTTCCCACCATTCCCGCTTATAGTAAATAGAACCATGGCTGTTGTATCGCTTACACTCGATTGTCCATCCTGGAAAACCAATCAAGTCACCGTGGTCACTAGCCCTATACTGTTCCAAATCCCGCTTCACCTCAATGTCATAGCCCGTGAACTCTTGAATCCACTGGTTGATTTTAGTGGCACATTCTCTTTCAAAGCTGGCACCTTTATTACGACTGTTTGTCATCCTGTACACTCCCCGCCATCAGCTTGGCAAAAGTAATCTGTCTCATCAAACACCCAATCCTGTTGACGCTCAACAAACTCAACTAAACTAGCCATATCTCTCTTGCGTTCAAAGCGATTGTCTAATCTTTTCTCTGCATCAATCCACCATTGCGCTAACTCTGGGTGTTCCCGCGCCATCATAGCAAGAGTTGCCTCGCTTTTGAGAAAACAGAAATCACAGTTGCCCTTCATGGTTTTACCATTGTGCATAGGTAGTCTTAAATCAAAAGGTTGCTGCATCCAGAAATCCTCGACATCGCGCTTGGTCTTGCCAGCATCACCTAATGGATAAAACAATTCTACATTGCCATCCTCTTTTTTGTTAAGGCGGCGGGGTTCATCCGCCCTAATACCAACAGCGTTTTTCCATCGCTTCCAACCCAATGACTTCAAATACTTCTGACCTGTTTGCATTTTCAACACACCAGTGCAAAAACGAAACCTTGCGTTAGGCAGCCTGCCGTACTTGTCAATCAGCTTGTCAAATGGTTCACCGTTACGGCTGCAACTGTTATGATTTACAATCTTAAAGTAGTTTTTGTTATCGCCTACTATGTCATACTCAAGCCACACTATAGGCACGTTCCATTTTTCAGAAACCTCTTGCACAAAATCCAAGGTCTGCGGCATTTCTCTGCCAGTGTTTTGGAACGCAACAACCGCGCTGTCAGGCAGCCCATCGTTAGCTTCCAATATTTTATACAGCATATAAGCTGACGTTCTGCCCCCAGAAAAACTAATTTGCACGTTACCTTCTGGCAGAAGAAACGGATTGGTCAATGTTCAAACTCCACATGGATGAGAAACTCGGCTGCATCTTCTTCATGCACCTCACCGTCACCGTCACAGAACTCACAAGTCTGCATGATACCCTTGATAAAGCCGCCGTTGGAGTGGTCAATTACCTCGACCTCAACCTCATACTCGCCGGCACCTCCACAGTCAGGACAATTAACGTAGTCGCTGGGAGTGGTGTTGTTCGTAGAAGTCATTAGCTTTTACCTTTCCATCTGTTGCTAAAGAAATACGCCGCATGGTTTCAGGCGTAGGGAAACGCTGGTTAGATAGTATGCGTGACACAGCAGAGACAGACAAGCCAGACTTCTTGGCGAACCGTCTTATGCTAAGCCCTTGTTCTTTAATGTAATCCTGTAAATACATAAAAACACCATATATCAGTGTTGACAGGTTGGCAATGGGTTGTTAAAACAGAGTTGAGAGGTGGCGGGATTCCGACTGCCGCTGCCTCTCACATGGAGGGTCAAATGGAATACGAAATACCAGACTATCGGAAAGAGTTTGGCTGTTATCACAACAGCGCATCAGGTGGTACGCAATCCACTTATGAAAACCTGTTCAAACTATACATCCGCAAAGAATATAAAATGCAGTTCCCTATGTCAGCCAAGCCAAGGGCAGGGCAGATAGTACAGCAGGGCTGCGACCATTACTTTGGGCTACATGATTACTCGCCGGTTAGAGGGCCGCAAGAAGGCATGACGCTAGGCGAGGCCGTAAGGCATGCAATGACAGAGTATATGCAGTACAAACCTATCACTTGGGATGGCGGCAAGGACATGGAAGTCTTTGAAGCTTGCAAAGAAGTAATCCCAGAGATGATAGGCCACGCAGTCAAAGGCACCGAAGAATACTTTGGTAAGAATGTAGAACTTGTTGGTGAATACCAGCGGGTTTTTAAAGATGACAGGCTAGACATACCAACCATTATGTTCTTGGACTATGCGGATGACACAAGGCAGATTGACCTAAAGTGCAGCTTGCCAATGGCTAACCCCTTAAAAAAAGATGGCACTAGAACCTGGCGTATACCTAAACCAAAGACTGAACCTACCTGGAATCAGGTAGCTCAGCAGGCCGTGTATTGGAAAGGCACCGGCCTAGTGCCGGCCTTGTTGTTTGTTACAGGTGAGGGCTACAACCTATGCACACCTGATAACTGCGATATGCTGAAGCCTGACGCATTAGAAGATGCTTATGAAAGAATTGTGCAGCGTTGGTTGACAATACAAAACCTAATGAAAGCTGCGCATGGCAACTGGAAAACTTTATTTGGCATGGTTGCACCTGACTTTGCAGAGATAGCGCAGCGTCACGGGCCTGAGATACTTGAGATTGCTAAACAAACTTGGAGGGTTGAATGAGGACACCGACTAAACAGCAAATAATAGACGCACTTAAAGTGCCGGAGATTAACGATAAAACTGACTCGATGGGCAGGGTTGTAAGGAAAAACAACTACTCACAATCTGCCGTACTTAAAAAAGATATGGCTGGAAAACCTAAAGGGAAGGGTAAATATGACTGAGGTAGAACAGGAACATGCGCAAGCAATTGACTTCACACAAGAGAGATTGAAGCGCATAGAGAGAGATATGGCACACATGCAAAAAGAGTTAGACGAACTCAAGACTATGCTTGCGTCATTCATGAAAGCAATAACCGATTACAATGATGAGGTAGATGAAGATGAGTGATTTAACACAAGCTATGACGGTGGTGGCTGATTACTACAAAGACCACGCCATCAAGCAAAAGGGTGGCAAGATGTATCTGCAAGTAGTGCATCGTGTCGAGGCGTTTCGCCGTGTACTTGGCGCTGAGTACGGTGTTGATACTAAAATTATTGTGGATGATGGGCATCGTGTAGTGGTCAAAGCTATAATCACAAACAAGGATGGCATCACAGTTGGTTCTGGCATGGCCGAAGAAATAAGAGGGCAAGGCCATGTCAATACAACTTCTGCCTTGGAAAATGCAGAAACGTCTGCTATAGGAAGGGCTTTGGCAAGCCTTGGTTTGTCAGGCGGTGAGTACGCATCTGCTAATGAAATGGATGCAGTGCCACGCAAAGCAGAGAATATCAAACAGAATCAGGCGGTGGCTGTCGAGCAAGACCCTCCAAGTAAGGCTCCGGCCCCGCCTGAGCCACCCAAAGAAATGACCCGTGAAGAACTTGATGAGAAGCACGACAAAGGTGTCTGGCAAGACATGAAGTCTCGCTTGCGTCAAATGAAGCATGTCAATAATGTTCATACTCTTTTTGAGTCTATGAAGCCTAAGATACAAGAAATTAAACAACGTAATCCAGAGGCAGCGCAGCACATCGTTAAGCTGTTTCTTGATGCAGAAGATAAATTAACAACAGGAGAAGCATAATGGCCTTGAGAAAAATCACCACTATTCGCTGCTTTGCGAATGACCCAGATAAAAAAGCAACGCATAGCAACTCAAACTGGAAGCCCTATGTGGGCAAGGAACCAGGTGATGTGGTTCTAAGCAAGGATACGCGCCACCAAATCTCTGTCTTTGCTAATGACGATGGGTCTATTGATGTAAGCATTAGCGAACGCATTGCAGAGGATTACACAAGTGGCGAAAGCATTGCCGCAAACGTAAGACAGGGCGGCATGCGTAAGATTGCTGAATCAATGGAAGCACCAGCCGCGCCAAAGCAGCAGATTGTTCTTGATGATGAAGTCCCTTTCTAACTTGGAAACTGCCTTCCATGCCTTAGACCATTGCAAGGATGTACTCTTGGAACGGTCCAGGTATGGGGCGGTGGATGACAACTTCAAGCAAATCAGCAATATGGGGTCTATGATTACAGGCCACAAGATGACTGAAGCACAGGTCTGTGCATTTATGGTTGCCTTAAAACTATCTAGGCTATCGGCAACAGACGAAAACGGATTGAACTGTAATCACGTTGACTCATTCATAGATATTATAGGTTACAGTGCGATTGCCTTGGAACTGCTAGACAATGGCAAGAAGAAAGGTTGATACACGACAAATGCTATGCAGCTTCTGCGGCAAAGAACACTACATCAAAGATGGTGGGTGGGTTGTCGCTGGTGATAAAAGGATTTATTGCCACTTATTAGAGAGAAGCTGCCTAGTAACTAAATTAAAACAGGAGGGTCAAAGAAATGGGAAGCGTAATTCAATTTCCGAAATGTGGAACGAAATATAATCCGGCAAACGGTAAATACTGGGATGTTTATTGCTGCGAACTGGAAGTAAAACAAATTGAAAAAATCGTGCATTACGTCAGCGGTTATAAACTACAATCGTTACGCAGGCATAACCGTAGAGTTGAATACGTTGATGCACGGCAGCTATTCGTTCTCTTGTGTGTCAGGCACACATCATTTAGCTACCCAACAATAGGAAAGATATTAGCCCGTGACCACACTAGCGTTATGCACCTAGAGAAACGTAAAAAATCGACTCAACTGAAGGCAATGCTGAAGGAATCAAGGGTTATAATTAAATACTTGCTTTAACAATCCCATTTGCGTAGGGCTTTGTTGATACGACTGTTCGGGTCACGCGCTGTCTTCTTACTGGTCAGCTTCTTCTTCATCCCTGTCATTCTTGCGCAAAAACTTTTGCGTCTTGCCGCGGCCTTTGGTGACTTCTTAGCCTGCGCTTTTGATACTGGTGCCTTCAGGTTCATGCCCTGCTTCTTTGCAGAGGCACGGCCTTTGGCGTTCAAACCGCCTTTTGGGTTCTTTCCTGCTTTGCGCTGCCATGCTGGTGACTTAGCCATCTTTGTTCAACCCGTGGGTGTACCCGTCTTTCTTGTTGTATGTAAGCGACTCGCTGCGACCACCCTCAACGTAGCTGCAATGTATCCAGCCAGAATTACCGCCAGTGTAGCACTCAAGAATAAGCTGGTCATAGTCTAGGTTGTCCTCAATCCACCTTGCTAAAGTATAATTGTCTATACCTGGCACCTCAAAGTCTGCCGCCTCACCCTTGGCATGCTGGCTATCTAAACTACTGCCGATAGCAATACATAATTCTGGGCTGCGATAACCACTTGATACCATGAATGGCCCAAACTCATCTCGGATTGGCTGCAATATTTTATCGCACAGAAGTTCCATAGCCTCTATATGGTGCACTTCCGGTACGTTCGGTATGCCTTTGCGTTCAGCGGTTTGAGATTTAACCATCTCCTCTAAGCTGAAGTTTGGCGATAAGGGGTAGGTCATTTTTTAGCCTTTTTTTTGACTACCTTCTTTTTAACTGGTGATGCTTTTAGCTTCATCTTCTTTTTCCCTTTGGACAGATAAGCCTGCACATAAGGCATCATTTCTTTTTCTTCTTTGCTGTCTTTGCCGATTGCTTAAAAGCTTTCGCTGTTGGCGCACCCTTGCTTCCAGGCTTGCGCATTTTTTCACCTGACCCAGCGGCAATGCGTTTCTTTTTAGCATGAATATTTGCGTATAAACCCTTTCCTGGCATTATCTTTTCATCCCTTTCAATCCGCGTAATCCAAATGATGCAGCTATACTAGCATAAACTGCGTATTGAAACCAACTAGGTGTGTTTGACAAAGCATCAAAGCCACGCTCAACATAAGGCTGAGTGAACGGTATAAAACACATAGCAATTATGACTATAAAAAGTATAGTCCATGCCTCATCTTTCCAGCTATTGTCACTAGCTTGGGCCATAATCTTTTCCCAGCCAGCCTCATGTGTGGCAGCAGTCACCATCACTTGCGCTTCTGCCTCGGCTTTTGCTTTAGCCACAACACCTTTAGCCTTTGTCTGTTCGACTTTGGATTCCATCCAAGAACCAGCTAATGAAGCAATAGGGCCAATCAATGCCTGTATCATTTTGATTCACTCCCGCACCAAACTGCAAAAGCGCCTGTTGCTGCGCCAACAATTGTGCTAACAAACGCTGTTTGCTGGGTAGTCGCAGATGTACCAAGGCCCATGAACCAATCGCACACGTTCCAAGCCATAAGGGTAAACGCCAACATCATCAAACGCGGGATTATTTTATATTCTGTAAGTGCTTTAGCCATCTCTATGCCCTCTTACTGTCGCCAACGCCTTATTAAACGAATGAAGTTCCGCTTTAGGTTCATCAAAAAGCTTGGGCGACACGCGCTTAGACTTTTGTAGCACCTGTTGAACGGGCATGAACAACGCTTTGCGGTGTTGATAACCGATAAGGCATAAAATGTCATAGTCTGCCACACTCCCAAGAATTTTATTCTTTTGTCCATGACCAAACTGAAAGTGGTACACCGGAAGCCTAGCATCTTTTTCGCCAGATAACTTCGCAGTCTTAACTTGTATCCTGATATATTCATCTGACTTCCACGCTATTAAGTCAACTCTATCTTGTTGGCACATGGATACTCGCCAGCCTAATGATAACACAACACCGGCCGCATAGTATTCCCCTATCAGGCCAGTGGTTGTCTCACTCATGCAAAGCCAATTGCCGAGGCCGTTGAAATCATAACACCAATAAACAAACCGAGGACCACAACAACAAGCGCAATTATCGCCGCGCCGACTTTCATGTTTTCAATCATTTCCGCATGCCTTTCCATCTCCATTCTTCGCGCCCTGGCCCTTGCTTCCTTCTGTTCTTTTAAAGCTTGATTGTGATGGTTTATAATTTCTTGCCAGGTGCTAGGTTGGTCTGCCGCCTTGGGCCATCGCATGTTTATCATGGTGGCGATTTGCTGCATTTCCTCATTCAGCCGCTTTGCCTCAAGAACAGCATCAATAGAACCCTTGAAGCTAACATCACCAACACCCGCCTGCTTGTTACGTTCCTCGTTTAGTTTCTTTTGTGCTGAAAACAAAGTGCCTATCTGGTCGCCCAGTTCAGCCACAGACTGCACATCATTCACCCGTGCCTTTATAAAGGCTATGGCATTTGACGCGGCTGTTACGGCCGCTATAGCTGTGGTGATAGGTTCCATTAAGAAAGCATACCTTTCCTGAGTGGCTTACACCTCCAACTTATAGGCATCAAACCGTGCGCCATCTCACCAATGTCACGGCTCATCACCATTGCCCGCTGTTCACATTGCTTTGTGTCAGGGTATGGGCCGCGCATGTCGTGAAACTCAATGCACTGCGTTGGGTCTAATATTGAACAAGCTAATACAATAGCTTTAAACATCGCCCTGGATACGCTTTAATATTTTTTTGATGGTATCCGTCTCGTAAATTCTTATGCAAATCCAAACGCCTGTAAACAAGGCTACAACATCAGGAACCATTGCCATGTAGGCGGCAAAAGTCCCAGTGCCTGCAATTACGTCAACAATAACCTTGTTTTCTTCGTTCATAAATCACCTATGCGTAAGGGCTGTCACCACAGCATGAAGGCCAAGCTGCCTTTAGTTCGGCAATAGTGGTTGCACTGTCACCGGCAGTCGGGGCGTCACGCAATGCTTGCTTTGATGCCACAATTGCAGTTGTGTCTGCGCTAGTTTCTTGCGCTTTCATAAAGTCTGTGTCCAACGCCTCTAACAATGGGGCGCGGGCCTCACGAACCTTGTCAGCAAAAATCTCTTTTGCTTTTGCCAAGTCTTCGCTAATTACTGTGCCTGATAGTGACCAAGCACCACGAAAATCACGGTTTGCTGGAACGGTAGCAGTTGAAGCGTCAATCTGATTACCGTCCTTATCTACAATGTAAGTTGCTACAGCCATTAGTTTCTCCTATGCGGCTAAGTTTAGTTCATCAGATATGCGCCAAGAATTGCGCCATTCTCTAGTCTGCGGTAACTGTTCCTTGCGGCATATTACCATAGTCGGGCGATTGCCCTCATCCCAATTCTGCCAGACATGCTGTGGGCAGTCTTTCATTATGAGATATTCAATTGCTTCTTCTTCAGTCATTGCTTCAACAGGCTCTGTCTGATGCAGCAAGTAACCTCTTGTATGCTTCTTGAAGTCAGGCTGCGCCTCATCCTTTGCTAATTCGTGGTAGACCCATACAGGTGGCAGGATACCGCCCTGTAGCGCACACGCCATCCAGTTAGGGTCAGGTACAAGTATCTTTGCACACTCGTCAACGCTATCCTCATAGACAACCCGATAGTCTGACTGCACACCTTCTAGGTTTTCCTTTGCCCAGCATAGGCGGTCAAACAGGCGAGTGCCTTGAAACTCAGGTGTCTGCATTATGCTAAGTCTCCAAATGTTGTATAGCACATGATTTTAGGGTCACGAGTAGTGCCGCCTGAGTCTATACATATAGCTGAACCGTTGCTTGCTGTGCTTTCATACGGCAAGACTATAAGTCTATTACCGGGAGTATTTGCATTATCATCATCAGTTTTGCCGCTTACTTGCAGACAATAATTAGCCGCATCAAAAGACGATACATAATTACATTGATTGTCCCCTGTAGTATTATCTGTGACGGTGCTTACATTGAAACTTGTATTAGCTGTGTCAGTGTCTTGATTGTAGTGTACCCAAGCCTTCGCACTACCATTAACAACGTAGTCTGTAGTAAGTGACCCTGCGGTTGAATGGGTCAGTGTATCCGCTGCGATTGTTCCAGCCATTATGCTAAATCTCCAAAAATAACAGCGTTCATGCTCTGACAGTCATCTTGTACGCCATCATCGTGGTCAACACTAAAAAGACGCTGTGCAGTTGCTGTGCGTGAACCAATCATCGAATTATGGTCATTTGCGTCTGATTGTACGGCGTAATCTGTCTGTTCATTACCCGCCTCTGCTAATACAGAATATGTTGTTGTGTTCATTGCGCTTGTAATGTTGTTTTGATACCTACCTGGACCTAAATCTGATAGCGAACTTCCATTAAAACTGTCGGCATAAGCTATTGTGGCTACTGTTCCATCGAACTGACACCAAGCTTTCGCTAAGCCTTGCTGAAGATTAGTCGTAGCCGTGCCACCCTCGCCATACACGACTATGCTGCCAGCGGCGGTCTTACCTGTGAGATTGTCTACTAAGATTTCACTCATGCTAAGTCTCCGTGAATTACCGTACAATTAGAAGCCATGTCAATGTAACTGTAGGTAGAACCACTACTGTTATAGACACTTTCAAAGAAACATAATGCGGTAGTATCATTATCACTAGCACCTGCGTCGCTTTCACCATTAGTACAAAACACTCTAAATGTACCTGTCGTACAGTTTGTAGAATAGTTTGCATTACTCATACTATTTGTATGGTTCTGCTTGAATTTTCCTAAGGTAGTATCTGTAGCTGTACTAACATTTACGCTATCATCTACAGTGTCATTATATTGGTCATATTTCATCCAACCTTTCGCCGCACTCTGCCCAGTCAGCGTAACTGGACTGCTGCCATCGCTCGCTACAATTGTATCTGCTTTTAATGTACTCATTTCCACCTCGGTCCTTCAAACCATGCTACTAGACTAACTCTTGTACCACTCTCAACAGGTTTAACTCTGTGTTGCAGATAAGAAGGAAAAACTAAAACTGTTCCTCGCTTATTAGATATAGCATAATCAGGGGTTTCTGTCTCTGCAAATTCAAACATCCCGCCTGTGTAGTCTTCGGGCCCACTAAGCTGTACAGTTACAGACAATTTTCTGTCATATGCTTTGTTTTCAGACCAGTGAATGTCATGGTGCCAATCATAATGACCAGCCTCTGATGCGTGGTACTCTGTGTACTGCACATCACCAACATTTTTTACATCAAATCCGAAAGCGTTTCGATTAGCTTCTTCGACATAACTCCACAACAAATTCTTAACTTCATTGTCGTGCGTCAGCCACTTCACTTTAGAACGCCGCACATCTTCATTAACTTCACTATCTGAAAATATAGTCGCGTTCATATCAGGCAGTGCGTCCGCCTTTTCTTTGATTAGCGCTAACTGATTATCAGATAAAGCACCACTCCATAATTGCCAGTTCTGCCTCATACTACCGTCCAGGTTTCTCCAGTGCCAACCGTTACAGTTACACCAGTATTGATTGTGATTGGGCCAGCCGACATTGCGTTTTTGTTATTTGTAACCGTGTAGTTTGTGGTCACTGTTTGACCATTTTCATAGAAGATTTGGTCAGAACCACCGCCTGTTGCACCAGCCGCTATGCCGGTTAATCCAGAGCCATCGCCAGTTACTGCCGTTGCAGCTAGTGTGCCTTGGACAGTTACGCCTGTAGCTGTCGTGTACATTCTACTGCTATTATTATAATAGAACCTCGCACCACTGTCCTTGTCAAACTTGCCCATCATTTCATTGTTGTCGGCACGAAATTCAATGCCAGAACCGTTTGACTTTATGTAAAGTGAACCAGTGCCAGTTTCTTCAATTATGGAATTTGTGCCATCGTGGGAAATTTGTAAATCGCCGCCTGTTGCACTGCCAAAAGTTGCTTTGTCATTGTCAGCAAAGACGATATCGTTTCCGTTGGACTGCAAGTCACCGCCCAGCTGCGGAGTGGTGTCAACAACAATATTAGTTGCCCCATCGGGCCCTGTTGGGCCTGTAGGTCCAGTTAACCCCGTTGGGCCTGTAGGCCCAGTTGGGCCATCTGCCCCTGTAGGACCTGTGGGGCCGGTAGGGCCGGTTGGACCCGCAACCGTTGAGTCTGCACCCGCAGGGCCAGTGGGGCCAGTTGGGCCAGTAGGTCCAGTTGCGCCGCGTAAATCTCCAGTGCTAAAGCCAAGGCCGTCATCAGAGGTGAAGGTAACTACACCAGTAGGCGCAGAGTAGCTACCCCCAGTAAAGCCGTCACCATCTGCACCGGCTGGGCCAGTAGGCCCAGTTGCGCCCGCAGGCCCAGTTGCGCCGGTAGGCCCAGTTGGGCCAGCAGCACCATCAGCACCACTAGGTCCTGTTGGGCCTGTAGGCCCAGTTGGGCCTGTTGCCCCTCTTAAATCACCTGTGCTAAACCCCAATCCATCGTTTGATGTGAATGTGACAACGCCAGTTGGCGCACTGTATGAACCACCGGTAAATCCGTCTCCTGTTGGCCCAGTTGCGCCCGCAGGCCCAGTCGGGCCTGTCGGACCTGTTAGACCAGTGGGGCCGGTTGGACCTGGTGGTCCCGCCACTGTACTGTCTGCGCCATCCGCACCGGCTGGACCAGTCGCGCCGGTAGGCCCTGTTGGGCCTGTTGCACCGGTTGGCCCAGGCGGCCCTGCAACTGTGCTATCTGCACCAGTTGGGCCTGTAGGCCCAGTAGGGCCAGTAAGACCGGTTGGGCCTGGAGGCCCTGCAACCGTGCTATCCGCGCCTGTCGGTCCAGTTGGCCCTGTTGGGCCTGTAGGGCCTGGAGGCCCAGCTACTGTTGAATCTGCGCCAGTCGGGCCTGTAGCGCCAGTTGGGCCAGTCGGGCCGGTTGGACCAGGAGGCCCAGCTACTGTAGAGTCTGCACCAGTCGGCCCTGTGGGACCAATTGGTCCGGTAAGACCTATCGGTCCTGTTAGACCAGTTGGGCCTGTGTCGCCAGTATCACCTTGTATTCCTTGTGGCCCAGTGGGGCCTGTTGGGCCAGTGGGGCCGGTTAATCCGGTAGGTCCGATGGGGCCAGTTGGACCCGTAGGGCCCGTATCGCCCTTATCACCAGTTCTGGCAAATGTGATTATAATATCTTCATTGGCTGAAAATGATGTGGCCGAACCGCTTACATAAGAACAAGTAACCTTAAAATAACCTGTGGCCTCCGAAACGCTACTAATTGTAAGCAATGCAAAGTCATCTGCGTTTAGCCTGTTAGAAACTCTAAAGTGACCTTTGATTGTGCTTGTGCTGTCATCAATAGTTCGCAAAAATGACTGTATGTCTGTGCTATCATTGTCCGTATCATCAATGTACATTTGTGTCGCTGATGAAATATTTGTATTGTTAAACCTAATTTTACCGGTGCCAGGGTCAGAGTCTGTCGTGGTTGTGCTAAATGTGTAATCAAATGTAGCGCCGCCAAAGTTGCCATCAGGTCCTGTAGGGCCAGTAGAACCTGTCGGGCCTGTAGACCCCGTGTTTCCTTGGATTCCCTGCGGTCCAGTCGGCCCTGTGGGGCCTGTGGGGCCAACATTTCCCTGACTACCTTGTGGGCCAGTTGGTCCAGTTGGGCCTGTTGGGCCAGGCACAGTTGAGTCCGCACCTGTAGGTCCAGTTGGTCCAGTTGGGCCAGTCGGGCCAGTCGGGCCTGCTACAGTCGAGTCAGCCCCAGTTGGGCCAGTAGGTCCAGTTGGGCCAGTCGGGCCTGTATTGCCAGTAGGGCCTATTGCGCCGGTAGGCCCAGTTGGGCCAATCGGACCGGCAGCGCCGGTTGTTCCTCGCGGCAAAACAAAGTCAAAAACTGCTATAGAACCTGTGCCGGAATTTGTAACTGACGCATCCACTCCAGCCGGTGCCGTTGACACAGAACCGACAGACAAACTACCAGCTTCAGGTGCGCCGGTTGTTTCGTTAAAGCCTAAAATACCACCCTTTAAATCTGCGTTAGAAGGAAGTTCTATAGCGGTAGTGTCTGTTTCTTTTCTAACTAATGCGCGGCCGACTTTCTCATCAATTTGCTGCATAGCTAATGTTAATCTGTCTAGCGCGTTTTCATGCGTTTCGGCTGGAAAAGGGTCGTTAGCGGTATAATCTGTGGGCTGCGTAATACTCATATTGCGCTTTAAAAACACTTTTTCCGTGTTTGATGGCGCAGACACAAATGTAACTGTGCCTCCAGAAGTCAGGCCAGCGCCAGACACACTGTAATCAGTTGTCAGCGTCTGTACTGTTTCAACACCAGTGGTGTTATTAACAACAATAACTTTGATATCAGCGTCTGCTAAAATCTCAAACGTGTAATCAAAGTCTACGATGATTCCATCGCCATCGTAACTATTTGTAGTTGTGGTTGTGCTTACTGACATCTGTTATCCTAATTAAGCAATAGTTAAGTTACCGTTAAGAGTTAGTGTAACGCCAGTTGCAATTACTAAACTAAAGAAACAACCAGCATTGTCCCCCGCCGCAATCGTAACATCAGTATCCAATTGTTGTTGGTGTACTCTAAATATATCTCCCTTGCCGCCGACCGCACCAATGGCACCATTTTCGCCCTGGAAGTAAGCGACCGTAGGTGAAGCAAGCGAAAAACCTAACTTTGCTTCTGTTATTGCGCCGTCTTCTATTTTTGCCGTTGTCACAGCATCATCATCTATCTGCGCTGTGTCTACTGTGTTTAGCGTAGATAATGCGCCAAGGCCCAGTGTTGTTCTGGCTTGTGAAGCTGAAGTATCATCAAGCAATGTGTCTGAGAATGGTGTTGTTACAACAGTGCTGGTTGTACCAGATGCCAATGATATATCACCGTTAGCACCAAACGCCAGATACTTGTTCGCCCTTAGTGACGCAATAGGCAACTCGCCAGAAAATGTGTCAGTCTCATCAAACTTGATGCCACGGTCTATCTGTTCTTGCTGTTGCTGCGCTATGAAAGTTAGCTTATCTAGCGCTTCTTCGTGGTCATTAGCAGGGAACGGGTCGTTAGGTGTGTAGTCTGTAAGCTGGGTTAGGCCCACAATACGCTTTATAACCACAGTCTCGCCTGTTTGCGGGCGGTAATCTGTCACGCTGTAGTTAGGGTCAGATGGGTTGCCAGTGTTATATTTGAACGTGACGTTGCCACCATTCGGGTTTTCAACGCCATCAACAATATAGGCTGTATTCAAGGCCTCTACTGTTTCCGCGCCTGTTGCATCAACACGGCTAATTGTTGTTAGCTCGGCAGCATCAAATATCTTAAAGGTGTAAGCAAATACAGCGTTACTTCCGTCACCGCTGTAGCTAACCTTTGTTGTTGTACTGCTAACTGTCATTCTAAACTCCTGGCTTATATATACAGTATTCTGGCTGTTTACTCAATCTTAGCTTGTTCTGGTAAGCCTTCTACCATTTGATTAAGTATGTTCTTGATACCTATTGCGTTTTGGAACGGTAACAAAGAATTTAGTGCGCGTTGCTGACCGCGTGACCACTGGTAGTCTGGATTAAGTAATGCGCGACCACCACCTTGAAATACTTTGCCCATAGTGTCTAATTGGTTAATGATTGGCGCACCGGACAAAAACCCTGTGGCAAGACCTGTGCTTCTCTTGTAAGAAAAGATTGGTTCATAACCAGTTGCCCAGGCCAAGGTGTCAGCCGCCGATGGAAATAAAGCTGCCCAAGAACTACGGGCAAATGCGTTCTCCCCTATTTTTTGTACGCTTAATCTTTCTTTTAGAAACTCGGCTTTATCCTCACGACCCAAAGCATTGACGTGCATTTGCGCTGTGTATGCCAAGCCACCATAGAATGTTGACCACATCATTGCTTGGTACGCAGCAAAATCATTTCTTTTGATGTTGTGTAGAAATTGTTTGGAATGTGATACCAGCATAAACGCACGGAACTGAGTAAATATTTTACCCATAGTGCTGGTCATGTGGATGTTCAAATTACCCACATCGTTTTGCTGGATGCTTTGCCTTGTCCATCTAGCAACAGCATATGCAAAAGCATCTCTGGCCTCAACATCGTCCCACTGTGTCATGTTAATTGCCAGTACCTTGCGACTGCGCAAAAACATTGATGGGTTTGTAACTGCATGTTGTTGAATTTGTTGGACAACTCTAGGCCACATCGCTTCGTCTAGGCCAAATGACTTCAACCTGGCTGCAACGTCTTGTTCAAGTGTCGTGTTACCCAGCTTTTTCATTCTGCGCTTTGGTATGCCTGACGCAATGTCTACAAAAGATTGCACAGCAACTTTGGCCGCCGCCCTTTCTAACGCTACAGTAATCGGTGCAAGGCCAGACAAGTCTGCGGTAAGGCGTTTTAATTTATTCATCCCGCCAATAGCCTTGTCTATAAAGTCTCCCTTACCAAGACCATACATATCTTCAACGCTGTATTTGTTCATCGCCTGTTGAATTTTGCGGTCTACCCCAGAACCAACAAATGCTTCAATATCTCTAGCCACAGGGTCTTCTAATTCTCCGCTGGCTGTGCGACGTATCATCGCCCTAAAGTCAGGCATAACTCTCATAAGTGCTGCTGTACCATCAATAGACACGGCGTTTCCAAGTTCTGATATCTGCGCAAAACCCACCTGGTTCATAACCCGAATAAAGTTGTAGTCCATTAGCAACCGAATAACTTTGTTGCCTGTGCTTGACGGGTCGCCAATAAGGGGTGATGTTCTTCCTGATATTAAGGCATACAAAACATCTAGCTTCTCAATGTCCTTGTCAGCTTGCTTTCTTCCAGCAACACCTAGTTTTTTGCCTTCCTCAAGGATGTCTTTCTTAATTGCCTCAAAGTCTCCATCAGAGAATATACCCTTTTTAGCTAGTGCAACCTTACCCTGCATTGAGTTTATATAGCTGTTTACTACGGCTTCAGTGTCCCTTTCCATAAGGTCTTTAATGTGGAGTGTTCTGCCATTAAACTCGTCGCTGGCACTCATATCAAACTTTAACCTACGCTTGGCCCTAGCTGGCACACCTTCTCTATCCATATCTAACTGGCTTAAAAGCCTATCAACTCTAGCCTCATCAAGCAGTTCTTCTTCAAGCAAAATGTCTCGCAACGCTTCTTTGTTTGATGTGCTAAAAATTCTAGCTAATCCAGCATCCATTCCGATTTCGTTTTTGACAATTTTGCCATACATGCCCTTGGCTATTGCTTCAGCAATGTCATCATCCATGCCCCGATTAGCCGAAAGCAAGCTATTCTTCAAAAGCTGTTGAACTCTCTGAGTGCCAAAATCTTCTTCTGCTTTAAGAAATCTATGCCCATCCCACAGGTGAGTAAAATAGGTTAAATCTTCTGGAATGTCATCAAAGCCTTTGACGTTAGCCCTCTTAGCTTCTTGCAGCATGTCCTTAAATAACAGGCTTGTGTTGCGCGCGGCGGCAATCACGTTTGCATCAGTTGATGTGCCAGGTGATTCAATCTCGTCAGCCACTAGCTTGCCAAACTCTCCGCGCCGTGACTCTAACTTTCTTGCACCATAACTCACGCCGTTAGCTGTTGCCCAGCCATCGTAAGCATCATCATACTTAACATAAAATTTATTTGACGTTACCTTAGTGCCTACCGTTTTGATTAGGTCTGCCGTTATCTCGCCAGGTTCAACAGCGTCCTCGCCTAATATCCCTGCAATTCTACGGCTAATACCAAGGGTGCTGCTTTTAAGTTGACCAACCATATCAAATCGCAGTTTGCCAAATGCTGCAAATGGTTCTGCATCTGCGTCATCTATGCGTTCCTGTATGCCTCTGCGTATATCCATTTCTTGAACCGAACGTGAGGCTGGGTTTTCTGCTGCGCCAACACCAGTGTCAATGCCACGGTCAATCATAGCCTGATTTACATCAGCCGCCTGACTCTCCTCGGCATATCTCATAGTGTTTATTGCAGCTTTTTTATATCGGTCAGACGAGACCTTGCCGAAGACACCAACTCCAGCACTAACTGCACCGCCTAGCAGAAAACCACCGCCAGCCGCATACAAAATATCATACGGGTCTTTCATGTTATTCTGAGACACAAGATAAGACTCGATAGCCGCTGCCGATACTGAACTAGCAGTCGCGTTTCTAAATACTCTGCCTAGTCTCGTTGCCTTGCCACCCCAAATCATTGGGGCCGCTATTCCCTCAGTCGCAATAGTAGCTGCAATAGCAGGCACGTCTGCCGTTGCCGCAGCAACTTGCAACGCAACACCACCCCATCCGTATTTGGCTATGGTCTCTTGGTTCTTAATAGACTCTTTTGCACGGTCGTGCATCTTCTGCAAATGAGGTAAGCTAACCGCATCAGCTACATAATCACGTCTGTCCTCTGGTATGCCGTCTGTGTACTGTTCAATTAGTTCTGGGGTAAGCCTAAAGCCCTCATCTGGTTCGTGAGACTCAAGGCCATTAAATATCCAAGACATAGTGTTTTCTTCAGCAAACGCTGCATCAACAGCTTGACCGAAAGTTACCTTCTCACGTTCTTCTTCGTATAGACGTTCAGCCGCCTGTTCCTCTAAAATGCTGATAGGGCGGTCTACTTGTATTTGCCTTGGGTCAAGTGCCACTCTGCGTCCTCTCAAACTCTACAGATAGTTTTTGCAGTTCCGCAGCTTCATCAAGCAAAGACTTTCGCTTGGCAATAGCAGCCTCTGCCGCAAAGTCACCTTGTTCTTTCCTAATTTTAGACAGGTTCATCCCAGTAAATTTGTTTGCTTCCCTGCGCAATCTTTGTATTTCTTTTGTGCGTAGGGCAGCATCTGTCAAACCTCGTTTTTCTAGGTTCTCTTGGATTATTTTTTCATTCTTAGTTCCAGCGTCACCCGCCAGCAATCCTTCCAGGTCTTCTATTGTGTAAAGAGGTTCAGCATATTTAGTGGCAAAAACCCCGTTCTCAACAATAATCCACTCATCAGACCTTCCTGTTGTTGGTATCAACGCAATGTTGTCCAAATTCAGGTCTGTTATTTTACCCAAATCTCCGGCTGGCAAGGCCTGGTTTTTACCAAAAAAATCTTGCGCTGCTAAATCTACCATTCGGCTAATATTTTTAGGGTAACTTTTGCGGCGAGGTATAAGTTGCCCACGCAAGTTTATATGTGTATCAGCAATACTTTTAGCAGCGGCCTTTACAGCGTCTTCAGGACTCATTGTACCCATGCTGATATAAATTTTACTTACGTCTTCAATCCGTTGTCTGATTAATGCGCGGTTATCTATTTTTTCTCCAGATATTTGGATTCCAAATATTGTTGTAACCGCTGCATCTTGTATAGCGTCCACTTCTTTCTTGACTGATGCGTATCTAGGTTCAATATTAACGCCACTATTAAATGAACGTGTAACTCTATTTATGGCATCTCCAGTGTCCACGCCTATAGCTTCCAGTGATAACACAGAGTCGAAATAAGCACGGTTCTGGTCTGTCGTGTGGTCAGTAAGAACCCCCTCACCTCTAGCTTTAACCTGACGATAGGCTTCTAAGCCTTGTAAAACAGAAGCTGTATCTGGGCTTGGGTCGTATAACGCTTCATTTGCTGCGCCATCAATAATCCCTTTGATAGTCGGAGAGGTCATGTTGTTACGGGCAAGGAGGTCAAGCTGCATAGGTAAATCTAAGCCAGTTAAAGCCTCATTCATTATCTTTTCTTCTTCGTCGGCGCTATAAATGCCATTGTAGTTATCCAATGTGCCTCCAAGAAAAGCCTTAACGCCAGCATCATGTCGTACTTGTTTTTGCTGTGCTGTTACAATATCCGCGCCTGTGACTGCGGCAGACTTCAATACAGTATTCGCAGACCTGCCAGTTGAACCAGCGTTTTCAATTAAAGACGGGTTGCCGCCAAATGATTCAGTGATAAGTGACCGCGCCGTGTCCGATAGAAGCTGCGCTTGCTGATAATTGCCCTCAGACAAGGCAACCTTAGCTTGCGCGTCCATACTCCTTGCAGTAGCAAGCACAGACTCGTTTGCGTCTTCAACATTTTCACTGGTGCTATACACATCTTGCGCCATAGCCAACGCGCCATCTGCACCCTCAGACTCAAAGCCATCAAAAATAGATGCGGTGTTTGCTGCCCGAACCTCGTCCTGATAACCTTTCTGTATTTTAGTAACCTCAGTAATTAGCTTTGTTCTCTTGCCAATAGGCATATCTTCCGCGTTAAAAGAAAGTGTGTCTCCGTTTCGGCGTGTGATGGTAAAGTTCTCGCCCGCAGTGTACCCTTCTATTACTTGCTGCGCCTCGGCTGAGGACAGGTCAGCCTCTAACAAAACTTCTGCCGTTTCTTCATACAGCTTTGTACCCAAGTTTGATTTTGCTGTTGCTATGCTGCTTTTTGCTTTTGTTAACACAGAAGGGTTAAGGCTTTCGTCTTTTTTCAGTTCTTCATAAGCGGCGTTTAGTTCATCAATGGTTTGCGCAGACTCCATCCTAAGATTGAATGTGTCTACCTTTACATTTTGTGTGAAGGACTGTGGAGTATACTTTAGCTTTCTGTTTTCAACGGTTGCAGCATCAAACACCTTTATAGCGTTTGCTTCTGCAAGCATGTATGGGGCAGAACCAGGCGCGGCAGTACGCATAGTTTGCCTATAGCTGTCTAAAGAAGCATTGTCAGTTTCAGTGCTTAACTGTGTTCCTCTGTTAAAAGCGTTTTTTTGTGCATTGAGAGAAGCTATAGAAAACTCGGAATTTATTTGAGACCTTACTAAACCTAACCTACGTTTGCTTAAACCTTTGTTTTCCAACCTTCCTAAATAGTCAGCTTTGTGTAAATCCATATTAACCTTGGCGTCACCAAAGGTTGTGCTTTGGTCTTCCATGCTTTTCTGCAAAGCAAACTCTTTTGCAAGCTCTGCCTCCTCTTGCAGTATTCTTCTGTCTTCTCGACCACGTTCTTGTTCTGCTAGTTTTGAAACCGTATCACCAATTTGTTCGCCAAGCGCAGCCATAGCCCTGCCTGGTGCTTCAAAGTCAGCGCTGCTTGCCCGTGGCCCTAGTGAACCAGTAGCTAATCTTACCTGTTGTTCGTATACTGGAATCTTAGGCATTAGTACCTCACGCCATTAAAGTTCCGGCCGCCTTGCCAACGCCCGATAATAATGATTGATATGCTTGCGTCTTCAGTGCTGTAGCACGGGCTCGGCCTGAAGCACGGGAAAGCGCAGCCTCCGCTACTTTACCAGCTTCTTCCACATCGCCAGCGTATTGTATTTTTACAACGTCCATGTTGGCATTATAATACGAGTCAAACAGTGCTTGTAACGGGCTGCCTGACATCTGCACACCGGCCTTTGCAGTGGCAACACGTTGGGTTGCTATAAGGCGGTCAGACTGTTGCCTGAAACTGGCTTCTTCATCGACCTTTGCGCGGCGCAAAAGGACAGCTTCATTTTCCGCAACCTTGGCATTGTACTCTGCCGTTTGCTGGGCAGCTTGGGCGGCAGCTTGGTTTCCTTTGAAACCCATAATCCCACCAAGCGCAGAGGCTCCGGCTGAAATCATTGTAAACGGCATTACATCACCCTTGCCATGCGATAGTAATCACTACCGTCTGGCCCAAATTTAAGCATAATTCCTTCATTCTCAAATCCCATCCACTCAGCAAACTTGACAGCGCCTGGATTCCCTACATGAATACTTGCCTGTACACGGTGCAAATCTGTTGTTTCCAGTATACTATTAAATAGCGTCCTAGCATACCTAGCTAATGACAGCCTCCAACTCGGCGCATGTTTAGACAGAACAACCCAGCCTTCGCCAACGCCATCCCACATTTCGTGTATTCCGCCAACAGCTATAACTTCCTTGTTGCCCATAATCGCATAGCCTACGACTTGGTTGCTGTTATTGAACGCAGCCCGCATGCTTTCTGGAAACTCAAAGTCAGTCTCAATGCTATTAACAAAACTTGAATCAAATGGAACTATTCTAAGCATCGAACGTGTTTGACCTTCTCATTATAGCAACGATTGTCATAGGCAATGGCTGGCTTTGCCTAATAACAACTTGCGCATCGTTCTCATATCCAGATGGGAAAAATATCTCCTTGTCTCCATTAAACAATGGAACCGCTGTATCCATAGACATACTGCTATCTCTGAAGGGCAGTCTGTCTAAGTTATTCACATCTGGCCCGAGTTCTGCCCCCACAGTGTCCAAGAACCTGGCAGTGATACCGTGTATACGCTTAATCTTGCCCTGTGCAATTCCGTCATTTGCGCCAGCCTCTAACCTTAATGTTTCCACAAGAGAGTTGTAAGACAGCCCGACATGCACCTTGCTTGCTTGGCGGTCTAACGTAATACTCCCGCTTGAAACAGTTTTATCTGGGTGTGTGGAACCGTCTGCCAGTATCTGCACCGATTCACCTTCAAGGTGGTCAAGCCCAGTTATTGTTGTGGTAGCTGCGCCATCATATGTGATACCGCTGTCTACATAAAAAGCATCGCCTACATCCTGGTTGAAATATATAGACTTCATATACACAATATGGCGCACGGTTGAACCATCTATTGTTCTCTTAACAGACAGGTAAACCTGGTCTTCAGTGCCGCTTGGAATGGCTGTTATGCTTTCGACAACACCACTGCCGCCTAATGGGTGTTGGTGCCACCCTATAGTATTGTTTGCAGGGTCGTAACTCAGCCCAATTAGCGTGCCGTCACCTCTGACAAACCATAAGATAAGTTCCGGCTCTTGCTGCCAAACCATATCAGTTACCCCACCTCTTGCAAGATGTTCCCCTAACACGGTTAAATCCCTGCCTACTAGGCCATCCGTATCTAAGCTAAAGGTAACTTCCTTTACTTTTTCCCCGCCCTTTTGAATCATAATTGTACTTGCGCCAGCCCGTAATGGCCTGACATCACCAGAACCAAAGGTAGTCTCTCTAAGTACATTTAAGTTAGTGGGCGTAACGGCCGTTGTGCCAGTGCCGCCTGACAAGGTAAACTCTGCGCTGCTAGTCATAATTTGCAAGAAACGCCCAGGAATCATGTGTTTGATAATATTAACTTGGTCAGAGGAGATTGTGACATTTACAGCATCATCGTCTTCTGTGCCAGGCGTATGGTTTTCAAAATCTGCCGTGACAGAACCAAATATTGATTGGGGCTTGCCTATTGTTCCAGCAAAGTAAAGCCTTTCCTCATAAAAGGCTACAGCCCGTGGCTGGCCCTGGTCGCCTCCGAAAGCCCCCAAAGACCATTTTGTTGTTGCATTAGCAGCACCAACAATATTGTGAGGCAATACAGATACACCACCATCATCTTCTTTTACCTTGGCTGTTACCACTGTCGCGGAATTAAACGATGTTATTTCTACATGGCCAGTATCATCGTGCCTATACTCCCAGTCAACATTACCATAGGTTTCGGTCCCTGACGTATGCACAGGAGGCGTATTACCTGATGTTTGGCTTGAACCAGTTACTTGCTTATAGACATGCCCGTTATAACGGACAAATTCATCGGCGTTATAACTTGTAGCCGCAGCCCACTCATCATATGTTACCTCAAGCACCTCGCGGAATCGCAATAAACGTCCAACGTCAGCGCTGGTAAACAAGGCTGCGGATGCTGTTATTGTTACGTTATTGCCTGTGTCAGAAGATGCGTAAAGAGTTGTGCTTGTGATGTTTTCATCAAGGTAGGGGCCATCAACAAAATCCATGTCCGTCAGCGTGAAGCTAGTAGCAGTCGTTCGCGTTAGCTTTGCGGGTTTATGGTCTTTATGCGCAAGAAAAACTACGTCAGCAGATTGAACAAAATTGATTTCAAATATATCCGTAACACTATATGTCGTGGCAACTTCTACAGGGCTGCCACCACTTTCCAACGGCGCACCATCTTGGAAAAACCTGATATAGTTAGCACCGAACTCAAGCACATATGCCTGCTCATCACTAAACTCAAAGGGTATTAGACGTACTTTGCCACCACTTTTAGATGAACCCGCATAGTAAGTGCCAGGCCGTCTAGTAACCCCGCCTTGTGGAAACACCACCATGTTCTGCAAAGTTTGTGCGCCAGCACTGTATTTCTGTAGGTCTATTCTCCCCTCAAGACGAGGCGATAGTTCACCGGCTTGAAAGCTAGTTACAATTGATGAAACTCTAGCCATCTTAGAACCTTGAATTTATAAATGAGTCTGCAATGATTTTGTCAGGCACACCTTCGGCAGCGTCCATAGACCTGGCCTCTGCTAACCTTGCTTGATATAACTGAAACATTTGTTGCGCAACAGAATTACTGCCAGTGATGGCATACGCTACTTCTGATGCCAGCTTGTGTGCAACTGTGCTAGAAAGCAAACTGTCGTATTGTTCAGTGTCAGTTAGCCTGCTTACATAAATAATCTTACAAACGTCTTCGTCCGTTAGTATCTTGCGGCCTTCTACTTTGAACATATTTTGGGAATCGTATGCAGCAATGTGGTTGTCTACATTTGTATTCCAGAACGATAATACCCTCAAACAATAAGGATTAGTCGGTAATGTGTACTGGTACTTAAAACCAAAGTCTGGTGCCACGCTATCACGCGCCAAAGCTTTTCTAGTGATGGCTGCGTTCCAAGGGTGCGCTCTTAGCACTTGGTCACGCACAGTTTCAAACCTACGGTTACATAACCTAGCTTCTTTTGAGTTTTCTGTCAGAGCCGTGATAGTTGCTGCGCCAAGCAAATCCATAGCTTCATTACAAATATCAACAACTGATGGCATGGTTCACTAGCCTTTCAACTCTAATCAGTACGCCCTTGCTTAAATTCTTCTCGCCGCCAATGACAGGGCCGCGTTTTCTGTATGCTTCTCTTGCTATCGTTTTCAACTTTTCTGTTGGTAATAATACCACAGTTTCGTCATCAAGTATAAACGCCCAATGCGTTGCTTGCGTTGTTGCCAACCCGCTAGGCTTGTTTCTACAAAAAAACTCCACAAACACATTACCAGTTCGTGAAGCTACAAAATCTCTTTTCACCTCTATAGTGTTTCCACTTAATATGCCTCCAAGCCATTGCTCAGCTATTTGGCCTACTTCTAAATCCCAGCGGAAGTCTCCGCACGGTTTCATCATGTTACCCTCCAATTAGGCAGTGAATGGGGCAGCACAGAAACCCGTGCCACCCCGTTAGTCTTAGTCTGGAGATTCGTCACAAAGGATTTTAACAACCTTTGCTTCTTCCATCCGAACCGCACCGATTGACATGCAGTAGTAGACCTGGGTCGCGTAACCCTTGTCAGCACGTTCGTCAATACGGGCAGAGATGTCTTTACCAATACCCAGAGTGATACCGTCTTCTGCCCATGCAAAACAATCACGAACATCGTCTGTCTCTGAACCATCAGAGGTTGCTAGACGGTTAGTCATGATAAACTTGAAGCCCATAAAGGTATCCAAGTCACCCTGCACCAACGCCTTAACAGTATTGAAGTCTGATGACGTAACAGTCGTATCAGCCAACAAAGACTGGATTTGGCTTGGGCCACAAGCTAGGTAACGCTGGATTGATGGGTCAACATCACCAGCATCCAACAACTGCTTGGCTTCACGAAGCTTTGCAAGTGTCAGGTTTGTATTACCTTGTGCAATTGTGTTGGTAATGGTAGCAGAACCGGCACCAGCAACACCTGTTGCGGCAGTACCAAGTGCAGCAGTAATGATAACATCATCCATTGCACGGCCCATAGCAGCAGCAGATGCCATTGCATAAGCTGATGTTGGGTCAATCAACATGCGAACCTTATCTTGGTCGTCAATTAGGTCTGCATATTCGTAGTCAGCCAAGGTTAGACGACGCCGTGAGTGTGGGGTGTCAATCTGTGGTGTGTCTTGGTGACGGGTTGTCCGAAGCTGGGCTGTAGCAACGCCAACTTGGTCGATGAAAGCATCTTTTCCGACAACAGTTTCTACGCGAACCGCATCACGCAGACGAGAACCCATCTGCTGTGATAGCATCTGCACGTTTGCAGAATACTGTTGTACAAATGCTGTGGTTACTTGTGTGGACATACTGTCCTCCTTTTAGTTACACATTTACATTTGAACTTTGCGGTGTGCTACCCGTATCTCGGACACTCCTGGTCTTTTTGGCCGACTTAGGGCCATCGTCTTTCCGATTGTCGCCAGGACGAGTTGCCTCGCTACCCTGCATAACCCACTCATAATAATTTTCTGCGAGTGCGTTAGGATTCATTACATCTCGCTGAGAGCCAAACTCTACAGCAATCCGTAAACAATCGAGGCGTACATTGAGTCTATCCAACTCATCCATGCACCATGCCCCACAATTCTTGTACTCTTGCAACCGCCTGTTGACGGCCTACTAAATTCTTTCTGTCCCAGTATGGTCCATTTCTGTCATTCATAATGGCGTCAATCTCAGCTTTTGCATCCGCTGGCGTCATTACATTTGACTGTGACATTTCTGCAACAGTGTCTTCACTGGTCACAGATTGCCTGAAATCAGCGATTTTTGCAAATGCTTTAATAAACTCAGGGTTATCCCCTAGTTTAGAACCATCTTGCAAAGTGATATCAAACATCTCTGGGTTGCCAAATTCCTGTGCAACCTTGGCGGCGGCTTCAACTTTCTGGTCAAAAGCGCGGCCCCACTCTTGCTTTAAAGAAGAAACCGTTGCTTCTCTAGCAGCTTCAGCCATCTCAACTGTTGCAGCTCCGGTCTTTTCCACTGTACTACGGTAATATTCAAGAACACCCTGCGCTTGGTCGGGTGTAAGGCGCAGTTTGTGCGCAATATCCGAGTATTCTTTAGCTACTTCTTCCGTAACTATAGAACCGTCAGCGGCTATCCCATAGTCTTGTGGTGTCTCTGGGCGGCCAAGGCGGTCATAAATTCTGTCTAAATCTTCCTCTGTAGGGTTGCTGGGCATTGGAATCTTATCGGTTCCAATCAATCTTTGCGCGTTTACATAGGAACGGGCTAGGTTCTCAACATCTTTTATAGGCGAAATGCTAGGATGGTCCCGTAGTTCTTCTGGTATCATGTTTAGAAACTCGTTACCAGACCCGCCTGATGCAACCTCCGCAGGGGTCTCCATCTCTGGCTGGGCTACCTGTTCGGTGTTCTCTAGTGACATAATTACTCCTCTTTCATCATATTGTGGATATGAAGGATAACAGCACGTTTTCCTTCTTCAAAAGCTGTGGCATTGGCATCGCCAGGCACATAGCTGGAAGCACGGTAATTACACCGCGCCTCTAAGTCCGACAGGACTTTTTTGCCGCCTTCGTCTTCAAAGGCTTCTTTATACATAAACTTTAGCTTTTCTATTTCTTTGTTCACTTAGAAACCATCCTGACTGCCTGCGCTGCTTGTGCGCCGTCCGCAACATCGCGTGATAATTCTTCGCGTTCCATCATTGCTTGTTGTTGCTCTGCACGGTCTTGTCGCACCTGGTTCACTTCACGTTGAGTTTTAAGTGTGGTCTTTGGAACTCCAAGTGCCTCAGTGATATGGCGAACCAACCCGTCAGGGTCAATGTGGTCGCCAACAGGTAGAGACTGCGCTAACGGCATCAGCACTTCTAAAGCCTTTAAGGTGTTGTTAAGACTACTAGATTTCTGGGCTCTAGCTAGAGGCGACACATACTCTATATCTACATCCCGCCCTTGCAATATCTCAGGCGCTGGCATTAATAAGTTTTCTCTAACCATTAAAGCAAACACCCTGTCTATTAGTGGCCGCAACATCTCGTTCATCAATCTGCCTAGCACAGGGCCTATTACCCTCATGCGTTCTTCTTGGCGTTGGATGACCTCTGTTGCTGTCATATTAGGTGAGCCACCAACAAGTAATTGGTCAACAAAGAAAGCAGAACGAATAGCTTGCCTTCGCTGGTCCTCCATAGACAGCCCAATAGGAATGTTAGCACCCGTATTTAATGGCGTAATTGTGTCCCTAGAACCAGCGCGATAGAAGTTTAGGCCACCAGGTTGCGTTCTAATAGGCAATAAAAAGCCGTCATCAGGAACCAACAAAGGCGGGTCTATCATTTTCTGAGAAGCTTGAATAATGGTTTTAGACATTAAATTCAACATCTTAACGTCTGGCAGCGCAACCATTGCAGGGCTTCTACCCATAACCTCGCCAGTAGCTTTCAAGAACCGAGGTACAACATAAGGCAGTTCTTCAAACCCACCTTCTGAAATAGCCATTTTAGTCTTCATGCAAATATACACAGACATAAACGGCATGTTCTTGTTGTCTGCTTTGCTAGGGTCTCTATCCACCCTTGGCGTAACGCAATGCAGAATATCAACAGTTTCATCTGGAGTTTTTTCATAAACACGTTTGATGTGTTCGCCAACAGAATCAATACCAAATCGTTGAACAGCAGCTACAGCGCTAATAGAATATTTCCTAAATACCGTATCAACTATTCCATATTGGTCTTCTTGGACATAGAACTCTGATATGTGCCTTGTGCTACACCGCAAATGACCCTTGTCCATCTCGACAAACATACAGCCTGTGCCAAACACAACCAGGTCAACGTACATTTCATGCACTTCTGTTTCAAAGTTAGACTGGTTAAAGGCCCTCATCATGCGGGCGCTAGTGTCTTGCAACCACTCGCGCACCTCATCATCGCGGTTTAACTCTGTATCTTTGACGTCTAAGTGGAACCAGGGAGAAGCCCCACTTGTCAGCATACCATGCAAAGATGCAGACAAAAGGTCCACAGCTTGCAAAGCAGTTCCATCAAAGATTTGTTCCATACGCTTCTCGCCGCGAGAACGCTTCTTTACAATATCTGCCTTTCTTGGCAGCATGTAATCGCCTAACTCTTGGTAATGCGTATCCCAGTTATCTCGCCGCGCCTTGATGTAATCAAAACGCTTAACAAGTCCTTTAACGTAATCTTGCATGTTTTACCCCATTAAAGTGGGCGGTTGTCCAGGTGCGGCTGAATCACCTAAAGCACCAGCAACAATGGTAGAGCCTCTACCCTTACGCCTGCGGCGCTGTGTCTGCACTTCTTCTTCCGCTAAAGTCGCAGCCTTTGCCTCATCTACAACTGGTGGCAATGGCGGTGGTGGTGGCGGTGGTGTTGATTTGGCGCGTAAAAAACCCATAATTGTCTCCTTATAATGCAAATGGATTGTATTCGTTCATAGTTACCTGTTGCGGCGGTTTTGTGTAGTTAGACCTATTTTCAATGCCAATAGCAAGATACCTAAACGCATCGGCTGAATGTGATGTAAAATCATGTCGCGGCTGGTCACGAAAAGTTTTCTTACGTTCATCATACTCTTGCCTGTATTGCCTTAACATTTCCAAGCCTTCAGTACACTTATCCCTATCAAAGTGGCACTTAGGTAATAGCATACGCGCAGCATTTATGCCATCAGCAACTTTCATCTTAGGAATGACGCGAAACTTAATGCCCAGAGTATACGCCGTTTCTAACCTGGACTTGCCTGACCCCAACTCCCTCACCTCAATGTCATGCGGCGCTAAATGGTCGCCGTAATTGTAGTCCTTCCTATTAAGAACATCTGCGTAATGGTCTAAACCAACACCACTGTTCTCATAGTAATCAATTATATTAACAGCCCCGCCACGAAAAATCTGAGCAAACCAAATGGCTGTACTGTCATTAATGCCCAAGTCCCAAGCAGTATGCACAGGATAAGCAGGGTCATAAGGCACCCTTGTTATCCTACCATCATCCTCTGCATCTGCCAATAACTTGCCGTAATAAGCGCCAATAATGGCAGCAGTAAACGAACACTCATACTCCTGTTCATACTGTTCCGGCGTCATCTGCGATTTAGCGGCCTTCAACTCGTCAGGCTTTACCAACCCACTCTCACTAGCCTTGACTATCTTATGATACCACTGGTCGGAACCCTCCTCCTGTTGTTTCCTAGCTGTTTCTAGCAAATCAAAAAAATGATTATGTCCCGCTGGGGTGCCTAAAAATACAGCCGCCCCCTCTCTGTCAGATAGTGCCGGCCTAACAACCTCCCCCCATACCCTCGGATTCTGCATCCCAAACTCATCAAACGCACACATATCTAAATAAATGCCACGAAGGGAATCAGGATTTTCCGCAGACAACAGCATCAACCTACCACCATTAGGAAAGTCTACCCGTAGTTCAGTCTCATTAAACCTAACACCTGGTATGACGCCTGCATAATACTTCACATAATCCCAAGCAATCCTCTTGGCCTGCGTAAAAGTAGGTGCCACAAACGCAACCCTTGGCCTCGGCAACTCACAGGTCAACGCCTTCTTGATAAGTTCATTAACAGCCCACACAGTCTTTCCAAAGCGCCTGTGCATCACCAACACATTCCAACGCTTCAGGTTATTGTGCATCTCTGCCTGCAAACCCCTCGGCTTGTACGGTATCTTAACTGGTTGTGCCACTGTCACTCTCCCACAATATCCGCACAGTACCGTCACTAACCTCTACACCAGCACGGTTCTTGGCCTCGCCAAACTTCTCAGGCAATACCTTGCCCACCTTCCACCGTACATGATGCGCATAGTCCCGTAACACATTAGGATTGTAATCCTTCCTTCCATGCAAAGCGTCACCATACAATGTGTCTAACTCCTCTAGCGCCTTCTCAGCACTGTACTGCTGCGCCTCCTTAACAGCCGCCGCAAACTCCTCATCGCGCTTGCAACGCTGGTAGAACGCAGTCCTGGATACACCAGTGGCCTCGCATACGTCCACAATGCTATGCCCGTCTGCAATGCTTGATAAGATGATGTCGGTTCTCTGCCTTGTTAGCTTTGTCATGGGTTCCTCTTAGGCTGTGTGTTGAATAGTAGTATTTAACATATATAAAGCCGGCCTCGCGCTGTCGGGGGTGGTGGGTGCCAAAACAGCCCCCCTATGCCTTGCGCAGCGCAGGCAATGCAGTGTGACATTTGTGCAACAGTGTGTGACATATTTGCCACAGTTGGTTTTGTGTGATAGGCTCGGCAGCGTTGCAATGCAGCGCGGGTGACTCTGTGCTTTGTGCGTGTATTGAAATGTAAAACCAACCCTTCCCAAAACAAAACCTAAACAATATCAACGGTTGCCTGTCTTATATATATAAACAAAACTTTTTCCAATGTGTAAACTTTTTTTGCTATGGGGTGTTGACATGGCGCAGATAGTGCGCTATCTAACAATCAAGACAACAACCTTGGAGGGTTAAACAATGCAAATCGACTACATCGAATCATCGTCAAACTATGACATTGCAACCGATATTTATTCCACTCTTATGCACTACAAGACTGGCAAAGGCATTGATTATATAGACCTTGTGGAAGTTATCGAACACTTAAAACACCATTACCAAACAGACCAAACACCCGTTGCCGTATCAATACGCAACGCGGCAACATTCAATTTAGAGGGTTAAGCAATGACACATCACTATATCATTTGGGGCAAATACGGCAACGACAAGTTAGAGTCGCTAATGGTTGAAACCGTCAATGGCGGTTATATCCAGACAATAGCGCAAGCGAACGCAATCATTCGCTATTGGCAAGAAAAGGCTAATGACGGCATGGTTGAACATGTCAGAGATTGGCGCATTGCCAAGGTTGACCTATCAACCAAGCCAAACTTTACCGCAGCCATTAACGCGTAACAGCACAACAAAACCTTGGAGGGTTAAACCATGCAATACAAATACAATGATATAAAAGAAGTCTTGACCGATTGGTTGGACGAAACAAAAAACCATCAAGGCGCAGACTTTGCCGATTATGTGAACAAGTTAGTTAATGATGGCGAGTTGCATCACGAAGTCTATAACACAGACTATTTTATCATCGGCACATATCAAGCAACTCAATGGATGGGCAGCGAAGCTTTCCACATCATTGGCCTAATAAAAGACTATGAACAAGACAATTTTGGCGAAGTCTTAACAGACTTATCTTGCCCAGAACGTGTTGTGAATATGTATGCCTACATCGTAGGCGAGGAAGTTATCAGCGACTTTATCAACAACGAGTGGGACGCTGGTGAACACGAAGAAGAACCAGAAGCAGAACAGCCGGAACTTGTCGAAGGTGTGCATTACTTAAAAGCAGAACGCGAGGCCAACAGTGATTGGATGCTAAAGATTACAACACCGCGCAAAGATTGGCCATCAAACTGGAAAGACCTTTTGTTGATGGTTGACGGCGCTTTGATAAAGCAGGGAGGCTAACAATGTTCATGCAATCAGAAGCTTTTGAAGCAGATTACTACAAGGGTTGGCTTATCCTAACAGATAAGACCATCACCAAAAATTATTGCATCCAGTTAAAAGACACCAAGACAGGCCGCAACATAACCCGCAAGCATTTCAAGCAATCAATAGACCTTGTGGGATTTGATAAGGCCTGCAGCACGTTCAAGAAATTATCAGTGGAGGCATAGACAATGGCTAACAAGCTAATAATAGGCCTTGGCCTTTTCATGGTCTTATTTGCATCAAGCATGCAAGACCCACCACACAACCAAATGTCAGACGCAGCATTTGCCTTGCAGATATGCCTGCTAATAGCTGGCATGGGGCTGGCTGTTTATGGCGCAAGACGCAGCAAGTAAAACAAAGGCAACAACCAATACCATTGACGGCCAAAGGGCTGTCAGTGGCCTTTAAATCGCTATTAAACCTATGGAGGGCTAAACAATGAAAAACGTGGACGGGCTAAGCGCCTTTGCATTTACCAGCAGCTTTATCGGCAGTGTGCTAGGCGGGGCAGTCGCAACAAGCCAAGAACCATTTACCGCGCATTGGACTGGTAAGGTCTTGGACATAATGACCGACAACGACAGCAGCATTGACTACGTTTGCAAGCTGTCACTATCAGAGAAAGGCAAGCCGACAATGTGGGTTTGTGATGGAATGATAGACGAAAAAGCCATGTATGCCTTGATAGGCTATGCAACATATCACGACATTGAATTGGAGAAATAGACAATGGCAAGTAATGCAATAATAGACTTCGATAGCAGAGAAATAACTTTTGAAGCTTTTGAAAAGATTTTCAAGCTAGACAAAACCTTCGTCGGCTCTGAAAACTACCTTGGATTAGCCTATTTCTGGGCTTATGGATACCGCCACTATTTGCGGGATTGCACCATGGCAAAGCGGAGAAAGATTCACAAAAAATGGTTGCAGGCTGGCCTAGACCTAACAGGCATCAGCGACCAGCATCTAAACATCATCAAGACGGTTCTTGATGGTGTGACACTGCCAACAGGCATAACAGTAGAGAAAGGGGTTTAAAATGTACCTAGTATTCCACCGCGTAAAATTCACCACCAACATAGCAGAGCAAACTAGCTATCAAGATGACTGGCAATTGTGCGAGACAATCGAAGAAGCAAGGCGCCAAGTTGGTATCGTTCAAAACATACATGGAGAAAGCCTAGACTCATGGGGCATTGGCAACATCATGGACGCATCCGAAGCCTTATGGCTTGATAAAAAACCTATGGGCTTGGAGGACTAGCCATTGACACCGCAAGAACTGAGAGAAAGGCGCGAGTTTCTTGGCTATACGCAGCAATCATTTGCTGAAAGGCTAGGTCTGTCGCGTAGAACCATTCAAGCCTATGAACTAGGCGAAACAAGCATACCCAAGGTCTTGAAAATGGCCTTGGAAACAATCGAACTTGAGGAGAAATAAATAAAAGAGAAATGGGTGCTATGCTTAACAAGTTATGCTTAACAAGTTTGGCACCCTTTTCTTTTTGCAATAGGTTCTTGGGTTGCAAAACAAGTAATGCTTAACTTGTTATGCTTAACACCGCTAATGCGGATTATATAAAAATCCAAAAACCTGTCAACCACAAACTTATAAAGCATTGAAAAGGAGGGTTTCACATGCAGATAATCACACGCAAAGAAGCAAAAGAGAGAGGGCTGTCGCACTACTTTACAGGCAAGCCTTGCAAGCATGGGCATGTAGCTGAGAGAATAACGGGTTCAGCCCAATGCACTGGATGTTTCAACCACTACTATAAAAAGATGTACCAAAATCCAGAATACAGACAGAAGGCGATAACCCGCGCCCAAAAAAACTACGACAAGGAAACGGCTGTAAATGCCGCTAGGCTTTGGTGTGAACGCAACCCAGAAAAAAGAAAGAAAGCCCAGGCGGCTTGGGAAAAGAGGAATACGGATTACATGAACGCCAAAACAGCCCGTAGGTATGCAAGGAAAGGTAAGGCAACCTTAAAAACCGTTACCATAAAAGACATCGTGCCAATTTATAAGCAGGCTAGATTGCTAACTGAGAAAACAGGGGTGCAGTACCATGTTGACCACGTTGTGCCGTTGTTTGGAAAAACGATATGTGGCTTGCATGTGCCATGGAATCTGCGAGTCATAACAGCGAAAGAAAACCAAGCGAAAAGCAATAAGCTAATCACACAATGATTCCCGCACTAACATGCACCAGGTCTCAAAGCTAATCGTGGCTATGTCTTCCTTATTGGAGAAAGCATCGTTGATAGCTGAGAGATACACAACGCAGCGAATTGGCTGCCGGTCAAACTTGTAAATGAGAACCGGCAGTTCGCCTGTCAAAGATGCAGCCCCGCACGTTTGTGACCACCACGCATCCTTATGAATATTATTGGCTGTCGTGTTTGCATACCGCTTGCACTCTATCAACCACCCATCCAGACCAATCAAATCACCCTTGCCAGACAGTCGGTACTGTTCCAGGTCACGCTTTACCTTTACGCCTAGCTGGTCGTGGATTAATAGAGAAACCTCGCGTTCAAATGCAGCACCTTTGTTGCGCCCATTGGTCATCCTGTACACTCCCCGCCATCAACTTGGCAAAAATAATCTGTCTCATCAAACACCCAATCCTGTTGACGCTCGACAAACTCGACTAAACTAGCCATGTCTCTCTTGCGTTCAAAACGATTGTCTAATCTTTTCTCTGCATCAATCCACCATTGCGCTAACTCTGGGTGTTCCCGCGCCATCATAGCAAGAGTTGCCTCGCTTTTAAGAAAGCAGAAATCGCAGTTGCCTTTCATGGTTTTACCATTGTGCATAGGTAGTCTTAAATCAAAAGGTTGCAGCATCCAGAAAGCCTCGACATCGCGCTTGGTCTTGCCCGCATCACCTAATGGGTAAAACAACTCTACGCTGCCATCCTCTTTTTTGTTGAGGCGGCGGGGTTCATCTGCCCTAATTCCAACAGCGTTCTTCCATCGTTTCCAGCCCAAAGATTTAAGATACTTCTGGCCTGTTTGCATCTTCAATACACCAGTGCAGAAACGAAACCTTGCGTTAGGCAGCCGCCCGTACTTGTCAATCAGCTTGTCAAATGGTTCACCGTTACGGCTACAACTGTTGTGGTTCACAATCTTAAAATAGTTTTTGTTATCCCCTACTATGTCATATTCAAGCCACACTATAGGCACGTTCCATTTTTCAGAAACCTCCTGCACAAAGTCCAAGGTCTGCGGCATTTCTCTGCCAGTGTTTTGGAACGCAACAACCGCGCTGTCAGGCAGCCCATCGTTAGCTTCCAATATTTTATACAGCATATAAGCTGACGTTCTGCCCCCAGAAAAACTA
>Ga0208644_1000342_pt1 | contig 37617 bp, 57 predicted proteins | sample VirMetDEL_Nov_18_FD_184517 | JGI IMG/M metagenome (GOLD analysis project Ga0208644, IMG submission 184517) | Aqueous microbial communities from the Delaware River and Bay under freshwater to marine salinity gradient to study organic matter... | ecosystem: Environmental > Aquatic > Marine >...
CTTTAAGCATAGCCACACTTGTTTCTTTGTTTAAGATTTGATTATTCATATTTATATTATATATAAGTGATCGTATTTAATTTGTTACACTATAAGAAAATATAGCTTAGCGAACAACCAGCATATGAAAAATACTATTGCTGTTATTGTTGGTGCCACAATAATATAGTGAAATAATTGTAGTAATCTTTCTCGCATGTGTATAGCATTAGCCAATATAAGCATTAGTAAGCTGCTTGTATACACGCTCACGAACTTGCTTTTGGTATTGTGGTGGCAGAGATAAATAGTCTTTTGACTTACTTACATAGATACCATGCTCAACAACTATGTTGTCTGCTATTTTATAAATTGTGATTAGTGTCATAGTCCAATAGATTTACGTACTAAAGAGCCATCAACAAATAATTCTTCAGGGCAGTGCTTTTTGTATAACTCAAAAGCCTCTTCACGATTAGGGAAATCACGCATTAGCTTAATGATCTCCATATAATCTTCTTGTGCTTTTTTATCAACAGAAGGATCATCACTCATGAATGCCCACCATTTGTGGTTCTTTAAACGCTGCTCTAATTCTTCGTGTGGTGTCATATTAGTTAAGCTCAATTTTTACTGTTGTATTATCAATAACTTCAATATAAGTTGCGATCATTGGGCATAAGAAATTAGCCATAGCAGAGAAGTATACTGCTACCTCGTGACCAGTGATAGTTAATACTTTTTTGTTTGACCAACTACGCTCTTCAGATACTTTGATGTGAAGTGTCTTACTATTGTACTTTTCGTTACGCGCTTTAATAAGTGCTTTGATTGCATTTTCTGTTTTCATGATGTGTTTATTTTATTATATTATATTTTACTTATCGTATTTGTTTTGTATTTCTTTAGCACGGTCAATGGTTATTTCTTTTAAGATTACATCCATAAGGTCGTCATAGAGATCTTGGAATGTTTCATCTTCTTCAGTACTGCAATCACGCTCAATGAAGTCCATGACTTTGTATGAGAACTCTTGCATGTTAGTTTCTCTTGATAATTGTACGAAGTACATAATAGTGTCTTTGTTCCAATGATAATTCATAATCCTCTATCTTTTTTAAGTGTCATATCATCTACTTTATCAATTAAATCTTTGCAGATCATATTAAAGAAACCAGGTGCATATATAGATCTGTTACCATCTGCTTCTGCTTGCTCTATTTCAGCTTCCATTTGGCTTGAAAAACCATTTAACGCTTGTTTAATTATGTGGTTTTCAAAACCATTGAACTTTACTCTACTCATAATAATTTATTTTTAGTTATAGCCATCCTTTGAATTTTGCATAAGTGATTACATGATGAGTGTCGGCTATTTGCCCATCAAACTTATCGTATAAGTAATTAGCTTTTGATCTTATATACTCTTGGCCATATTCAGTCAACTCGTCATAGCGACGGCCACTAGCAATAATAGTTAACATGTTTCTTAGATCTTCCATAATTACTCTGCGTAATAAGTTAAACCTTTGTAGTTAATGTACTCTGAAATACCTTCTTTACCATTTGAAGTAGATTGGCATCCGAAGTTGTTTGGTATGTTAAGCAAACTGAAGTGCTTGAACTTGCGACCATTTATGGTGATTACTTTTTTAAATGAGTCGCGGCGAGAGAAAGATATTTTTCGCATAATAAGTTGGTTTAAATGTTTATTATATTATATATGAAGCATCGTAATTAATTTGTAAGGTATACGAATGCTTGCAAAATACCATAACCAATGAGTAACGCTCCAATAGCGAACATAGACGTGAGTATTTCTTCTTTAATTTGCTTTCTATCTTGTTTTTTAGACATAGCTTGAGGTGTTTAATAGTTAGTTAGATTAGTTAATATAGGGTGGTGTTATACTATATCTCTCTTCTTTTAAGAAGAAAGTTTGTCGCTGAAACTGTGACATTAGGCTATTAAGGTAAACCTAGTAAGGGGCAAATGTCACACTTTTTGACAGTGAATACCATGTATAGCATTTTAGTAAAAAAAAGAGGATCACCATTTGGCGACCCTCTTCAACCAACTTACTCAATTATCACTGAGTCAAGGTTGCGAGCGAATGCTGGTACTGCATTTGAGTTGGTATAATTCTTATACTTCTCAAAACATGGCATTGCTTCAAATCTTTCTTTGTTAGCGTTATACACTTCATCGTGATTGTAAGTGTACTTAACACCTTTTTTGTTAGTGAAAGTAATCACTGTGTTACTTCCTACTAATGACTTACGAATTACAAATCGCTTTGTACTAATTGAATTTACTTTTTTCATGATAATTAATTTAAATTGGTTATTTAATTGTTACATGTATATTATATATTCACTATCGTAAATTGTCTGTGGGGAGTGATTCACTTCGAGGTGCTATACACACCACTAATAATAGTAATAATAGTGACTATATTGGTGATCCTAGGGTGTGACGCAGGACGGAGTATACTCTTCCGGTCCTATTTCAAAACCAGGCTGGTTGGTGAGATATGTTAGTTAGTTCTTACTTCTTTTGTAAGAACTCGTAGCGACCGTAAGCATAACTTGATTGCTCGTATAGCTCTCTATGCTTATCGCGAAGCTTTTCACTTTTTACTATTCGTGCAATGTTCATAAAGAATTTGTGATATTGACAAAGCACTTTGCGAGTGGTTATTTTAACTTGATTCATAATAATTAATTTAAATTGGTTATTTATTTATTTGTTTATATTATATAAAATTGTTCGTATTGGTTTTGTATTTTATTTATTTATTTTTAGTTTTCTTCTAAAATTTCATTTATCGATCGTTTATCAAAAGGCAAGATTTTATTAATATAATAATTTTCTATTTGGTTTTCAGTTGGATTTTTAGATAAAAATTCTATTATTTGATTTTTCATAATTAATTAATTAAATTGGTTTTTATTTATTTATTTATTTGATTTATTATATTATATAAAATTGTTCGTATTGGTTTTGTATTTTTTGTAGGGAGTGGTTTTAGTGAAATGCTATACATGCTATACACTGCTTAGATATTTTAGTTAGTCACGTTAGTGAGATAGATGTGGGTTACACATCCATCTCATTGAAATACTTTCTGATTTCTTTATTCTGTGACAAGTGAGGATCACATCCTGACTCTTCAACCCAACCATCAACTATCCATATATAGTCAAGGTTACTGGTATCCACATGCAACTCCTTATTGTTCCAAATTAAAGATGATGTGAATCTTTCTTCAATTACAATTTGATTAGTCATAATAATTAATTTAATTTGATTTGATTTATTTATCCAATGATCAGTTGAGTTTCATAATCACCATCTGAGTAGTCTTCAGATATAATCTCAGATCTCTCACATAGTTCCATGAATCTTGGATCATCATACACTCTGGTGTCATGGATCATATATATATATCTTGATCCTTCTTCAACACCTACACACTCATATGAATTTAATAATTCATACTCCTTGATTAACTGATCTCTCATCAATCCTTCTAATAACTCATTTAAGATTTCCATAATAATAATTGGTTTAAATTGGTTTAATTGGTTTATATTATTATATATTTTTTCCAGTATTATTTCTGCAAAAAAATGTAGAGGTCATTTGACCTCCACACTTTCACATGCTCTTGCAAATGCTGGTACAACATTGGTATTAGTGTAACTCTTGTACTTAGCAAAACATTCCATACTCTCAAACTTATCTTTGTGAGTGTTGTATACATCATCATGATTATACTTCCAGGTTTGACCTTTCTTATTTGTGAATGTGATTGTAACATTCTTACCAATAAGTGACTTTCTGATAACAAATCTTTTGGTTTTCATAATAATAATTAATTAAATTGGTTGTTTATTAATTTTAAATTCATATATATTATATATTTTTTCCAGTATTATTTCTGCAGCGGATAAAACGCCAAAATATTTTCGTCTTTTTTAAAACGAAGCAGGGGGCCCATTTTTATATAAAACGTTTTCTTTTTTTTGTTTTGTAGTTTTTTTATAGGTATAGCCCAATCCCCCTAATTATCTAACAACTTTTCAAAAAAAGTATGACAATAGCCTAATAGAATATCTTAATAACAGGCAAATGTCACAGTAAAATCCTTGATTTTCATGTAAATATTGTACTATATAGATAAATTAGTACGATGCCACAAAAATTGAGCCGCAAAGCGGCTAGGGATAAAGCAAAAAGAGACTTAGCATACGCAAAATCGTCGTATCGAAGCGGTATTAAGGCTGCGAATCAGAAGAGACGGCGCGAAAAGCTTAAAGAGTTGACTGAAAAGTTTGATTCTGTGGCTAAAGCTAAGGCTTGGTTGAGCAAAAGGGACTGGGATCACGAGGATCGACGGTGGGAATTGCGTAGTATGAACCGCGGTAATGATGGTAATGGTACTAAAAGTGAAGGAAAAAGAAAATACAAAGCATAAAAATGGCAATTAACTATCAATACCCAAGATTAGGAGTTCTAGCTTCAGATGATTTAATCGTCGTCGCCGATATATCTGATGATAACGCAACAAAAACCGTTACAGCACAGCAAATAGCTGACCTTGGAGGCGGTGGTGGCGGCGGTGTCACAGATTTCACATCGACAGCTGGAACATTTGTAAGTGTAACAGCTAATTCAGCCGCAACTGGTTCTGTTAGTATTGGAACTGTTGATTTGTCCGCCACTGGAACGCCAAGTGCAAGCACATTTCTTCGTGGTGACAATACTTGGTCTACAACGGGTGATGTAGTTGGTCCAGCATCGGCAATAGATTTATCAATACCCGTATTTGACGGAACAACTGGTAAATTACTAAAAGACGCAACAGGTGTAATAATAGACGCTAATGGCAACGTAATACTTAATAACTGGCCAGAAACCGACGCTGAGTTTAGAGGAGATGTTGACGGCGGTGTTAGATTTACGGCTCAAGCGACTGAAACCATAGCAAAGGGTGATGTTGTTTATATTTCCGGCGCGGCTGGAGATAACACCCAGGTTAGAAAAGCGCGGGCAGATAGTGCATCAACCATGACATCATTTGGATTTGCATTTAATGCAGCAACAAGCGGCGGTACGGTTCAGGTTGTTACCCTTGGAAATATATATGGATCTGGTACTTATCCGCTTGATACCACTATAGATTCAGATGGTAATGCAATAACTGTAGGTGACACGTTATATGTTAGCCCAATAACCTACGGTGGTTGGACTAATGTTCGTCCAACAGGCGCGGCTGACCTTGTACAAAACATTGGTGAAGTAGTAAGGGTTAATGCGAACAACGGTGCTATTAAGGTCGGTGGTGCTGGTAGAAGCAACGATACACCAAATACAATATCAACAAGTGGTAATATCACAAGTCTTCTTAACATAGAGGGTGCTTCTATTATCAAGACTGGTGGTACATCAAGTCAATTTTTAAAGGCGGATGGTTCTGTTGATTCAAGTACATATCTAGCAAATGTGGTAGAAGACACAACACCACAACTCGGCGGCGCGTTGGACGCTAATGCTAAAAATATTACAAACGCTGGCACGGTTCAAGCAGATCAATTTCAGGCAATATTAAACTCTATCACAAGCGTTTCTGGCGCTGCAACACTTAACGCACAAAATGGTGTGTATGCAGAGCTTACCCTAAACGAAGATTGTTCATTAACTATAACTAATCTTGGCGTTGGAACACCAGCTGTTATCAAAGTAACGCAAGATGCTGTTTCGTCGTTTAATATAACCTCTTATGTGGTTAGTGGCGGTACGGTTAAATGGCCAGGCGGTTCTGTTCCAACTATTACGACTAATGCAAATTCAATCGATATAATTACATTTATATCTGATGGAATCTATATTTACGCTTCAATAGTACAAGATTTTAAATAATATGTTTTTTGCACTAACAGGTTTTTTTAATTCTCAGTCTTTTTCGTTTGGTAACGCCTTAGATTTTGATGGTGTTAATGATAATGTTACCGCAAGTAATGTTTCTATAACTGGAGCATCAACCACGGCTGTGACGGTTAGTTTATGGATGAAACCAGATTCAATAACAAGTGGTACTGATCAAATAGTTTTTTCTACCGCTAATTCAAATACTGAAACGTTTGGGCTACAAAAAAGAGATGGTAGTGGTACTGGCTATATGAGAATGTTTGTACGAGATGGGTCTAGCAACTATGTTGAATTTCAAAGTGCATTATCTTCGACAAATTGGCAACACGTTTTCATAGTATACGATGGTTCACAAGCAACAAGTGACAATAGGGTTAAGATGTGGGTGGATAGCATTGAAATAACAGCCAAAACATCGTCTATTGCAAATCAACCAACATCAATTAGCTCTGCTTGTTTGAGTAACTTTACAACTGGTGTGTGGGCAAGTACTGTATCGTTTACTAAAGTATATTACGGTGGTATATTAGATGAATTTGCAATATGGACAGATTATGTTGGTAATGGTACTGAAGCCGCTAGTTTGTATAATAGTGGTAATGGAGCGTTGGCAACAGATGTAATAGCATCGCCAGAAAGATATTATAGATTTGACGAATCTGGTAGCACCGCAACAGCAACTGACGACAGTGGTAATGGTAATACTGGTACATTAAATAACTTCACGCTTCCAGGGGCGTGGGTAACACATTGATTATGATAAATTACGGTTATATAATAGACAACACATTTGAAACACAAGAAGTGGATTTAACCTGGGATTTCGTTAAATGGAATCAAGATCAAACCACTACAAATTATAGCGGTATTGAAACAAGTAGAGATTTATCGGCTGATAACAAGGTGGTTATTATTGGCAATAGAGAGGCAATGGCAAATTGGCTGTATGAATATGTGCCGCAAGATGAAGATTAATATAAAGTAATGGCAAAAAATATTAGTACATTTACACGCAAAACAAGGTCAAAAAGACCTGGTGTACACTGTAAGAAAAAGTCAAGCAAAATAAAGACTTCTAAAAACTATAATAAGAAATATAGGGGCCAAGGTAGATAAGTATACGCATTAGCGTGTAATATATTATAAAAACAAAACAATGGAAACTGAAACTATCATTTCTTTGGTAGTTGGTTTAGTTGGTGCGTTAGGTCTTAAAGAAGGTTGGAACATCTGGAAAAAGAAAATAGATAACTCTACTCAAATTAAATCTGAAATACGGGAAGATAATAGACAACGGATTAAAGAGCTAGAGGATCAGGTAAACGAACTTCGTGAAAGAATAGAAAGATTATTAATAGAGAACGCAGACACAAAAGCTAATGTCGCGCGTCTCGAAGAAAGAATATTGCTAACCGCAAAAAATAGAGTTAAAAGCCGTGGTGAAGATAAGTAACGATGCATTATCTTTGCCATTATAAAAAACCCAGCATCGAAACCTTAAAACCAATTATTATGACAACTTATTATTGGACAAGATCCTGGTCTAATGAAACAAATCAGGATAAAGTAGAAACCCATACCATTGAATTGTGGGAGAGATTAACAGAAAAAAAGAATTGGCGTATTGTTCAACTCGCAAATGGTTACTTCCAGACAGAGTTTCAAAACGCTGATGAGCGCTATGGTCCAGTCGATGAATGGAAACCTATCACACGTCGTGAGACGCTAGAGGGCGCTGAAGCTGCCATTGATGGTAGCATCGAGCATTATGAGAAAAAACTTGAGTTCGCTAAAGGACCAAAAGTGGTTAAGACCTTCGATTAATGTTAGAAACAATTACTATAATAGCATTGGGAGTCGGAGCCTTTATATTAGGCTTCGGCTTTCATTTGTTAATATTTAGAGATCAAGACACGCTGAATTAAATTTAATTAAATGAAAGAGACGAATATTGTTAAGCATCTAAACTTTGGTTTGGAGGCAAGACAAATGATTTACTCTGGTGTAGATAAGCTATATAAGGCTGTTAGTTCTACACTAGGAGCATCAGGTAAATCTGTTATTTTAGAAGACGATGCTGGTAAGCCAATAATCACTAAAGACGGAGTATCGGTAGCTAACTCGATTATACTACGAGATCCAGTAGAAAACATGGGGGCTACTTTGTTAAAAGATGCTGCGCGTAAAACAGTAGATGAGGCTGGTGACGGAACAACAACCGCAACCGTGTTGGCTCACGCGATACTTACTGAGGCGTATGAGCACAATGTTAAGGATGTTAAATATGGTATTAAAACCGCAACTGATAAGGTTGTTAAGTACCTAGAGAAAATCGCCAAACCAGTGAATGGCGGCATGTTGAGGCATGTTGCCACAATATCAGCCAATAATGACCCAGAGCTGGGTGAGATTATATCATCGGCGTTTGAGCGGGTTGGCGAGAATGGTGTGGTAACAATGGAGCAATCAAATGATGAAACAACATACCACAAGATTATTAGTGGCGCTTCATTTGATAAAGGTTTGACTAATCTTCATTTTGCCACAAACGAGGATAAGAATAAATGTGTTTTAAATAACCCAGTTGTTCTTATTTGTGAAAACAAAATATCTAATATAAGAGAAATTGAATCTGTATTAGAGTTTGTTATAAGAAATAAAAAGGAGCTACTAATCGTTGCGGAAACAGAACAACAAGTTGCAGGCGCGTTAGCGATGAATAAGCTCAAGGGTAATATTAAGGTCAATGTAATCGATTCACCTGACTTTGGTTTTAATAGAAAACAAAAGCTTCATGATTTAGCACTTATTACTGGTGCTAAAGTTATTAGTGAAGATCTCGGTGATGATATTGACATGATTCAGCCTGAACACCTTGGTACTTGTTTGAGATCAACTACTGATCTTCATGAGACTATTATCGAAATAAATGAAGTATCTGAAGAGCTTCAAGCAGCTATTGATTCAGTTAAATCACAGCTAAAAGAAGAGACTAACCAAGCCAAAAAGCTATCTCAAGAAAGAAGACTTGGGTTTTTATCTTGTAAAGTTGGAGTTGTAAGAGTTGGTGCTAATTCAGAGGTTGAACTAAAAGAAAAGATTGATAGAGTAGAAGATGCGATTCACGCTACTAGGGCGGCAATAAAAGAAGGCGTTGTTCCAGGTGGTGGTATTGCATTGCTTAATGCAGCATACCGTATTAAGCCAGCAAACGAGGGAGAAGAAATATTGCTTAAGGCAATACAAAAGCCTTGGCAAGTTATTCTTGATAACGCTGATTTTACTACAGAACAAATGGATGCCCGCGCTGGTTATGGTCTAGATGTAAAGACTGGCAATAATGTTAACATGATCAAGGCTGGTATTATCGATCCGTTGCTTGTTACAAAAAGTGCATTAAAGAACGCAGTTTCTGTATCAACAACTATATTATCAACAAATTGTGTAATTAATAATCTAAGGATCGATGAGGGTGATAGGTAAGTATGTAATCATTGATCCTACAAAAGAGGGTCATGTAAAGACCAAAAGTGGTTTTGAACTTGGTGAAAAACACCGAGAAGACATAAGGTATAGAGAAGCTACCGTGGTTGAAGTTGGTGATGATGTTAATGGTGTAGGCTCTGGAGAGAGAATATATTATGACAGACACGCAGGCTTTGATCTTGAAATCGATGGTACAATTTATAAAATCATAAAAGAGTTTGATATTGTAGTTGTATTATGAGACATGTAGAGCCTAAGCACTTTAGGGAATTAAACGTCCTAAAGTACTATAGAATAATTAGAAAATGGGCTTGCAGAAATAACGATTTACGGGAGGCAGATCTAGAGTTAATAATATACCTAGACTGCCTTTCTTATTTCTCTAAGCAAGACTTTAAAGAAGGTAGTTTTTCTTATAGCTGGGACAACCGACGTTGGAATAGATTATTGAAAGAAGGTTGGATTGTTGTATGGAGAGAGAGAAATTATACAACTCAAAAGCATCATTTATATCAAATATCATTTAAAGGTAAACAACTAATAAATAGGATATATCGTATCATGCTTGGTCAAGAGGATATACCGGAAAACGAAAGAAGTAACTCAATAATGCGCGGAGAAACATACATGGATAAGGTATTACGCGTATCAATTAAAAACATGAACAATTATGAAAAAAGGTAATCATCCACTAAAAATGTATGGAAAGTCTCCATTGAAAGACACAGGTGCTTATGGAGATAATCGATTTATTGGTAAGTCAGCCGCGGGTCAATATCCAGTGGATTCAGGAAATGAAGGAACAAGAAATCTATATAAAGGTGCAAATGAGTCTGAAGATCAAAAAACATCAGGAGTACCAAGCGTTGATAGACCATATACATTTAAAGATTATTTTGGCAAAGGACAAAACCTCAGTGAAACAGGTCCTTTTTCTGGATTGAAAAAAAGACTTGAAGACAGTAACTCAATGAAACAGGCCGTTACAAAATATATAACAGAGAAAAAAGCAGAGAAAGGAAAACCATTGAACAAGATTGTTGACACTGGAGTCGAGTTACAAAAGCAAGATTATACGCTACCAAAAGACGAAATAGCTCGTCCTTCTAATATACCAGAAAATGACAAATCGTCAATTAATTCAGGCGATTTTCTACCTAATATACCAGAAATTGATGAATCATCAATTGATTTGAGTGCTTTTAATCAAGTATCTGATGGTTACAATAGAGCAATGATGCGTAGTAAACTTTACCAAATGTCAAATGCAACAGATCTTCAACAGATACAACAAGCGGTTCAACCACAAGATCAAATGGGTATGCAGGATCAAATAGGTATGCAGCCAGATCCAAATGATATTTACAATGTTTCAGGTAGAAATAATGATATGCTAACTAATGCTGCTTTTAAAATGTTTGGTAGCAAAAAACACAGAAATCAATAATCATGAAAAAGACTAATGAATACAAAGCGCCAGCTGAGAGAAGATATGCTCCTCAATCTGGGCAAGAAACAATTTGGGAAGGACCAGTAGATCTTCAACGCATGCCTATCGGACCTGGTAGATCATCTGGAAAAGATGGTATCCAATTGTTGGCTAAAAACGAGTATCCATATGAAGCTGGGCCTATTACTGAAAAGGCTAAAGGCTCAAATAATATGTGATATGAGTTTTTGGAAAATATTTGAAAACAGAAATAAGTACAACGAAAAAAATATCGTTGGCTTTTTGTCTTTTGCAATGATGACTTTGTTTGCAATCACAGATATTCTAACAGGTCTGTGGGGACAACCATTGGTTATTAATGATATTATATTCAATTCTTTTGTATACATAACCCTTGGTGCTTTTGGTATTGCAGAGGCAGGTAAGATTTTTGGTAAGTATAACAAAGAAGAAGAAGAAGAATGAAATTATCAAAGAATTTATCGCTAGCAGAATTCACAAGATCGCAAACAGCTAAACGCAGAGGCATAGATAATACACCAGATGGAGATCATCTTGAAGCTGCAAAGCAATTAGCAGAGAATATTTTTCAACCTATCAGGGAGCACTTTAGTAAAGCTATTTTTATTTCATCTGGTTATCGTAGCGACGCATTGAATAAAGCTATTGGCGGAAGTACAACTTCTCAGCATAGTAAAGGCGAAGCTATTGACATTGATATGGATGGTCACCCTGGTCCAAGTAATACTGATGTATTTGAATATATTAAAGATAATCTTCCATTTGATCAGTTAATATGGGAATTTGGTGATGATGAAAAACCAGATTGGGTTCATGTAAGTTATAAAGCTAACGGTCCACAGCGTGGACAAATACTCCGTGCAAAGCGTAATTCAGCTCGTAAAACTTATTATGAACTTTGGACTAAGTCATGAAACTACCAGTCAACTATAAAGAGTTTAAAAAAGATCCAGTAAAGGCTTTACTCTTTATCACACTTTCAGCTATTGGTTATTTGTATGTTGATAATAAAATGAATTATCAAGGGCAAATAGAAACTTGCTACGACAAGACCATCATACTTGAAGGTAAAGTAGAAAAATTAAATTATAAAATTAATAGAGCAGATTCAGCTTTAGCAGTGGCAACTACTAAGCTAAAAATATTGACTACGCTCAATAAAATTGAAGATATATGAAATCCGCTGAAATTATAATCGGAGCTATATTATGCTCTATACCAAATAGTTGCGTTGTTGAAGGTAGAGATATTCATGCTGAAACAATAGAGATAGACGCGGTGGAGATTGATAGTATGGATTATATGATTGATTTTATTAGTTACGTAGACAGTGCGCATTTAGTAGAAAACGTTAGCGAAAGCTATACTAAAATGGAAGAAAAAAATGAAGAGCTTGAAGCGCGGTTGGAAGAAACTAAGCAGGAACTCGAGGTGGTCAAACATGATCTTGAAGTCGCAGAAAAAATTATCGAGGTTTATGTTCCTGCTGATACTATTAGTTCCGACTTTAAGTTACTCCCAATATCCAAAACAAACAGTAATTAACGGAGATACCGTTGTTATTATGCTTTTAGAGCAAGCCGATGAGATGAACAAAACATTTCTTCGCCAGAATGAAAAGATTGATTCTTTAGTTTATAGAGTAGATACTGTTGAGTCATTATATGTACAAAGAAACTTTGTAGTACTAAATGATGGTATCTTGTTGAGTAATTATAAAAGTCAGGTTGAAGAAGAAAAACAAAAGAACAAAGTAATCAACAAAGTATTTGATGCTATTATTATATCTATTTTGTTTATTGGGTTTGGTTTGTTTATAATTATCGTAGAGTCATGAAGAAAATATTAATTTACTTTATTGTATTACTCGTGACAACATCTTGTTCTGAAGCTAAAAAGCTTAAAAGAGCAGAGAAAAAAATATATAGGTTAACTCAGAAATATCCTGATTTACTAAAAAAAGATACATTACATGACACGTTTTCTATTATTACTCCTGAAGTTAGATATGATACGCAGTTTGTTGACAAGCCTGGAGACACGACGTATATCAATAACGGAAAGCTTGAAATCAAATATGTTAGGATTGGAGATACTACGTATATTGAAGGAAAATGCAAAAGTGACACGATTATACAAACAGTGGAAATCCCTGTTGAAAGAATTGTAATACGTAAAGAAACTATTGTAGATCAAGTAATTAGATACTTTAAAAGCTCAATTATTTGGGTGATTATCATATTAATAGTAGCCTTTGTTATAAGAATAGGCTGGAAGTTTATAAAACCTTTTTAAATGGCTAGAGTAGATAAATCAAGCATGTCTTGTAATAAGCCTCGCAAATCTAGCAAGGCTGGTAAAAAGATGATGGTAAAAGCTTGCCAAGGTGGCAAGGAAAAGCTAATTCATTTTGGTGCATCTGGTTATGGCCATAATTATAGTGCTGCCGCAAGAAAGAGTTTTAAAGCTAGACATAAGTGCAGTACGGCTAAAGATAAATTAACCGCTAGATATTGGGCATGTAAGAAACTATGGGCTGGTAAAGGCGGATCTACTAAATCATCACCGTCTGGTGTTAGAGGAAAATACTAATGAAAGGTAAACCACATTACACAAAAGAAGGTAAGTTATTTTGCGGTAAAGTGCATAAAGATGCTGATGGTAAAATAATGACTGGTAAGTCTCACACAAAAGACAGTGTTTATCTATTTCATTATAAAGAGTTGTCTAAAAAACTGCAAGAAAAAATTGATCCAAAAGCTAAATGCAAAAAAAGCCTTAACTAATGAAGTCAAGAGGATTGGGTGATGATATAGCTAGATTTACTGAAAAAACTGGTATTAAGAGTATTGTTGATCGCGTATCAAATGGGTTGAATGTTCCATGTGGATGTGAAGGAAGACAAGAAGCTCTTAATATGCTTTTTCCTAAAAAATACAAAAATGGCTGAAAAGATTAAACGAACTAAAATATCTTCAGCGTGTAAAGCAGCAGCTAAGAAAAAATTTGATGTATGGCCTAGCGCATATGCTTCTGGTTGGGGCGTTCGTTGTACTAGAGCTGGTGGCCCGGGTAAAATGGGTAAGAAAAAGAATAATGGCAAAAAGTAAAGTCAAGGGAGGAGGAACAAAAAAAGTTTGTTTGCCAGCTTCTAAAGTAAGAAGCATGAGTAAATCTGAGCGCGATGCAGTTGTGCGAGCAAAAGAATCTGCCGCTAAAAGCGGTAAATATAAAAGATCAAGTAAAAGTTTTGTAAAAGGTGCTAGAAAACCTGGAGCAACATTACGCGATTGGTTTGAAAAAGAAAATTGGATAAATGTAAAAACTGGGGAACCCTGTGGTGCTTCATCTAAACGTAAAACTAAAAAACAAAAATAAAATGCCTTATAATAAACCATCAATGAAAGGAGCTTACATGTATGGCGCTACTAAGCCATCAATGAAACACGGAGCTCATATGAAGTCTAAAAGATCAGGAATTTATGCAGTTGGAGCATTAGCAGCTCTTGCCATGCCAATAATTAAAAGTGCTATCATTAGCGCTGCTGGTAAAAAACTTTCTGAAAAAATTTCTATGAAAAGTGGAATTAAACAAACTGGTCTTGAGAAACTAATGAAAGCAAATCCTGAGGTTACAAAAAAAGTTGCTGCTAGTTTGCCAATGAAAGGTAAGCCAGCTATTTGTAAGCATAATAGAAGCAAGTAATGGCTTTTAAGCTAAATAAGACACCATATGATATTTCTGGTCCATCTGTTCATTTAGAAGATCTAGGTCCAGGTATATTAGGTCAAACAAATAAAAATGGCACGATAGTTATTAATTCTAAGCTTCATCCGAAGTTTATGAAAGAGGTTATTAAACACGAGCGCGTGCATATCGACCAGATAGAAAGAGGTGATCTTGACTATGATGGTGAAAATATTTATTGGAAAGGTAAAAAATATAATAAAAATCTTAACTTTGTAGCTCGAGCAGAAAATACTGAGTGGGAGCGAGAAGCGTACATGAAATCAGGAACTAAATTCGGAGACGATAAATATAACATATAAAATGGGACAATTCGTAAATCAACCAGACTTTGGAACAGACGCGTTTAGCGTTACACCCAGTAATACAATTAGTGCTGCAACAAGACTAAATAGCTGTATCCTTTATATTGGTGGTACTGGTAACGTAAAGGTATTAATGGCTGGAAAATCAGAACTTGCTGACGCTATTACTTTTACTAATATTCCAGATGGTACTTTTCTACCAATCGTAGTAGACTATGTACTAGCAACTGACACAACTGCAACTGCCATTATTGGTGTAAAATAATAACTATGTCTATAGGACTTGGTATAAGTGATTCTATTAGTGGTAAGATAAGTGGCTTTGGAGGTGGTCCTAGCTATGATCCTGACGCATTAGCATATTTTACAGCGGCGGGTATTACAGATACTACTGAAAAGGATGCAGTTAATCAATTAGTGCTTGACTTGAAAGGTACAGGAAGCACACCAAATGGCACAAACCTGTGGACAGATGCTGCGGCATTTTATCCTATCAGTCCAACTAGTCTGGCAGCATCAGCTTACAATCTACGCGATACCACTAGCTTCAATATGACTTGGGCAAATAGCCCAACACACGCATCGACAGGCGTTACTTTTAACGGTGCTACTCAATACGGAGATACTGGCTTCAACCCTAGCACGGCATCATTGGCTAATGGTTATGACCTCACACTTGGTATGCAAATAGTGAATGCAAGTGTAACAGCGGTTGGGTTGATGTCCGCTTTTTTATCAACAGGAAGTAGGACTCAAATGTTATTAAACAGCGGCAGTCTTTACCAAGACATCCACAACACTAGTGGTGGTAGGTGGGTGACTAGCACAGGTGGAACATATCAAGGACGTATGATTGTTAGTGCTAATAGATTAGCGAATGGTGGAAGAACGAATTACTTGAATGCAACGTCATTAGGAACAAAGCTTTCGGAAAGTAGTGGAACACCTGTCAATCTATCATTATTTGTAGGCGCACAAAACAACGGTAGTGGGGGTCAGAACTTCACGGCATTTGAAATGGGGTTTGGTTTAATTATCCTAAAAGGACTAAATGCCACAGCGGTTGCCGACTTAGATGATGCTATTGTGCGTTACAACACTACGGTGTTGGTTAGCGACCCTGATGCTGCTGCTTACATATCATCCGCGGGTATTACATCTAGGGCTGAATGTGAAGCCGTAAACCAGCTAGTGAAGGATTTAAAAGGTACAGGAAGCACGACTAATAACACAGATGTGTGGAGCGATATGAACGCTATTTACCCTGTTTCACCAACGTCACTTTCAGCAGCGGCATACAACCTTAAAGATCCAACAAACTATAACATAACTTGGTGGAATAATCCCACACATTCTAGCGCGGGGGTAGCGTTTAATGGGTCTACGCAATATGGAGATACGGGGTATGCGCCATCCGTAGGTAATCAGGATAGCCACGCTTTTGGGTTAAATCTACAAGCGTACACGTCAGGTAACAGCACGGTAATGGCGTCAAGGACTACCTCGCCCAACTACTATAATTCTATAACGGAGTTTACAGCTAATACATATTGGAGTGTGAACAACGCATCAGGTAAAAATTTTTCGGGGGGGCTAACCACGGGACATTACATAGCTAATAGAGACAGTTCAACCACATCTAACCTATTTAAGGATGCTGCGGATATTTCAACTAACGACATTGCATCAACAGGTCAATCTACATATACATACTTTTTAGGCACATCTAACACGAATAACTCACCTACATTTTTCGCAACGTGCACTATAAACTTTGCGCACATCGGACTAGGACTTACAGCTAATCAAGCCCAAGACCTTTATGACGCAATCACAACTTACAACACAGCATTAAACAGATAAGATATGTATTTATTATTTGAAACAAATTATACAGAAAGCACATCACCAGCAATCGGTGACGGTAGCTATTTAAAGCTAATCAACTGCGAAGAGGGTTGGTTTATTACCGACAACTTTAAATCATTGGTTGATGAGCAGGGTTGGACATATACGGAGGTAGACTCAATTACTCCCTATAATCCAGACCCGTTAGATATTTAAAACTAATACAAATTAAATTTAATTAAATGAAAATCGAAAAAGAAGAGCTTGATCTTATACTAGATCAACGAAATAAAATTGACACTATAGTTGGACAGATCGCAAACATCGAGTTGCAAAAATCACAACTAATTAATTCGTATTCAAATTTAATAGAAGAGTCTAATAATACACGTAAAGGACTAGAAGAGAAGTACGGTTCAATTAGTATTGATTTATCAGATGGATCATATACTGAGTTGAATAATGAAAATAAATAGTATTATTAGAAAAATAAGTATTGGATCTGATTATAAAAACGATGCAATGCACTATGCTGTGGGTCAGCAAGTGTATGGTGGTCATGAAATTTGCAATATTCTATTTGATGAACAAGAAAACTCTTATAGTATATTCATAAAAAAAGATGACGACGTTTTGCCATGGAAAAAGTTTAATCACAACATGGCCATATCAGTTGAGTACGATTTGAATTATTGATGAATAGTCTGTACGATTTTATAGTAAAACCAATTGGTGAAAGGTATAACAATACTAAAAAACTAGCTGGTAAAGACTTTGTAACTAATACGCGAATAGAGTCATTTAGAAACGTTAATAGACACGCTGAGATCATTGCTACACCAAAGGCAATAGAAACTAATCTAGAGCCGGGAAATGAGGTCATAGTGCATCATAATGTGTTTAGAAGATTCTACGATGTTAGGGGCAACGAAAAAGACAGTAGAAGTTACATGTTTAACGGTATGTATGCTGTCTCTCAAGAGCAAATATATGCTTATAAAAATATAGATGGTGATTGGAAGACATATCAAGATTATTGTTTTGTTCAACCAATTAAAGCAGACGACAATACCACAAATATTGAAAAGCCATTACATGGTATTTTAATATACGGTAATAAGTCTTTAGACATTAATGAAGGTGATCTAGTTTGCTTTACACCTGACTCAGAATTTGAGTTTATTTTTGATGGCAAGCTTTTATATTGTATGAAATCTAATAATATTGTTCTTTCTCATGGAAACAAAAGAAACACGCAAGAATATAATCCAAGCTGGACGAGTGGCAGTTGATGAATTAATCAAGGTAGCTAAAGAACCAATAGTAGATACCGATGAAGATGTATCTGCTGATAGACTTAAAAATGCCGCTGCTACAAAGAAACTCGCAATATTCGATGCCTTTGAAATACTAAAGCGCATTGAAGAGGAGAACTTAGCACTTGAAGGTGGTAAACCAGAAGAAGAGGAAAAGAAAGAAGCAGTGTTCACTGGGTTCGCAGAGAAGAGATCTAAAAAATAATGTACGAACAATCATTATATAAAATTATTCAACCTATTAAGCAGACAAAGCTTGATAAGTTAAATAGATATAAAAAATGGAAGTATGGTTATGATGATGAGTACGACATTGTCGTCATAAGCAAAACTGGTCAAATAGGTGACATATACGAAATACAAAACGTTAAAATAGCGCTGCCTAAAGAGCCAAGTAAAGTATATAGTAGATCAAATAAAAAAGAAGATCAATATTGGGAAAGACTTCCAAAGCATAAAGATCTTAACAGAATAAAAAGTGTTTTTGATTGGAGAGATTACCCAGAAGAATTCAAAGAAAAATATCATAGTTATATTAATGAAGAGTTTGAACGACGCGATGATGGTTTTTGGTTTAAGAACAATGGAATAAATACGTATATCACTGGCACACATTATATGTATTTGCAGTGGACTAAGATTGATGTTGGTGAAGCTGAATTTAGAGAGTCAAATAGATTATTCTTTATATTTTGGGAGGCATGTAAAGCTGATGATAGATCATATGGATTATGCTATTTAAAAAATAGACGATCTGGTTTTTCATTTATGGCTGCTTCTGAAATAGTTAATTTGGCTACTATTTCAAGTGATAGTAGATTTGGAATACTTTCTAAAACTGGACCAGATGCAAAAAAACTTTTCACCGACAAGGTTGTGCCTATGTCAACCAATTATCCTTTCTTCTTCAAACCTATACAGGATGGTATGGATCGACCAAAAACTGAATTGTCATATAGAGTACCTGCATCTAAATTAACTAGAAGAAAAATTGAATCAAAGACTGAGCAAGAAGAGCTTGAAGGTCTTGATACAACAATAGATTGGAAAAACACTGCTGATAACTCTTATGATGGTGAAAAACTAGTTTTATTAGTTCATGATGAATCTGGTAAATGGGAGAAACCAGAAAATATATTGAACAACTGGAGAGTAACAAAAACCACAATGAGACTTGGCGGTAGAATCGTTGGTAAGTGTATGATGGGTAGCACATCAAATGCTTTAGATAAAGGAGGAGAAAACTTTAAAAAATTATACTACGATTCAGACGTTACTAAAAGAGATAAAAACGGGCAGACAAAGTCTGGACTTTATAGTTTATTTATACCAATGGAGTGGAACTATGAAGGATTTATGGACAAGTATGGTATGCCAGTTTTTGATACACCAGAAATACCGAAAATAAGTTTTCATGGTGAAAAAATAAGGTTAGGTGTTATTGATTATTGGATTAATGAAGCAGAAGGTTTAAAAGATGATCAAGATGCACTAAATGAATTTTATCGACAGTTTCCAAGAACAGAAGAACACGCGTTTAGAGATGAGGCAAAACAGTCGATATTTAATTTACAAAAAATCTACGAGCAGATAGATTATAATCAGGACCTGAGAAATACTAGTATATTAACAAGGGGTTCTTTTCATTGGGAAAATGGTATTCAAGACAGTAATGTTATCTTTGTACCAAACAATGATGGTAGATTTTTAATATCATGGGTGCCACCAAGCAATTTACAAAATAGGATTATAGTCAAAAACGGAACTAAATATCCTGGTAATGAGCACGTTGGGGCTTTTGGATGCGATCCATATGATATATCTGGAACAGTGGATGGTAGAGGATCGAAAGGCTCTTTGCACGGCAAAACAAAGTTTTCAATGGAAGATGCTCCACCAGAGCACTTCTTTTTAGAATATATAGCTAGACCACAAACCGCAGAAATATTTTTTGAAGATGTATTAATGGCGATTGTTTTTTATGGTATGCCATTGCTTGCAGAAAATAATAAACCAAGACTTTTATATTATATCAAACGAAGAGGTTATAGAGGTTTTTCTATGAACAGACCAGATAAAGTTTATAACAAACTATCTATAACAGAAAGAGATATTGGTGGAATACCAAACTCTAGTGAAGATATAAAACAAGCCCACGCTGCTGCAATTGAGTCATATATCAATGAAGCAGTTGGTATTATAGGTGACGGAGAATATGGTGACATGTATTTTGATCGCACATTACAAGAGTGGGCTAGATTTGATATAAATAGAAGAACTAAGTTTGATGCTACGATAAGTTCTGGTTTAGCTATTATGGCATGTAATAAAAACTTATATGCACCAGTAAATAAAGTTGTAAGAAAAAATATTAGCTTGGGTTTCAAAAGATATGATAACTCTGGTTCAATATCTAAAATTATAGATTAAATAGATTATAAATGAAGCTTAATACTAATCCTAAAAGTGCATTTCCAAGCCAAGTGGTCAGTGACGCTGAGAAGGCTAGCATGGATTATGGTTATCAAGTTGCCAGAGCAATTGAAGGCGAATGGTTTGGTCAAGGTAGACCAGGTAATCGCTTTATGACAAACTGGAGTAATTTTCATAACTTAAGACTATACGCAAGAGGAGAGCAGTCAATACAAAAATATAAAGACGAGCTTTCCATTAATGGTGATCTTTCGTATTTGAATCTTGATTGGAGACCAGTTCCAGTTGTAGCAAAGTTTGTTGACATTATCGTTAATGGTATGTCTGAAAAAAGATACAAAATTAACGCTTACGCTCAAGATCCTGAATCAATAAAAAAGAGAACTAACTACGCCGCTAATCTTATGCGTGACATGATGGCTAAGCAGCAGTTAGAGATGATACAACAACAAACTGGTTTAAATCTATTTAAGTCCCCATCAAACATTGATCTGCCGGAAACAAAAGAAGAGGTTGATCTACACATGCAATTATCATACAAGCCTTCTATTGAGATTGCAGAAGAAGAATTAATAAATAACACGCTTGATCGTAATAAATTTGAGTTAATACGAAGAAGACTAAATTACGATCTAACAGTGCTTGGTATTTCTGCAGTAAAAACACAATGGACAAAAGCAAGTGGTATTGAAATAAAATATTGTGATCCAGCTAAAATGGTTTGGTCATATACAGAAGATCCTAATTTTGAAGATCTTTATTATGTTGGAGAGGTTAAGCTTATGCACCTATCAGAGGTTAAAAAGCAATTTCCATATTTATCAGATGAAGACTTAATTGAAATACAAAACTATCAAGGTACTAATCAATACTTGATGGGATGGCAAGAATATAGCGACGATGTTGTTGCTGTATTGTTTTTTGAATATAAAACATATTCAAACCAAGTATTTAAATTAAAGCAGGGTGGTTATGGTTTGGAGAAAGCCATTGAAAAAGACGATACATTTAATCCACCAGAAAACGATACCTTTAGAAGAGTATCACGATCAATCGAGACACTCTATAGTGGAGCAAAGATTTTAGGTTATGAAAAAATGCTAGATTGGGGACTAGCAAAAAACATGACAAGACCTAAAGCTGATTTGACAAAGGTCAATATGAACTATGCAATATCAGCGCCAAGAATGTATAAAGGTCGCATCGATTCTACAGTAAATAGAATTACTGGTTTTGCTGATATGATTAATATTACTAATCTTAAAATTCAGCAAGTATTATCTAAAGTTGTACCAGACGGTGTATTTTTAGATGTAGATGGCTTAGCTGAGGTTGATCTTGGTAATGGAACTGCATATAGTCCGCAAGAGGCGCTTAATATGTATTTCCAAACTGGTAGTATAATTGGTAGATCATTAACGCAAGACGGCGATATTAATAGAGGTAAAGTACCAGTACAAGAGCTTCAATCATCTAATGGTCAAGCAAAAATTGGTTCTTTAATTAATACATACCAGTATTATTTGCAACTAATTAGAGACGCAACTGGTCTTAATGAAGCTCGCGATGGTAGCATGCCTAAAGAGGATATGCTCGTAGGACTACAGAAGTTGGCCGCTAACGCGTCGAATGTTGCAACTAGACACACACTACAAGCTAGTCTTTATTTGATCGCTAGAACATGCGAAAACGTTTCATTGAGAATATCTGATTCGTTAGAATTTGCTTTAACTAAAAATGCACTTGAAAATGCAATATCTTCGTACAATGTATCAACATTAGAAGAAATGCAAGATGTTCATCTTCATGACTTTGGTATTTATTTGCAATTAGAGCCAGAAGATGAGGATAAAGCACAACTAGAGCAAAACATTCAAATCGCACTTCAATCTGGTGGTATTGACTTAGAGGATGCTATTGATATTAGAGAAATACATAATATCAAACTTGCTAATGAAATGCTAAAGCAAAAGCGCAAGAAGAAACTACAGCGCGAGCAACAAATGCAACAGCAAAATATTCAAATGCAAGCTCAGGCAAATGCTGAGGCAAGTGAGAAAGCGGCTATGGCAGAAGTACAAAAGCAGCAAGCTCTTACTCAGGAAAAAGTTAGTATTGAGCAGGCTAAGTCACAATTTGAAATACAAAGACTTAGAGAAGAGGCTAATATTAAAAGAGAGTTGATGCAGGTGGAGTTTGACTTTAATATGCAGCTAGCACAAATGCAAGCAAATGCTAAAATGAGTGTAGAAAATACTAAAGAAGATAGAAAAGATAAAAGAACAAAACTTCAAGCAACTCAACAAAGCGAATTGATTGATCAAAGAAAAAACAATACATTACCTAAAAACTTTGAGTCTGCAGGACAAGATACTTTAGGTGGTTTTGGTTTGGAGCAGTTTGAACCAAGATAATTTTTTATTAACTAATTATATATTATATTATTATGTCAGATGTTAAAGTAGATCTTCGCGATTTTAAAGAAAAACGAGAAGATGATGTTATTAAAGTTGATTTACGAGAAAAACCTGTAAAAGAAGAAGAAGATGCCGTTCAAGAACAAAGCACAGAGAAAAGCGTGTTGGGCAGCACACAGCAAAGCGATCAAAGCGGGGAAGAAACCCAAATGGGATTGCAAGAAGTGGGAGAAGGAAACGAAGAAAAAGTTGAAGAAGTAAAGCAAGCAGAAGAAGCTCCTATTATTATGGAGGTTCAAGATGAAGAAAAAGAACCCGCACAAGAAACAGTTGAAGAACCCGTAGCGCCACAAATTAATCTTCCTGAAAACATTGAAAAACTAGTTGACTTTATTAATGATACTGGTGGAACAATTGAAGATTATGTACGGCTAAATGCAGATTACTCTAATATAGATGAAGATACTCTACTTAGAGAGTATTATAAAAATACTAAATCACATCTTGATTATGATGAAGTAAACTTCCTTATTGAAGAAAACTTTGCTTATGATGAAGATATTGATGATGACAGAGATGTCAAACGAAAGAAATTAGCGAAGAAAGAAGAAATTGCTAAAGCACGTAAATTTCTTGATAACTTGAAGGTCAAGTATTATGAAGAAATTAAAAGTAGACCAACCATGTCTAATGAGCAGAAAAAAGCAATGGAGTTTTTTAATCGCTATAACCAAGAAAAAGAAGAAAGTCTTAAGCGCAATGAAGGATTTAAAGAGCGTACTAAGAAATTTTTCACTAATGATTTCAAAGGTTTTGATTTCAAGATTGGTGAAAAGAAATTTAGGTATGGTCTTAAAGATCCATCAAGCGTTGCAGATGTTCAATCAGAAGTTAACAACGTGTTAGGAAAGTTTCTTGACGGTAACGGTTCTGTTAAAAGCATGAATGAATATCACAAGGCTTTGTATGCCGCATCAAATATAGATACGATTGTAAATCATTTTTACGAGCAAGGTAAGGCAGATGCAGTTAAGGATATTGAAAGATCTTCTAAGAATATTTCAAATGAACCTGGCCGCAATTCACCTGAAAATGTTTTCGTAAATGGATTAAAAGTTAAAGCTGTAAATGGTGTGGATAGTTCTAAATTAAAAATCAAGCGTAAAGCTTAAACTTAAAAACTAAATTAAAATGGCACTTACACCTGCAAATTATTCGTTGTTGCCAACTCAAAGTAAAACTTTGTCAACTACGAATTATATTGATTTTACTAGCGGAGCTGGTAATGACTTCTCTCAGCAGTATCTCCCAGAGATTTACGAAGCTGAGGCTGAGCGTTATGGCAACCGCACCGTTTCTGGTTTCCTCCGTATGGTTGGAGCAGAAATGCCTATGACTTCTGATCAAGTTGTTTGGTCAGAACAAAACAGACTTCACATTGCATACCGCGATAGCGCTACTGCAAACCAAGAAGTTACTATGAATACAACCGCGGCACTTGGTGTTATTACACTTGGTACTGATCTTGCTAATGTTATTAGAGTTGGTAATACAATTTTAATTGAGGATGCAACAACTAACGCAACAGCAAAAGCATATGTTACTGCTGTTTCTGGTCAAACATTTAGCTGTTATAACTATGCTGGTACTTCTTGGACTGGTTTTGGTGGAACCGCTACTGATGACGTAAATGTATTTGTTTACGGATCTGAGTTCATTAAAGGATCTTCAGCAATGGCAGGATCAGTTTATCCTTCTTTTACTCAATACAGCAACAAGCCTATCATTATCAAGGACTTCTATGAAGTAACTGGTTCTGATGCTTCTCAAATTGGTTGGGTTGAAGTAACTGACGAGTCTGGAACCTCTGGATACCTTTGGTATCTTAAGGGTGAAGGAGAAGCAAGACTTCGCTACCAAGATTATCTTGAAATGGCTGTAGTTGAAGGCGAAACTGCTAATAACGCTAACCTTGCAAGTATTAATATCGAAGGTACTGAAGGTCTTTTCGCTGCGGTTGAAAGTCGTGGTAACGTTTTCACTAACTTCACTGGAGCAACTGGCCTTTCTGATTTTGATACTATTCTTCAGCGTCTTGACAAAGAAGGATCTATTGAAGAAAACATGCTTTTCTTGAATCGTGAGGTTTCTCTTGACTTTGATGACATGCTTTCTTTCGTTAATAGCGCTTACTCTGGCGGATCTTCTTACGGAGTATTTGAAAATAGCGAAGAAATGGCGTTGAATCTTGGATTCTCTGGTTTCCGTAGAGGTTCTTATGATTTCTATAAGACTGATTGGAAATACTTGAACGATGCTTCAACTAGAGGTATGATTACAGACATCGAAGGAGTACTTGTTCCTGCTGGTACTTCAACTGTTTATGATCAAATGCTTGGTACTAACATTCGTCGTCCATTCTTACACGTACGTTATCGTGCTTCTGAGACTGATGATAGAAGAATCAAGACTTGGTTGACTGGATCAGTTGGTGGTGTTTACACCAGTGGAGATGACGTGATGCAAGTTAACTTCTTGTCTGAGCGTTGTTTGGTAACTCAAGCTGCGAACAACTTCGTATTGTTTAAGGCATCTTAATTATTAATTTTAAAAATATATAAAAAATGCAACCGATTAAGATTACTTATAATACAGACAATATTGGAATTATTCCAGTTGAAGGTTTGATTAAATATGTGGCAAGCAATGGTAGCAATAATATTGTATTCACTTATCTTAGTGGCGATACAATTACAGTTGGTATCACACTTGCTGACGCAGCTGCTGAATTAGCTCTTGAAGGAAGATTTACAAATCTTATTACTTTGTCACTCAATGCAGGGACAGATGCAAAAGGTTTGATTGAATATCCTTATAACGATACATTCACCACGCTTGCTTAATTATTATAAAACTTGGGGTCGCAATATGCGGCCTCAAGTTTCTTTTTTATTTATTTAATTATATTGTATTATGGAACAAAAGAAAACAGCGGCAACTAAAAAACCAGCCGCAAAACAACCAACGCCAAAAGACGGTGTTACAATTCAAGAACCAGTAATTGCACCAAAAGTTATTACTGAACAACCTAAAAAAACTAATAATGAGTGGGAAATTAAAGATCGCTCATATTATTTGTTGAATGGTAAATCACCCTTAAGCTATTCAATTCCAAGTAGACATACAAGAAGAAAACCTCTTCTTTACTTTGATGAAGCTGCTGGTGAACAAAAAGAAATTAGATACGCATCTAATCAAAAGTCTCCTTTTGTTGATGAACAAGTTGGAGAAGCAACACTTGCTCATATTATTTTTGAGAATGGTGCACTTAGTGTTCCTAGACAAAATCAAGCATTGCAAAAGCTTCTTTCGCTTTATCATCCAATGAAAAATAAAGTTTACGCAGAATTTGATCCAGTTGGCGAAGCAAATGATGAACTTGATTTTATGGAGATTGAATTTAAAGCAATGGCTGCTGCCAAACAAATGGATATTGAAATGGCAGAAGCTATATTAAGAGCTGAGATTGGATCTAAAGTATCAACAATGAGTTCATCTGAACTTAAGCGAGATCTTTTCATTTTTGCTAAGAAAAATCCAATTTTGTTTATGGATCTAGCAAATGACGAAAATGTGCATCTCAGAAATGTTGCTGTAAAAGCTACAGAAGCAGGTATTATCAAATTGTCCGCAGATCAAAGAACATTTACCTGGGGAAGCAGTGATAGAAAACTAATTACTGTTCCATTTGATGAGCATCCATATTCTGCAATGGCATCATTCTTTAAGACAGATGAGGGCATGGAGGTTTTCTCAAACATTGAGAAAAAACTCTCATAATATGTGATTATACTTTATAGTAGTTAGGCCACCTTTAAGGTGGCTTAGCTTCTATAAATAATAAATAAACTATGGTGATAAATGTTAATCAAGTCTACAAGACTATACTATCAATACTAAATAAAGAGCAACGAGGATATATTACACCTGACGAGTTTAACAAACTAGCCACTCAGGTTCAGCTAGAAATGTTTGAAAATTATTCAGACGATCTGAACCAACTTGTACGCGTACCACAAACAGATATGGATTATTCTGATCGCGTTATGAACGTTGATGAGAAGCTATCTGTTTTTAAAAGATTTGGAACTGGAACATACGATAACTCTACAACACCAGCAACTCCATTTTTTACACTTCCAACAGATTTATATAGACTAGGCGCTGTTACCTATACTGGATTAAATAGCAAAGTGGTTGAATTACAACGTCAACAACGTAATGAGTTTTATAATATACAAAACTCTCCACTCACAGCATCAACACTAGATTTTCCTTCTTATTTGTATGAAAACGAAAGAATGTACGTTAGACCTACTAGCATAACAAGCAGTCTATCAGTTGATTATTTAAAAAAGCCAGATGATGTACGTTGGGGTTATAGTGTAGGTAGTCTTGGTCAATATGTATATGACTCAACAACCTATGGTGCAAATTTACTAAACACAGGCACAAGCACACTTACTGGTTCAATCACAACAGCATTAGCTGGTGGATCCGCAGGTACATATGCTAATCCATCATACACTGGTGGTAGTGGAACAGGTCTTGTTATGAGTATTACGGCAACCAATGCAACAACATGTACAATAGATGTAACAACAGCGGGAACTGGTTATGTTGTAGGAGATGTAATTACAATTGATGCTGCACAAGTTGGTGGCGGTAGTACTGGTCCAGTAATAACACTAACAGCTGCGAACTTTAATGGTAATAGTACGTACGGATCTACAAATGTTGAACTTCATGTTTCAGAAAGAGATGATTTCATTATTAATGTGTTGAAATATTGTGGCATTGTTATTAGAGATCCACAGGTGATTCAATTCGCAGCTAATGAGGCGCAAAAAGACGAAGTAACTGAAAAAAGATAATAGGATATGGAAATTCCAGGAACTGGCTTAATTAACGAAACTAACGAAGAGTATTACATTGGTCAAAAAGTATTTGATGTACAAGTAAGCCAAACTGAATTTACTACAGCGTTTAATACAGATCTCACTGATGGTATTGCCAATGAATATCCGCAAAACTATTATCTACAAACAAGTAGTGATAGCGGTGTAACATGGGTCACGGTTGCATCAGAGGTAAAAACTGGAACAACAAAAACCATTGTATCTGGAACAAACTCAGTGCCAGTTGCAATCACCGGCCCAATACTTGTGAGAGTTGCTTTGTTTATTACAGCAGCTGAAGATAACTATGGTGGATATGCCTTTATCAAGCTAGGTGATATTATAAACAACTTTTTAGTTGCGTATGTAGGCGCTGGAAAACTTGTACCAAGTGTAAAAAGAACTGATGTCATATTTCACGCTAAAAGAGGTTTGCAAGAATTTAGTTATGACACATTGAAAAGCGTTAAGTCACAAGAGTTTTCAATGCCAAGTAGTTTAAGCTTTCCGCTTCCACAAGACTATGTAAACTACGTAAGAGTTTCTGCTATTGATAATTTAGGTGTGCAACATATAATTTATCCAGCAAATAATCTCACAGTTAATCCATATGAAAGTCCACAGCAAGATAGTAGTGGTGATTATGTACAAGATGATTATGGAAAAAATATACAAGAAACATCGGTAACAGAGACTAATTGGAAGGCAAACGATACAAACCAGATTACAGGTATATTCAATGCTAATCTAGCTACCCAAGGATATGATTGGTGGGGTTATGGTTATGGATATGGGGTTGGTGGTTATGGTGGTTACTACGGAAGAAGATATGGTGCTTGGCCAGAGTGGACACAACAAAATGGTTGGTTTACAATAAATGGTAGAACAAATAGCTGGAACTTTTCTAGCAACCTTTTAAACAACACAATTGTTGTTAAGTATGTATCAGATGGCTTGGCTTATGATATGGACACTAGGGTGCCTAAAATGGCCGAGGAAGCAATGTATGCACATATCTTACATGCTATTGTGTCAACTAGATCTGGTCAACCAGAATATTTAGTAAGAAGATTAAAGCAAGAGAGATCTGCTAAACTAAGAAATGCAAAGATTAGACTTCAAAACTTGAAGCAAGATGAGATCATTCAAGTTATGAGAAATAAGTCTAAGATGATAAAACACTAATCTATGCCAGAGGTAAAAAATATCTTCCTAAAAGGGAAGATGAATCAAGATATTGATAGAAGATTACTACAAAATGGTGAGTATATAGAAGCGCGTAATGTCTCTATTACTGATTCTACCAATGGAAATGCTGGATCAATAGAAAACGTTGCTGGTAATGTATCTATAACTGATTTCAATGTCACTGGTATAAACCTTAATATTATTGGTTTTTATGCTGACAGGGCCAATGAAAGACTTTTTGTTTTTATAACAGACTGGAATGATACGTCTGTAGATCAAGTATCAAACTTTGCCCCTGCGACTTCTAACCATTATATCTGTATGTATGATCAAGTTTCTTCTACAGCGAGTACGTTGGTTAGTGGTAGATTTTTAAATTTTTCTAAGACACATCCAATGCTTGGTATTAATGTTTTAGAAGACATATTATTCTTTACAGATAATAGAAATCAACCGAGAAAAATAAATATTGATTTAGCTATTGCTGACACAGGTTATTATGATAAAGAAGATACTGTATCAGTATTAAAATATTTTCCATGGAACGCACCAAGACTGGTTAAACTAACCGGTAATGGTGATTTATTGGTCAACTCAGAATTATTGATCACAACCAATGATACTGGTATGGCTGATGGGACATATACTAACTCTGGATTAGGTGTCTCTGCATCTTCTACATCTGGATCTGGAACTGGTGCTACATTTGATGTAACCGTACTTGGTGGATCTGTTACTGAAATAAAAGTTAATGCTGTTGGTTCTGGTTATGCGGTTGGTGATACAGTAACATTTACTAGTGGTCTAGGGGCTGGAACATATACTATAGTTGGTACAATACTAACCGAGAACATGAATCAAGATGCAACAATGAAGGATTGTGTATCTGAAAATCTACCACTAACACAAGTTGTAACCGCAACAGCAATATCTACCACACAATTTACAGCTAATTATGCTATTAATTCAAATTGGGTTGGTTCGTTATTAACCACAACAAGATCTGGCACTAATATAATAACAGTTGAAGATGGTATATACGTTACAGCAGTCAGTGGTCTCACAATAACACATACTAATACAACGGCTAGTGGTAAAACAATAAATACGTTTGATGAGGTTACAATTGGTGCTAATCCATATTATGATGCTGATTTTGATGGCGATGTAGATTTTTTATCTAATAAATTTGTTAAGTTTAGTTATAGATTTAAGTTTGAAGATGGGGAACACTCATTAATAGCTCCATTTTCTCAAGCAGCATTTATACCAAAGCAAGATGGTTATTTTCTTGATGATACTTTTCCAACAGACGTCACAACAGAGGGTAGCGATGAAAATGACGCTATAAGAAGTACAATAATCGCATTTTTTGAAAATAAAGTAAACTGTATGGATCTTGTTATTGATATGCCAGAAGGTATTAATAATGTTGAAGATTTATACAATGAATTAAAGGTTGAGGCAATAGAGATTATATACAAGCAATCCGATCAAACATCGTTAAGGGTTGTTGATATAATTGAAAAAGATAATTTAGTCGGTATAACTGGTACACAGTACTCTTTTACATATAAGTCAGATTCTCCAATTAAAACGCTGCCTCAAGATGAGATAACAAGAGCCGCAGATAAAGCACCAATCAAAGCTCAAGCCCAAGAGGTAACTGGTAATAGAGTTATATATGGTAACTATGTTGCAAGAAGCGCTAGACCTAAAACATTGAATTATCAATTACAAGTAGGTGAGAAAAATGATATTGGAGTAAATAACTCTTTAAATAAAATAGAATATCCAACACACACATTAAAGCAAAATAGATCTTATAAAGTTGGTGTTGTTCTTTGCGATAAGTTTGGTAGACAATCAGATGTTATTACGTCTAATAATTCTACTATAAATAATGAATACAGAGGAGACATTCCACTATATGACTCTTCTGATATATATAGCGGTGATTCATTGAAAATTGTATTTAACAGTGAAATACCATCAACTATAAATAAACTTGGATATGTTGGTTTATATAGTGATACAAATCCTACTGGTTGGTATAGTTATAAAGTAGTGGTTCAACAACAAGAACAAGATTACTATAATATATATCTACCAACAGTACTAAATAACTATCCAAAAGACGGCACTGAAGTCTTAAGTGAAAATGTTGCTTTCGTTACATTATTTAGTGACAATATTAATAAAGCACCAAGAGATTTAAGAGAGGTTGGTCCACAGGATATAATGTATTCTAGTTCTGTCAAAATGTATCCAAGAGTGGATAACAATGTATTTAGTTTAACATTAGCTAAAAACAAGCAATTTTTCCCAGATAAACTACCAGACAAGTTAGTTAGAATTGGACTAAGAGATGATATTGGTTTAGATAAAGATGTCGATGGTACCGCATACACTGATTCACCTTTTTATGGCATACCAGATATATCACAAAAAGGTTCTAATCCATTTATAGGTGAGGTATCAACAAGAAAACAAATAGGTAACTCTGGTGGTTATTCTTCCGTTACTACAAACCAAGTTTCATATAAGCAAACAAGATTAAATGTTTATGAAACCACACCATTTGAATCACAACTTGATATTTATTATGAAACAGGTACATCTGGTTTAATATCTGAGTTAAATACGTTTATTGCAAATAGTGCAAGTCAATATGCTGCTGTAAGTGTGGGTGATTTTACATTTATTGGCAATGAAGATGACAATCCTGGTTCTAATTTATCAACAACGTTTTTCCCAGTAAATTCTGCTGGTGTTGATATTAGCGGAACAAATATGACTGGTCAAATTATTTCTGTAGTAAATGCTATCGGAATAGATGTAACATCGCAATTTGATTTATATAGAGATGGTACAACATTTGATTATAACATTAGATCAGCTGCGGGTCAATATTTTGTTTTTGACAATGCTAGTTTTAATAAAAATAATTATAAGTTTATTATAAGATTCACAGATACAACAATTGATACTGTAATAAACGATGTTATAATTAATTTTCCAAATCAATTGTCTAATGCAAAACCGACGTTTGTTGGATCAAGTCCATTTGCACCTAGTGGAACATTCTTAGAAAATACAACTGACAGTAGCGCCACAAACATACAGGTTCTAGATGGTAAAAATGGAACGGCAAGTACGGATCCTGATTCATACAAAAGACAATTGTACTGGACCGTTGATCTTGTTGAGTTTTATTGGGTAGGCAAGCCCGACGGTCCAGAATGGACAACTTATCCAAATTATGCGCAATATTTTAGAGTTTTTAAAGACACATTTGCTCAAACGCACGATCAAATTGCTGAAACATTGCAATACTATAATGGCCTTATATGTCTTGATGTAAATGTAGTCAGTAAAAGGGGTTGGTATGAGTATGAACGTAGGACAAATACTGATTTTAGAGTTCATTTAAGGTTATACGATGCTAACGGTAGCGGCTTGAGAACCACTGCTAGGGTTGACTTTACACTAACAAGAAATGATGAGTAATGGCTATAACTAGAGAAATAACATACTTTAATTCTTATGTTGTAAGAAAGGTACCAGAAAGCGGTCCTACTAAAGCTACTTGGCCTAGCTTACCGTGGAATCCAACTGGTTATCCTACTTTTCCTCTTTTAGCTGGCACAAGTACTATTAATACAGATTATGCTTGGTTTGTTGAAGAAGCAAGAATTAGAGGCGGTTATAATAATACACAAACAGAGCTAGGTGTAAGAGCTTTTATAACTGAAAACGATGACGATGTTTCTGTTTTAGGAAATGGTATTATATACTCTGGTTTATATAATTCAAATACTGGATTTAACGAAACAAATGTGTTTTCTATTGGCCAAAACATAGAAAAACAACTTGATCCAAGATATGGTGATATTAAAAAACTATATTCATCGGATACTAATATTGTAATATTTCAAGAAGATAAAGTACATCAAGCGTTAATAGATAAAGATGCACTATATACAGGAGACGGCAATGCTGCGGTAACATCACAGCAACTTGTACTTGGTCAAATTGTACCTTATTCTGGCGAGTATGGTATTAGTGATAACCCAGAATCTTTTGCATACAAAGGATATAGATTATATTTCACTGATAAAAATAGAGGTGCAGTAATGAGGTTGTCTCGTGATGGTTTAACAGAAATTAGTGAATATGGTTTAAGAGACTTTTTTAGAGACAATCTCGGTAGTCTTAATAATTCATTTAAGCAAACAAATCTTTTAAACTTTACTATTACATCTGGTATTCCTACTGTTGGAACAACTAATTTTGGTATATCTGGTGATGCAAATAATAGTGTTGCTGACTTGGAATTAGGTATGCAACAACAAGGTTCTTTTTATAATACCAATGGTTTATATATAATCAATATATCTAGTATAGATACAGTAAATAATACAGCAACAATAACTGTTAATGAAACAGTTGATACAACAACTCTTGGACCACCTTCTTTTTCTTTCTTTAAATTTGCTAAAGACAAAGTTGTTGGAGGATATGATAACTACTTAGATAAGTATGTATTATCAATACAGCCAGCTAATTCAAGTACATACCATACAATATCATTTAATGATGGTAATAATGGTTGGACTAGCTTCTGGGATTACAAACCAGAATTTATAGAAACTCTCAATAATGTTTATTACACATGTCATGATGGTCAACTATGGCAGCATTATGATGAAACAAGTAGCAATAGAGGAAGTTTTTATGGTACATTTGTAAAGTCATCTATTGAATTTGTATTTAATCCAAATGCTTCTACTTCTAAGGTATTTAAAACAATAAATTACGAAGGAAGTAATGGTTGGGAAGTAAACTCAATAATTGGTGATATAGATTCAGTTCAAGTAAATGGTAACAGTTATAACGATTCGTCAGCCTTCATATATAGTTATGATGAGGGTTCATACGTGGAAGATGGAATTACTTATAGAGCTGGATTTAATAAGAAAGAAAATAAATATATGTGTAATATAATAAATAATAGTGCCGTAAGACCAGATGAGGTTATATTTGGCGATCAAATATCCGGTATTAAAGGTTATTATGTTACAGTTACTATGCAAAATGATGATACAACAGACGTTGGTGGATTAAAGCGTTTGTTTGCTGTATCATCAGAACACGTTTTATCTGCAAATTAAAAAGACATGGCAATCAACTGGTTACCTATAGCAGGAGACGCTATTAATAATGGTGTAGCAATATATCAAAGCAATAAGCGTCAAAAAGAATATGGAGAGGACAAGCAACAAAGACTTGACAATATTGAGCAATTAAAGGCTAATAGAGCTGAAATACCAGATCTATCTGAACCAGTACAAGATCTTAGCGGAACACTATCTAATCCATATGCTAATCTATCTGTTGCAACAAAGGCTGCTGAAATACAGATGGAGCAATCTGATATTGCATTGGCTAATACGCTTGATACAATTAGAGCAACTGGTATGGGGGCTGGCGGTGCTACTGCACTTGCTCAAGCCGCGTTGCAAAGTAAAAATGCTGTTTCAGCATCTATTGAATCTCAAGAAGCAAAGAATGCACAATTAGCAGCAGAAGGTCAACAGAAACTTGAAATACTACAAATGCAAGAAAAGCAAAGAGTACAAGCAGCGGCAGTTGATGCGTCAAAATATTCATTTGAAGCAGAAGAAGCTAGAACAAATGCAGATCTTGATTTTGAGGCAGGTATGGAAGCCAGATATGCGCAAATGGAATATGATGCTCGTTTACAAAAAGAACAACAAATAAATAAAGCAACTGGAGAAATAACGTCAGGTTTTACAACAGGTCGCTATTATAAACAATAAAATATTATGAGTTATAGAAATCCGGGCCAACTCGTAACTAGATATAATCCATCAGAGGTTCCAACTGAATCAAGTTCAGTTGCGCGGCCAAACTATAATGAAATAGCTAGGAATAATGCCAAGGCTAATTTCGAGATAGTTAGAAAAAACGACATTGCCGCACAAAAAGCTTTTGCGGATATGAGTAAAATTGTAAAGGAAACACCATATATAAATCAAGCTAGTGCGAACAATATTCTTAGTACTTCAATTGATGAATACGCAGCTGCTAAATCAAGGCTTGAAACAGCAACTGGTTTTTATGAAAAAAAAGATCCTGTAACTAGCGAGGTTATATATTCTTATGACAGTGATCTTAAAATACTAGCTAATAATCAAGCATTTTTAAATGGATTTACGCAAGATTTAAATGCTATCAACTACATGACAGATGCGTTTAATGAAGTCGGTGGTTTTGGTAAAAGCGAAGGACAGGTTGATCCAATGTTTACATCTCCATATTTTACATTATTGAGAAGCGTACAAGATCCATTCACAGAAGGTGTAAATGTTGAATATATTAAAGAAAAAGATGCTAATGGTATACCATCTCTTGGTATTAAGCTATATGGGTCTAGGGTTGCTGAAGTAAATAAAATACAAGGTAATGATGGAGATTCATATGTTATAAGACCAGGTGAATTACAAAAAATATTTAACAATCAAGACGGCGATCCACAATTTGAAGGTTTGTTTTATAAAAACCACACAGCAGTTGGTAATATTAAAAAACAAACAGAATCTACAGGCATGATTAATCCAAAGACTGGTTTAATATCAAATGAATACATGGTTGATGGAGGCGTTACAACAAGAACAAATACAATAGGAGGATACACAGAGCAAATATCTACTAGTTTTGTGAACAAAGATAAAGTAAACCAAATGCTTAATCCTATGATAATAACACAGGCTAATAGCATTATGCGTAGGGGTAATACATCAACAGATGTTGCAATAAATCAATATACACAACAAGATGCAGACGGAAATTACTACTATAATCCGGTGGTATGGGATGATGTTAATAACAAATTTTATATTGATAAAGAAAATCCAGTAAATTTAGGTAAAGATTTTTTTGATAGAAACCTAACAGAGGAAAATCAAAAAACATTTGGATACACCCAAGAACAATATAATCACACTGTAGAAATATTAAAATCAAATGTTTATCAAGATCTTGGTCTAACCCAACAATCTCAACAAACAATTATACCAGGTACGCGAAAATCAATACCTAAACAACCCAAACCAACCGCTGGTGAAATAAAAAAGCAACAAAAAATAGATTTAATACAGACTGTTAGAGAAGATGTTGAAGCTATTATAGCCGATGACAGAAAAGGTAATACAGCTGATATAAAAGAAGCTTTTGGTCAGTTAATTGATGGTAAAAATATTGGTGAAATTGGTTACGATCCAGCTACTGGTATAGTTAAAATTAAATCAGTGCAAGATAATAAAGGAATTAAAAAAGAAATATTAGAATTCGACATAAATAATTTAGATCAATACAGTCAAAGATTAAATAATTTCTTTAAAACTGGTGAAGTATTTGAAGAAGCAAAATTAGGTGAAACTTCTATATATGCAGGACTTAGTGGTCTTGCTGGATCTAAGGGTTATGATCTAAAGGATATAGATGAAGAGGATTTAGTTGAAGTAATTAATGATATGTCTGTTGAGACGGGTTTTAGAAAATTAATGAACAATGCTGGATATGAAAAAGTTGATACATCTGGGAAGATTCTTGGTCAAGATGAAATTGTTTTAATACCAAAAGAAGGTAGTGATAAAAAACAGATTAGAATTACCTCGACTTCTCAAAACTTTGAAAAAGCTTTAAAAGATATGATTGAAAAATTACAAAAATCTTCTAGTAATACATCTACTGGTGGAGCTGCTAGTTTTAATAAGAGTTAAAAAGATAAATAATATAGAATACTATAAATATGAATGAAGAAGCTTTCAACTACGCTTATGAACTTTTTAAAAAAGACGGTTATACAGATTCTATAGATGATTTTAAGTCTTTAATACAAACAAATAACGACGCTTTTGATTACGCTTATGATTTGTTTAAGAGAGATGGTTATGCTGATCAAAAAGAAGACTTTAAAGCTCTCATATTGGGAAAGCAACAGGGTGTCGATACTGCGGCTGTGACTGCGGCACCAGAAGAATCTCAGCAGCCAAGCGTTTCCACAGATTTATCAGAAGACTTATCAAATCAACAGTCAAAAATTGGAAAAACAGAAAAGGCTTTTGAAATAAATAGATGGAATCCATCTAAAGGCAAGATGGATACTCGTGTTTTTACTGAAAGTGATATTATAAATTCTGATGTTTATAAAAAAGGTGGATATGGTAGTGTAGATGAGTATATAAAAGCCTTTGGTAAAAATGCTAGAGAATTACCAGAACAACCTGTTATTGAAATCGAGGAAGTTTACTCAGAAGAAGGTAAAGAACTTAATTTAGAGCTGCATGAAAAATTAAAGCAAATAGATAAAAATAACGATAAAGTTAAAGAAGATTTTGCTAAAAATAAATTTGAAGAGGCTTTAAAAGATTTTCAATATGATTATGAAACCATACAATACATGGGTGCTGGAGGTGAACCAATGTATAAAGCGGTAAAAATACAACC
>Ga0208644_1000345_pt1 | contig 37552 bp, 49 predicted proteins | sample VirMetDEL_Nov_18_FD_184517 | JGI IMG/M metagenome (GOLD analysis project Ga0208644, IMG submission 184517) | Aqueous microbial communities from the Delaware River and Bay under freshwater to marine salinity gradient to study organic matter... | ecosystem: Environmental > Aquatic > Marine >...
GGAATGTCAAGGTAGTCTAGCTCCTCACGACTGATACCACGGTCCTTTAGGTTCCTTCCAATACCAATGGTATCAATACCAAGACTATCTTTATAAACAGTTAAGACCATACCTTCATGGTCTATTAGCTTATCAAGAAAGTTTGAACGGTTGTACTTCATTTTGTGGTCCTTGATTCTGTAATTCTGTGGTTAGATGTACCGGGATTTTTACCTTCATGGTTCATCCACACAGCAAAGGCTCCTGTCATTGCACCAGTTACTACAGACACAAGACCTGCTTGCGCTGCGCTTGGGTCAGGCAAAGACATAAACCATTCTACCACACGCCAACTCATTAATGTCATAATCAACATCATAAATCGTGGCAGTAATTTCCATTCTAATATTTTTTCTGCAGCCATTACGAAACTGTACTTACTGGTTTAAAGATATCTAGTCCACGTAAACGTGTTCTTGATTTAGCATTCTTTTTAGAACCCGGCATTGAGTAAGAAGAAGTTGCTGCATCATATGTAGCACCAATAGGACTAGGTGTAATACCATAAAGTGACGCTAGATAAGGGTCAATCTTTGTAGGGTCATACAAATTAGTTGTAGCTGTGCCTACACCCTGACCATAATAAGAAGGGTCTGATGTAGGTACTGCAGACACTGCAGCATCTGTAACCGTAACAACAACTTTCTTTTCTTGTCCACCATCACCATCATCGCGTCCACCGCCTGTATCAAATGGATTATATTCATTACGACCTGTATAAACTGCATCAAAAAGGTCACTAGGTTGATAAGCTTTATCACCAAGGCGTTGTCCACCTGTACCCATAACTTTATCAATAATAGACCCAAGACCTCTTGCAAGAGAACCCGGAAGACCTTTGGCAGGGGAAGTTACACCTACAATATTACCTTTATTATCAGTAATAATATCATATACACCTTCTTTTAACCTGTCTTGTATTGCTCTTGAAAGAAAACTATCACGTGCTTCAAGTTCTTGCATCTGTGCTTGGGTATAACCTGCCTGTCCTCTTTCACCACCAAACAATCTTTGGTCACGAGGGGCAGCACTTTTAGGTCCATATGAAACAGGACCCCTATCACTACTTTGTCCACCGCCTTTAATATCATTATAACCTTTCCAGCTACCAAAGCCTGTACCTACACCAGCTTTATAGGTATCACTTACATCTACACCGGGTGTATAATCATCACTTGTCTCAGCATCAATACCAGTGTCAGCATCAATACCGCTGTCATTTTTACTACTACTAGAAGAACTAGCAGCATCACGAGCTTCTGATTCACCTTCACTACCACCACCGCTATAGCTTCCACCACTCATGTCTCCCTGTAAGGACATTAAACCACCGGGTCCACGGTTAGGTACACCATCTAAAGAACCATAAAGGTTGGCTTCAAGAAGTATCTTTTGTTCAGCGGGTGTAATGTATGCAAGTTCAGCAACCACGTGGTCAGGAGAAGACAACCATTGTTTAGGAACGGTAACTGTTTCTACTTCACCAAGATAGTTAGGACCTCCACCTTGATTAGCAGGTTTAACTTTTTTGTTTAACCGTATGTCTTTACCAGATGCAGCAGACTTACCATACTCAATAACCCCTGCTAATCCTTTGGTATCCTTTGTTTTTTTCTTAGCCATTAGTCTAGTCCTTTTCCATATAGTGTTTGGTAACCTTGATACATTTCATTCCAAGGAACAATTTCCTTATTAGCATATGATTCTCTAGTTTCTTTAGGCATATAAGGAACAAACATATTTTTACTTGCAGCATTTAAAGCTTCTAAATCTTGACTACTAATATCAGATTTTTCACCATTCATAGATATACCATTAGCAATATCTTCTAAATCAAAACCCATTCCCTTATATAATTGTATCATATCTTTTATATTTCTAAAAGCATTCAACCTAATTCTTTGAGTATCTTTAAAATTATCAAAGATTTCTTCTCTTGATGTATTGGGTGATTTTAATTGTTCATCAACTTGATATTTTGACTGTCTTATTTTTTTAAACTCACGTCCAAAATTATAATACATACTTGCAGTTAAGTCTGCTCTTTGTTTTTTTAGTCCTAGTATTGCATCTACATCTACAGAAGAAGGGTCAATTGTAGACCTATAATCAGTCATCCCACTTTGCTCATAGTTTTTTCTATTTTCCCACCATTTATAAAATCCGGGGTCAACAATATCAAAAATTTGCTTTGATACTTCTTGAAGTTGTCCTTTTGTAGTAGGTTCATTGCTATAATCTTTACCGTTTGATAAATCAAACAATGCTTCAGTAAGCATAGACGCACCAAGAAATGGTCCTATTGTTTGGTCCATAAGAGCAGCCGCAGTTTTATTAAATTCATAGTTTGTTTTTTGTGGGTCCATTCCAGTACCCATAAGAATTAAATCATGTGTATTATTTCCAAAAGCTTTTATAAAATTAAATGGGTCCCACGCACCTATGTTAAAATAATCTACACCTTTATGACCATTAGCGTCTTCGTTAATACCACTCATAAATAATTTGTCAGAACCTACTTCATACACAGGTCCTGCCATTTCTATATTATCTGCTTCATCAGCATCAATATTATGAACCATCATACTTGTATCCATAACTATTGATGGACCAGCACCTATAATAGTCATACCTGCTAAACGCTTTGCACCTTCTTCTGCCATACGTGCATTTCCAGATACCAAATCTTGCATAGTATACTTGGCTAAGTTTTTACTAATTCGTGTCATTTCTGCAGGGAAAGACACAAAGTCACCTGTTGGTGCATATCTTAAAAGTTTAATAGCAGTAGGAACAAGATTATAGTTAGGCATTAAATCTCTTGTTCTTTGTGCTGCCATTTCTTTTAAAGCTTCTTCATTAATATCTGGATAAGCTTCTTTTAAATAATTTAAAGTTTTTTCAAAGTGTGTAATTTTAAACAAATCATCTTCTGCTTGGTAAAGATTAGTTATCCATTCATCTGTTCTTCTTGCACCATTAACTACTTTACCAACAACACGTTTATCATTTGTGGTTCTATCCAACCAATCATTAACATCTTGTCCAATTCTTTTTAAGTTTACTTTTGTTTCTCCTAAACCTAAGTTAGAATTTGTAAGACCTAGTCTACTATACTCAGATAATTTTTTTCCAAGTTCTTTATTACTTTTCTTTCCCAAACTAACAGCAACTGATTCTAAAGCTTTAGACGCAGATTCTCCCATAGGAAGCATACCATTTGCCCCTAGCATAACCATATTACCAGCAACATTTTTTCCATGAGTAGCAGGGTTATATACTGTTTTTACTTTTTGAGATAATCCCTTTGCTGTTGTCCAATATTTTAAAACATCATCAGCCCAACGAGGATTTAATCCCTCTTCAAAAAGTTTTGCGTAAGCTTCATCAGCATATACATTTTGTAATGGACTCTTGATTGCTTTCTCTGCTATTTTTTGACCACCTATAATACTGCCTAAACCCTTTGAACCTAGTTCAGACATATCAACCATGTTTGATTGTCTTCTAACTTGGTTTTCAGCCAAATCTCTAGTAAGGGTTGGGTCTTTTGTCATAGCCTCTTGAACCATTTCATCAAACTTACCCTTTAAAGTTAATGCCATTTGTTCTTGAAATTTATTTTCTGCATTTATTTGTGCAAGCTTTACATAAGATTTTGCAAAATTTTTAGCAGGGTCTTTAATTTCTCCAAACAACTCTCTAATTTCTATAGGCACATCTTTTCTTTTGTATAGTACTTTATTATTATACTTCATAAAATTTTTATTAGCCGCGTCTTCAAGCATATCATAGAATACATTTTTATCTGTAGTGCCTACTAATTCTTCTAAAGCATCTTGAACATAAGGGTCATTCTTAGATTTCTGAAGTTTGTTAGCTATGAATTCTGCAGCGTTATCAATAATTTCAACATCTAAATTACCATCAACATCCATCATATCTTTACGCTGTTTAATACGGTTTTGAAGTTCTTTTCTAAAGGTAGGGTTCTCATAAAATTCATATGAACGTGTAAGCCATACTCCTTTTGAATCGTCAATAATAGCTTTTAATTCAGGAGAAGTACCAGAATAAGAACTTAATGCTGTTTGTTCCGCATCTATAATTTTACGCATTTCTTCTGTAAGATTTGCAACATCAGGTGAATCTGCTCTTAATATGTTTTTAGCTGCTTCATCACCATTTAATGCAGGATTAATAATATCAGAAATATATCTTTCATTCTGTTGTATTTTAGTAGATAAGTCTCTTTTTATAAGTTCTGTTAATTCATCTGCATATCCAGTAGCAAGTTTATGTGCAGATTCAACAGCATTATCTCTAGCAATTGCTCTTGCTAAAGTTACATCATCTGTTCCTCTGCGTGATGTCATATACATTGCAGTTTTTTTACCAAATTTACTTTTTCTTAGCGGCTCAGTAATACTATTAAGTTTAGTTGCAGTTGTTTTAACACCGCTTCTAATTTTATTAAGATGTTTAGATGCTAAAACTTTTCCAATTACAGGAGCAGATGCCAGCAAACCTGCACCAATTAAACCTTCAAGTGCCATGTTTTGAATTAAAGCATTAAAATAATCCGACAACTCAGGGCTATCAGGGTTTAATGCAAACTCATCTAATTTTTTTAAAGCTTCTTCATCTTGTGTAATTGCTGCATATAAGTATTCAACAGGGTTTTGTCTAGGGTCACTAATAACTGTTGTCCCAACAGCAGTAGACACCCCAAGCGCACCTCCCTTTACAGCAAGCTTGCTTTTACGTCCAAGTTTATTTAATTGTTGTACAACACGTGGCTCCAATTTACTAAGTTTAAGTCCAATTTGTCCTAGCTGTTGCGTTTTATTAGCTGTCCAAATCAAAGACCCAATATCCGCACCAAGTTCTATTGCTGTGGCAATTGCGCCATCGCCATGATAAGGGTCACGTACCGCGTTATATGTTTCAGAAAGTTTTTCAGGAATAACATTATCAATTGTTTGTTTTAATTTAGAATAATTTTCATCTGATAAAGCAGCTTCCGCACCTGCATCTGCAACAGTACCAACAAATTCTGCTGTTCCTAAAAGAATATTAGATACCAAACGAGTAGGTGCTAAAAAAATAGAATCTAATAATGTAGGTTCTGTTGGGTCTATACCACGTTCTATTAAAGCTTTTACATTAGGTTGGTTTTTAAAAGCTTTAAATTTTTTATTTGCCTCCCTAAACTCTTCCGGTCTTATTCCTTCCTTCCTAATAATTTCAGCAGTAACATCAGGCGTAAGATTACCCTGCTTTGAAATTTCTTCCAAAGTATTATAAGTTTTTTGAAAAGTTGCAGAACGAAAATCTAAAGGCATTATTATTATTATCCTACTGGTTTAGGAGGAAGTACCATATCATCTATATTTTTATCTACACTACCCTCAACACTGTTTGGAACTGTGTTTTTATTTTCTACTTCATTTACTTTTTCTGGATTTTTTGCTTCTTCTGCTTTCCTTCTAAGAATTTCTTCTACTAATTTCTTTTTACTACTTTTTGTTTTATATAAAGAAGGATTTTCTGAAACAATTTCGTCTGCTTCATCTTTAGATTCTTCTATTAATCTTGGAACAAGCCCTTCATTTGTAGGTAAATTAACAAACGTATTTCCTAAAATATCTTTTATCATAGTTGACATTTGTGTATAGCTAGGATATTCCATTGTAGGTACTGTATAATCATACATGGATTCAGCAGATTCAAATCCAAGTTTAGCAAGTTTAACTTTTGCTTCTGCCTGACTAATCTTTCCCGCTGCTACTTCTTGTTGTATTTTTGTAATTTCATCTCTTGCCGTTTTCTTTTGTTCTTCTGCATATGTAGCAGCACCACCTAGTTGTGCGCCAAGCCCAGCTTCAGGGTCAGCGGCAGCATATCCAATAAGTAAATCACTAATATAATTTACAGGAGAAGAAGATTTTTCTAATTCTTTTTGCCTATCCTCAAAGAGCTTTTGTTGTTCTGCCATTGCTTCATCGGCAGATGTTCCATAAGATGTTAAAGCTTCTTGTTGTTGAGTTAAAGCTTTAAGAACTTTATCAAGTGCTGATTCTTGTTCTTCAGCTTGAGCCAATGGAGATGTATCTTTACTGCCTACACCCATGCCTGCAGCCAGCTTCTGTACCATACCAGACAAGCCACCACCAGACTGATAGGCCACACGCCCACCTGAGTTAAAGAAACCAAAGCTACTACCAATCTTACCAGCAGCACCTAAGATACCTGCAAGGTTTTGTGCCGAAGAAGGTTGAGCAGTAGGTTGGAACTGTCCATAAGCTTGATAAGGATACCCATAAAGAGTAGATTGATATTGACCAAGAGCCTGATAAGGGAATTGCTTTTGTGCTTCGGCTTCCTGATATGCAATGTCCAGCCCTGCTTGCGTCATGCCACGTTGTGCTTCACCAATACCAGACAATGCAGTAAGTTCTGTAAGAGCCTGACGAGGAGCGACTTGACCAAGGGCAGATAGCCCAGAAGCTGCCGCACGTTCACGTTCCTTTTGTGCCTCAAAAGAACGTAGCCCTGTTTCATATGCAGCCTGTGAACCTCTAGTTTGAATATCACCTAAACGGCCTTGAAGATTTCGTTGTGATTCTGCCTCAAGAATGGCCTGACGAGAGCCACCATATCCACCCGCACCTGCAGCTTGTTGGCGAATCTGCTGCATAGGTACTTGTGCTTGACGTACTGCTTCACGCTTTTCTACATCTACAACTGCTTGCTGATATGGCGACATATACTGAGCAGCCGTAGCAGGGTCAAAGCGTTGTGTTTGTCCTAAAGTAAGAGCAGCGGCAGGATTAAAATATTGTTGACCCATACCAACAAGACCTGCAATGCCTTGCATAGCTGCCTGTTCATCAGGACTAAATCCTGCAATACGTGGACCACCATAGGTCTGATAACCCAAACCTTTCTGTGTTTCATAAATATTTTTTGCTTCCGCAAGAACATCTTTAAGTCCAGACTTATAATCCTCTGGTACTGTATATGTAGGTGTAACCGCCATCTTACCTTAACTCCTCAAGTTTCTTATCGCCATTAATTTGTTTTATCTGTTTAGTTGTACCAGTTGAATCTTTACGAACATCGTTTAAAAATTTATCTAGTTTTTCCGCACCTGAATCAGATGAGCCATTACCTAAATTAGATACTACATCTGCAGGAATTACATACTCATCTCTACTAAGAAGTGCATTCTTAATTACAGGGTCACCCTGTACTTTAAAAGGAATATCATCTGACATTCCATTACCACCATTATTATCTACATCAATCATACCTTCAAACGCACCATCAGGTCCTGTTCTTCCTATCTCTGCAACTGGTCCACCAACTGTCTTACCTGCAGCTAACATCGCTGGTAATCCACTCATGTCGTCCATAGGCGGCTGTTGAGGGGGCATAGGTGGTTGGATAGCCATTTCCTGTTGAGGCGGCTGTATGGGCATTGTAGGCTGTTCTATAGGCATTTCTATTTCTTCAGGCCCTGCATTGTAGTCAGCAATCTTATTACGTCCAAAGTTCATTAACTCCTGCATAGCTTCTTTACCAGAGGTAATGGTAGGTTGCTGCATAAGACCTGAGATACCCCGGAATATTTCTTCAAGATTAAAAGCTTCAGGCAATCCGGTACGTGGATTAACAGTCAACTGCCCCATAGACTTTAACATATTAATCTCTGGCTTAGACATATGTACAAGTTCAGAATCTCCTTGCCTACCCTTTAGTGCAAGAAGTCCTGAGATGCCACTCATTGGGGCTTGTCTATTAATAAAGTATGCCATTACGTGTTTACCTTGTTTGGTGACATATAGTTAGATTGTGCCTTAGTCATGTCTGCATGGAAGTTACTGCTCTTATTATACAACGAACCAAGGTTTAATGCCATACCCTGTGTTGTTTTTGTTCCAAAATAATCATTAGTTTGTACGACACCCTGATTAACATTTGTAATATAAGTACCGTTATTTAACATATCAAAATATTGTTTACTGTTCATTAGTTAAAATCCACCCATCCAGTTCCTTCAACATAACCTTTAAACTTACCTTCTCCTGAAGAAAAAGCAACGTCACCATTCTTAGGTCTTCCAATATCTGCCACAGTTACCACTGTATATATATTTTTAGCAGGTGCAGAATCTACCTGCTTATCTCTTGTGTCTAGTTCATACCCTAATAAATCAGCAAACTGTCTAATTTCAACATATAGCTCTTCAGGTGTTAAAGTAGAAGCTAATGTATAAGAAGGTAGTTTAGGATAGTTAGCCATTATCTCATACCGTCTGGTTGAATGTTAGCACGTACCGAACCCCAACGCCATGAACTATCAGAGTTTGCAGACACAATAATTTTTGCTTGTCTACCTCTACCACGTAGGTCTACTTTCTTAGTAGTCTGTTGAATAGTATAAGGTCCTTTAGTTATGACAGGACTGTTAGGATATTCTTGGAACTGCAGTGTTAATTGAATATTACCATTGTTTGTAATAGTATAGTCTGGAATAATACGGTCAATAAACAAAAGACTATTACCATCTTCAATATCAAATTCGGCAGATTCTAAGTAAGACGATAATATTTTACCGTCACCTGTATATACATTTTTAGGTTCATTATTCCATACGTAATTATTTGCAGTTGCGGATACCTTACCTGTACCTATTGTATCTTCAAAAATACTATGGTCTGAAAAAGTAGAATAGAATGAACTACCAAACGCCCAAGTGTTTTCTTTATAATTAAAAATAATATAACTATTAGGTTCAGTAGAATTTTGGTCAGGATATAACCAGATAATTTCATTAAACTCTGAGTTAATACCTGCAAATACTTTATCTTTATTTACTTCATTAAAGCTATCATATAAATATCTACGTACAGTACATGGAAGATTTCTTACACGTCCATCAAAAGCATAGAAGTTATTTTCACCCATCCAATAAGCAATGCCATCAACATCAATAGCTGCATGAGGTGCAATCAAACCACAGTTAGTACCTACCTGTTGAAAGTTAAATACAAAAGGCGGTCCTACAAATTGCTGTGTATACATTGAACTATCTGTCCAAACAAAGATAGCATTTCGTGAACGGATTGCTCCTCTGATTTCTGTACCACCTGCAAGAATTACTTCACCAGATGTAGAAGAAATAGAAGGTGTCCAGTTATTAAAGTTTTCTTGGTCTGACCAACGAACAAGTAATGGATTATATTCAGATGTTCCAAATTCTTGTGAACCATACGAAATAAGATGTCTATCATTAGGAGACACACGAATATAATTATTTATGGAAGGGGCTGCCGAAACAACAACGGCTCTTTCAGGCGTAATAGATGCATCTACATTAAGATAAAATATTTTACCGCCACGTCTACAGGCTACTAAATCCTCACCCCAATTATCTAAAGTCCATTGAGAACTTTGGAAAGTAATGGCACCAGCGGCGGCTGGTTGGTTCCATGCTCTTGCTCCAGTGGTAGACACACCTGCGTTATACCTAGATGCACCATAACCAGTTCCTTGAATAGGTACAGTATTTTCAATAGGAAGAATAAAATTAATATCTGCAGTACCACCATCTACATATGTAGCAACTGCCGAAGTGGTAGCAGATATTGTAAAGTTATTAATACCATTGGTTGAAACAACAGAATATTCACCTGATAATAAAATACCACTATTACCAATAGTAGTTGCAGAACTAATAAAAATTCTGTCATTGACAGATACACCGTGATTTGTTATACTTATACTTACAAGAGGAGAGTTAATTTGTGTACTCATTACACTTGTTAAAGTGGCCGCAGAAACAAAAGGTGTACTATCATAAAGTTCATTTGATAATACTACATATAAATATTTTTCAGTACCAAAAGATATTAACTTTTTAGTATCATTATCTGACCATGTTAAAATGTCACGAGCAATTCCATAGTAAGTAGCTTGAAAAGCTTTCTCATAACCACGAAAGTTTTCTGGCTTTCCTTCACGAAAGCGTACACGATTACCGTCATACCACTTTCCATCTTCAGCATATTGCGTAGATTCCCTATGAAACCCCGGAAGAAACTCAAGCTTAGAAAGTCTACCTGTTGTAGAAGCCATCTAATATCTACCTTGTCATATTTTTTATGTAAGCACAATCAATAACTGCAGTTGTAACACTTGCAGTAACAGAAACATTTCTAACACTGTAAGCCATTACATCAACAGCGGTTGTTGCAGTATTTGTAGGGGCTGTTCCGTTACTAAATTTAAAATCATTTGCAAAAGATAATGTATGTGCAGCACTTGTAAGTGCAAAATAAATAAGACCTTGCTGCCCAACATTAATATTGTCTGGTTGTCTTAGTGTGCTATCAGCGGCTACACTTACAATAAAGTTATTACCTGAATTTAAATTCATAGCAACAATACTTGTATCAGAAACTGCAATAGTTACAATAGGTGAGTAAGAATATCCACCACTTACTGCAACCTTACCTGCAAAAGTATTATCAGAACCTATTGTATTAGCATATCCAATACTTGAATTAACATAACGAATATCTGTAGTTGATAGTGCTAATAAAGCAGGGTCTACAGTAGTTGTATTGGCAATAAATACAAGATTACCTGTTGCGGTTACAGATGTAATAGGGTCTACAGTTGTCGTTTCAATCTCACCAACACTTGTAAGAACTGTTCGTGATGCTCCCCCACCTGTTGGAATATTTAAACCTTGAGTATCAAGACCACGAACATTAGTACCATCTGTTGTAATCATAAATGTTTGACTAGTGCCTACGGTGCTTGTTGGAATAGTAAAGCCTGTGGCAGTAGCACCAGTATTAATAATTTTAACAGTTCCTGTTGCAGATGTTTGATAGATTTTATTATGTACTACGTATGTTTTAGAAGTGGTAGGTAAAACAATATTAACTGCAGATGCACTTACAATAACTCCTTGAAGTTCTAAAGTAGCCGCACGTGCCTCATCCCCTGTACCATCGTTTGTTGTAAGGGTTGTATTTAAAGGCATAGCAGCACCAGAAGTTCCTACTGTTACGTAAGAACCAACGGCATCATCAAGCAAGTCAATAACATTTTGATTTAGAATAGCACCCCAAGAGTTTGGATTTTCCCCATCTCCTTGTTTTTCTAATCTAATTCTACTGGTATAAGTTGAAGGCATATCTTTATTCCTATCATTAAACTGTTGTGCTTATTATATACTATAAACGGTCAGAAGACAATATACGGTCTAACTTATCTTCTACTCTGTGCAAAGCTTCCATCACCCTATTCATATCTTCTTTAAGTTCACCACGAGTTGCATAATCTTCTCTTGTTCTATTAAGAAGTATCTCAAGACGCTTAACTTCTTTGGTAGTGTTATTAGCCCACCATCCAAAGCCAGCGGCAATAAACATAAGAAGCATATCAATAAGGTTTGTCATATCCATTTAAAATTCTCTTCTGTCAGGCCATGCATGAATAGGTGCGGGTCCTTCAACAACAATGTCTTCACCTGTTCCTGAAGTAGGTGATTCAAACAAAGTAATAAACTCACCAATAGAAGTACAAGCAGTAATGTTTGTTTTAATAACATCACAACAAGATACAACTGCTGCACGATAGTTAGTTACACTTGTAGGAATAACACGACTACGTTCTGCATTTGCAATAATCATCCAATCAGTTGGAGTTAGCAAAGAGTTGGCAGTTTCATTAGTTTGATTTTTATACTGTGTTTTTAAACCAAAAGAATATACTGGATTACCTAAGTCATCTGTTATAGTTACAGATGTTTCTGTATTAATTTGTAATTCATCTTCTAAATTTTTAGGAATATCTGTATCCCAATAAAACCTTGTATCTACTGGCACAGGGTCATCTTCCCATACCAAACCACGGCTTACCTTTTCAGCATCATCCCAAATCATCCAGTTAGAAGGATGTTGTATACCATTGTCATCTGACCAAGCCCTACCTGCTCTGATAACTCTGTCATTATATTTCCAAGGCATTTTTATATTCTCCTAAAATTATCTGGCGTTAGCATATTTAAATGGGTTTTCTGCAAAGGCTATGTAGATATATCTTGGACTGCCGCTGTCATTTAATCGTGTCCAATTTGTTCTAATTTTAAAACCATTAGAAAGAATATCTACGTTCTCACCAGTTGAAGTGTCTTCTGTAAGTGCTTGGTCAGGTGATAACCACGCCTGACTTCCATTGTAAGCGGTTCGTGTACTGTCCATCATATACCACGAATAACCAGTAGTGACCGCAGACTTGATAATAATAAACGCTGGCTTGAACCCTGTGTAAACGAATGGTCCATTGACGGAATTATTTCCTATATATTGGCCTATCTTGCTGTAGCCATCAACAGAGTGAAAACAATACGCAATTATGTCATTGCCACTGGTGTTGTTCCAAGAGGAAGTTCCAAGAGAAAACACATTTGAAGTTGGCGCAGTTGAGTTAAAAATAAACGTGTCGCCTGTTTCAGCGGTAGATTCGTTCAATTGTATGCGTTCATCTTCTGGATTTACACCGTTGTTTAACTTAAAATGGTAAGAACCCCACGGTCTCCCAGTAGGATAATCTCTGTCTTTTATGGTAATAAATTCAGGGGTACTAGACAGGCCGTGATAAACTGTGCCAGCCACACCTGTGCCAACGTAAGACACTATAGAAAACCCTGCGTCCGTATTTACCAAACCGCTTGAGGCTATTGTTGCACCGTTTGTTCCTGCGCTATTACTGAACGCTGTGCCAGCTTTCCAGTTCCATGCGACCTGAGTGCCGCCGTTATTCCAGCTTCCATAAGTAGCGTCTGCACCTAAAGTAAATCCATCGCTATCAAATGAGCTTAAGCCATCTGTAGTTGTTATTTCAGCGTAAGTGTCATCTGATATAAGCCATTTTTGAGTACCTCTAACATTGTCCCATAAAGCATGAGCCGCAGCGTTGGGAGTACGTTTTTTTATCCAGACGAGTGACGGCTCAAACCCAACGCCAGTAATGCTTTGGTTTGCACCAGTGCCACTATAAAGCACAGTATTGAAATTCTCATCACTAAGTGAATTACCAAGTGGACCTACAACTGGCTCTGGAAGATTAGCTGTACACAAGGCAAGGTAGCCAGACGGCACAGAATACTTGAAGTCACCCACGCCGTTACCATCAGCGTTGCCGCCAGCGGTTGTTGCGCCAGCAAAGGTGCTGTCTTGACCGAAATTGAATGTAACAGTGCTTCCATTGTAAACGCCAACCATCGGGTTATGCAGAAGGTCAGACACACCAGTAATAACAGGACTACCAGAATTTTGTGCAGTACCGTTGTGGTAAAAGTAAACATTGCCATTATCTAGGTCTATCGCAAATCCTAGAACATCACCAGCACTGGGGGCAGTGACAGAACTGACCGCTTTTGTTCCTGTGCCAATAAGATTTATTGTGCCATCACCTTCCCAAGACCAACCGTTTATACCAGCGACTACTGATGGAATTTGTGAATTAGTAGATGTATGAACAAGATTACTTTCACCTGTTGCTGCACCTACAAAATTATAATAATTGGTGCCAGCAGTTACCTCACTATTTACATAAACTTCCCAATACCACTTGCCAGAAGATTGTTCAAAGGTGGATGTTATTCCTCCAGAATAGCTTACTGTGGTTCCTACGGCTTTTAGATTACCTTCTGAAAGCGTTACAGATGTCCCACTAGAAGGCTCAATTGAGTTCATTACAGAAAAGTTATTTGTAGGTGTGTCAATCATTTGGTCAGTTGTTGCAATATTATTAACAGACCAGTTATTACTATTACCTGAACTATCTAAACCTAAATTAGTAGCTGTTGAGTTATCTGAAAAATCAAGATAAAAACCATTTGTACCGTATGAACCACCGTAAGATTTTGGAATCCATACGCCTGACTTAGTTTCGCCAAAGCTGGTAGGGTCTAGGGCTTGACCGTCAATAAAATTAATTTCTGTCATATAGCCGTCAAAATACTGTGAGCCTGATGTAAATCTCCCAATATTATGAGCATTGGTGCTGTTAAAATAACCATTTCCGCTAACTCTTGCTCCAATATTTAAAGCTTGCTGAATACCGTTAACATAAATCTCAGAACTTGAGCCACTCCGTTGAACAAGGATGTGATACCAAGAGCTTGTGTCTCTGAATTTACCAGATGTACTAAGTAAATTTTGCTGAGACCCACTAACATAAAATGTGTATCTTATAGTGTCATCACTATCAAATCTTATATATTCAAAATCATTTGCCCCAGAATATGCAATAAACATATTTGAAGACTGACTTATGTTGCCACGTTTTACCCACGCACTCCAAGTCCACGTTGTTCTGTTTGTTGCAGATGATGGTGTGCGGCTTAGATATGCGCTGTCATTGTCATTAAAGCGTAAGCTATCGTTGATTTCATAATCATAGAAACCACCACCTGTTGCACCTGACCCAAACCATATAGGACTATTTGTTAAAGACATATTATTGTTACTCCGTTAATTATGAGAATGCAAGCATAGGTGTGCCAAGAAGAATACTACCAGTTGCTTTAACAAAGTAAGGAACTATATCTACAGCACCTGCCGTGCTTGATAATGTAAGTCCAGCAGCACCTGCAGTTTCATAGTCACTACTTAAAGACACAGTTCTACCAGCACCACTATGCGTAAAGATAAATACCCCTGACATTCCAGCTATTTCTGTTGTTGGATTACCAAGTGTTATATTTCCAGTAAGCGTCCACACAAAACTGTTGTAGTTTTGGAAGTCTGGTGTATGTGTTCCTGTGCCTTGGTTTGTATCTGTATGAACAGAACCAACTACGTTTTCATAGGCTTGTAAGTAATTTTGATAAAGAACTAAACCAGTAGAACCACCTGTGACTAAACTGATTGTATTTGAACTGAACCCAAAATAGGTATCGGTATCTGCATCGTGAAATAATTTATCCCTAAGATAAATATCCTCAACGTCATTGATAACATTAGCACCAAGCGTTAGTGTGCCAGTTAACGTGCCGCCAGACAAGGGTAAATGATTAGCAATTGAAGTTGCTAATGTAGCAGATACCGCAGCTAACTCTGCGTCTGTTGCAAATCCACTACCATCACCTAAAACAGCATTAATAGAAGTAATGGCATTTGTATTGGTTGTAATATTAGTATTACTATTTCCAATAGAGGTTGCTAGTGCTAAAGATGTGGCAGCAATTAAAGTATTTGTATTACCAATAGATGTTGCTAATGCCGCAGATACAGCAGCTAGTTCAGCATCGGTAGCAAACCCACTACCATCACCTAAAACAGCATTAATAGAAGTAATGGCATTTGTATTGGTTGTTACATTACTATTTGTATTACCAATAGATGTAGCCAATGCTGCAGATACTGCAGCTAGTTCGGCATCAGTAGCAAAACCAGTTCCATCACCTAATATAGAATTAATAGATGTAATGGCATTAATGTTTGTTGTTACATTGGCATTAGTGTTACCAATAGAAGTAGCAAGTGCGGCTGATGTTGCTGCAATTAACGTGTTACTATTACCAATGCTAGTAGCAAGTGTGGCAGACAAAGCTGTAAGAGCAGCATCTGTAGCTACACCTGACGTAGAAATAACACGGCTGGTATTAATGTCAATACCTGTACCCGCAGTATAACTAAGAGCAGAACTAAACTGAATAAATGTAATATTAGTTGTACCAAAAGTAATTGTTCCTTGTGTATTACATACATAAGATTCACCTGCTCCTGTATCACCTTCTGATACAAAGAAATAAGAACCTTCATCAAGTGAGTTAGCATCGCTGTCACCAGAAGTATCTGTGTCTGAAGAACGTGTAAGCACCCAATTTGTAGAACCAGAACCAATATCAGTTACAACATATACACCATTTTGCGTCTGGTCAGTTTGTTGGTAAATAAGAACACGGTCAGCAACTACTGCAGCTACACCATCAATAACAAGAGCAGCTTGTGTACCTGCATTAGTAAGAGTTGCACCTACACCTGCAGTGCCGTTGTTATAAGTAGCATTAAGATTAACAGGACTTTCAAGACGAACTGCTTCGTGAAAATGCAACGCAGCCGCTGTAAGATTGTCTACATATTGTTTTGTTGCTGGTTGTAAGTTTGTTGCTGGGTCTGCGTTAAGTGTAACTGCGCCAGTAAATGTACCACCTGCAAGAGGCATATGATTAGCAATACTAGTTGCCATTGTTGCTGATAGGGCAGTAAGATTTGTATTAGTATTGTCAATAGATGTTGCCATTGTTGCTGACAAGGCAGTAATAGCATTAGCATTAGCAGTTATATTTGTATTACTATTATTAATACTCGTAGCCATAGTTGCTGACAAGGCAGTCACCAAAGCTGTCGCACTTGTGTCAGTAATAAGCGCACCTGAACCAGACAGTACAAAAGAAGTTGCACTTACAGTTCCAAATGACTGGTCAGCATTAAGGGCAAGAGTACCACTAGCAGTAATAGGATTAGTTGTGGTTGTACCGTTAAGAGTTACATGAATACCTGTACCAGCTTTTACAAAGTTTACAGTACCACCTTGTTGTGAAGGTACATTAAATAGACCTGCACCATTTCCATAAATAATACCACCTGCAATAATATTACCTGCAGAGACATCTCCAATAACTTTAATACCACCACCAACAGATACCTGACCGCCTATAGTAAGTGTACCATTTGCCGAAACATTGCCACTTACAAAAAGACTTGAAGCAGATACGTCACCAATATTAGCTGTGCTTGTTTGTACTACACCACCATAGTTTACAGTAATGGCAGTTGTAGCATTTGTAGCTGAAGAAGCAAATACTGCAGATACAGCATTCGTAGCATTAGTTGCGCTTGTTGCAAAAACAGCAGACACTGCATTAGTAGCATTTGTAGCTGAAGAAGCAAACTGAGCAGTATTAGCACTTGTTGCGTGATGTGCGCTAACAGCAACAGCGGCTTCACCCGCAGACGCTGCATAGCTTGCATTGGTAGCAGAGGCCGCAACAATATTTGTAAGATTAGAACCATCACCATAATAAGCAATAGCTGATACATTACCGTTTACAGTGAGATTATTAATAGTGGCTACATTTGCAGCAATATTAGTTGCGCTTACAATACTTGTAGAAATATTTGTTGGTTGAAAAGAACCAGTAACTCTTAGTTGACCACCTACAGATACATCAGTAGTAAAGTTACCAAACTGTGCATTAACATTAGAACCTTCAAAAGTTGTTGCAGAAATGACTGCAGTAGTGTCTGTTGAAATTACACGACCAGTTGAATCAATATTCAACATAGTAGTTGGTCCATATGTTGCAGAGGTTACACCACTATCAGCTAGTGAAAATGTAGGATTACCTGATGTTCCATTTGCATTAGAAATACTTACACCAGTTGAAGCTGTAAGTGTACGACCAAATGACTGTGTGCCATCTTGTGCAACAATACCATTTACAAAAGAACCAGCATTTGCTACGGCTGTATTTAACTGCGAACCTGTTCCAGTAAACTGGCTACCTTGAATGTTAATAGTACCAGTTAGTGCAACACCTGACTGAGATAAAGCAAGCCCTGAACCATTACCAGAACCATCCTGAATGGTAATAGATTGTCCACTTGCAAGACCGTCATTATTAGGACCCGGTGCTTGTAAAAGATTTCTATAACTATTTGCTATTAATTTACCTGTTAAATCTGCCATTATATCAAATTCCAATATTGAAGTGTTGCATTAAATGCAGTGGTTTGTGCTACCCAAGTACCATTACGGTCATTGTTAGGGTCAGGACGAATGTCTTTAATAAAATTTCTTTCATCAATACGTGCAGATTTATTTTGAGGATGATTTTTTAAATCATATCCAGCATCCCAATCATTACTACAAACCATCATACCATAGCTATTTTTTCTTAGCTGGTTTAGTTTGTAACGAAATCCACAAGTATCACACAAACCATATACATTTTTTTGTGAAGCCATTAAACAGTTACCTTTGGTTTAAAGAAAATACTTACACGTTCACGGTCTTCCTCCATTGCACGTCCTAGTCTTTCTTCATATTCTTGTTTAATAATTTGAATACGATTAAGGTCTACGCCCGGACGTTTCATTGCCATATGGTAAGACAGTCCTGCAGTTAAGCATGGAAGAAAACGCCGTGAGATATCTGCATTTTGAAAAGCAGATTTGTTTACATCTTCCATATAACGTACTAATTCTAACTTAACTTCGTCAGTAGAGTTTTCTGGAATAGGCCAAAGATGAACAACAGGATTACTACGCTCATGTCTTACAGCATATTGAGTCGGTCTTCCTGTTTGTCCTTTAGTTGGTATTTTCAAATACTCTTGCATTGAAATACGTTCTAGCTGTACATCTGTACCATCACGGTTTGCTACAGCCTCAAGAACATCAATTGTTGCAGAGCCAAGAGCAAAGGTAGTTACACTTGTTGCAAGCGTAACAACAGATGTATTAGCAGTCCATAGCATAACACCACGGTTCTGCCAATCTTGAAGAATAAGATTAATAGAACGCCGTGCAGATTTAGGTTCATGGCCTAGAGTTTCCTCACCACCAATCATCTCTAAAGCTTCTTGAATAATCTCATCAATATCCATTGAGAAATTATATGTACCTGAAGTAGCCATTTAATATAACCTATTCTTTCTCTGCTTTGATTGGGCTGTAGACTTTTTCCCATTCTTCTTTATAGAAGTCTTGGTCAATCTTTTGATTAATCCGGGCTTCATAACCTGTTGACCCACTGCGCCACGATTTATAGCCATCAGTAAAGCCTGTTACAACCTGACCCAATTTTACCACCAGCCTTTTTACGTTGGGCTTTAGGTTTTGATTTAGGTAGAGGGATATTTGCACTCTTACCTTCAAGAACCATATATCCATCAACAACTTTGTAACGCGGAGCGTCTGCGCCACCTGCCATACCTGCTTCATTAATATCACCAATCTTTACTTTAGCCATTACTTACTTCCCCTTACCATACTTCTTATGTTTCTGAGCTTTTGGTGGACTTTTTTTAGACTTGCCCGGTCCAGCCCATAATACTTTATCGGCCCAATAAGCAGCACTAAGCTTACCCTTACTAATATTTTTTCCATGGCGGCTTTTAAAAGATGCCCTAGCCGTTGGAGAATAGTTATGCCCATATCCTTTTGCTCCGTAATGAATAAGTTTAATTGTGTCTCCCTCTTTTGCAAGAACCATTCCTTTCTTTTCTGGACGGTCTGACTTACGAGGTTTATTAAATCCTGTAAATTTTTTACCACGATACTCTATGCCTCCTGATGGCAGACGCTTAACTCCGGGATATTTAGAAGAAGGTGCCATTACTTTACTTTCCTATATTTTCTTACTTTCTTTGCAACAGTTTTAGGCTGCTTAACAAATTGCTTTCCTGCTTTTGTTCCTGCTCTTTTTGCTGCCGTAGTTTTTTGGTATTCCTTGGCTGATAATGCTTTAACTGCCTTTGCTGGTAAGTACCGTTCTCCGGTAGCCTTTGAACCCTGAGTAGACGGTTTACCACTCTTGGTAGTCCACTTCTGTTTTGTCCAAGCCTTCAAACTCCTCTGTGGTTTTTTTAAAGCCATATTCAAACATTCCTTATTATATCATTACATTAAAGCATTCGCAACAGAAACCATAACCATAATAATTAAACCAGCACCTAGTGCTACAATACCTGCAATAATAACACCTATTTTTATATTATCCATTAATTCATTATGTTTTTTTATTGCTTCTCTTTTAGCTGCTAATGTTGCTTCTTTAGCTTCTTGTATTCTTCTAGCCCTTTCTTCTACAATACTTTTCCAAGTACCCGGACCAAAACGTAAATCAATTAATGTTGCAACCTCTTGCATTTTTTCTTTAGCAATACGTGCATCTATTGTTTCTCTGGCTACATTACTAACATTAAACTGGTCTACCACACCTACGCCAGATTTTTTAGACCTTTGTTGTTGTACTTGTTTTTCACCATCAAACAACTTATCTACATAGTTAGCAATGTCACCAATATCATTGGCTGTTCCTATTGCAGTTTTAATTCCATCTACTGCACTTTTTACTAACGCAATACCTGCTAAAGTTTCTGCAATCATATTACTTTCCTAACTTAGGTATTGGTTTACAAACTGCCGTTATGTTTAATTTTATATTATCTCCTGCAGGTACAGAGCGTTGGTTGGATAATCTTTCTGCAAAATATAAACACCTGTCTACATCTATAAATCTTTGTGTTTCATCTATCTTTGTTGCCCCTATATAGACAACAAGGACAAACTCTATCACTTATAGCCGCCACCTGCGGCTTTATATTCTTTAGCTAACATCTGTGCTTTACGTGCAGACCATTGCCCAGATGCACCGCCCTTACTTCCAGATTTAATCTTTTCAAATAATCTTTTACGCATAGTAGGTTTAGTATAGTTACCTGCTTTATTAACAGTAGACTTAGCAACAGAACGTCCAGCAGAAAGAATAGAGGTTTTACCCTTTCTTGTGTAAGACCCCTTACCTTTTTTTGGTTTAACAATTTTAGGACTAAATTGTTTTTCCTGCAAAGTTTTAGCTATAAGATTTTTAGACTTACCAGCTTTGGATAAGGAGATAGCCACAGCTTGTTTCTGTGGCTTACCTTCTTTTTTAAGAGTACGAATGTTTTTGCTAATGGTTTTAGCTGAACGTCCTTTTGCTAATGGCATTGTAAAGTTCCTTTATTTTTTAGGAGGTCTACGTGCTGCACCAAAACCTTTAACTTGCCTTGCACAGCCGCTTCCAACTTTACCACCATGTTTACGTTCTACAGGTTTACTAAGACGTTTCTTTTTAGCAGCATCTAGTTCCTTACGACCAGCTTCCATGTTACCCTGCTTACCTGCCATAGCAGCTCTAGCAGCGGCTGAACCAGTACCACCATACATTTTCATATAGGCAGCACGTTCTTCAGAAGAACCCGGAAAGATATTACCCTTTGGTCCAAAACCTGTATTAGGACCTGCACTAATACGTTTGGTTGCACCTTTCTTAGCTGACCCACGAGTAGATGGTCCAGAAGATTTAGGCATTACTTTTGGTGTAGCTTTTGGTGTAGCTTTTGGTGTAGCTTTTGGTTTAGAGGGAGGTGTAGGTTTTGACTTAGGCAAGAGCGTAGCAGCCTGTGGCTTGTCTTTTTTGTTAAGCATATAACCACCAAGTCCAGTTGCACCAGCAGCAGCTAACAATGCCATAATACGCTTGTTAATTGCTGCTTTAGAAGCAGGGGTTTTTGGTGGAGTTATATTACTACTTTTAGGTGTTGTTTTAGTAGAAGGTTTAGAAACAAAAGCATTTCTAGCAGGACCAGCTTTACGTGAACCTGCACCCGCAATAGGAGTAAAAGGTTTCATAGGAATTTTTTTTCTACCTACTGTCCTAGTTGTTCTTGGTTTAGCTGTAACATCTATTGGTTTAGCTTTAACATCTACACGTTGTGCTTTAATAGGTGGTGTAGTTTTTTTAACAGTTGCACGACCCTTACCTGCAGTAGGAACACCCTCACCAATCTTACGGCCCGGCTGACGTGAACCTGCACCTGCAATAGGTTCAAACTTACGCGCACCCTTTAAAGAACGGCGACCTGCTCTAACAGAAGGTGTCTTTGATTTAACACCTCCAATTCCAAGACGTTTTAAAATTTCTGTTAATGTTTTTATTTTAGCCATTGTCTTAGCCTTTCTTTGTCATAGCCTTGCCATAACCACGTAGTGCTGCACCGCAACCTACACGTTTACCAGATTTCATCATCTGTTGTTTTGGCATTATAATGTCCATTTGCTTTTCAAGCATAGACTTTGGTTTCTTTTTAGGTGCAGGTTTTGTATAAGGCATATTTTTAGTACCTACTTTTTTACCTTCTTTACGGCGAACACCTGTCTTAGGGTCACGCTTAGTAAGGCCAAGCAAATCTGCAATCTCTGATTTAGATAGGCCAAGTTCCTTTACCATTTTTTCAAAATCTGTTTTACCGCCCTTTACGGTTTTACCAGATGCCATTTTCTTTTTGTACATTGTACTTTTTCCTTTCGTACTCTTAGGACTCCCGCCCTTTTGCATTGTTAGTTTAATTCCAAGTTCAGCTAAATCTACCATGTCCATTAAGTTAGCAGGACTAAGTCCATAACCGATACCTATTTTTTTAAGCGTATCTTTTACTTTTTTTGTATCATATGTTTTAGTTTTATATGTCTTACCAGCCATTACTTCATAGCCTTTCCAAATCCACGCAAAGCTTTACCACAACCACGAGGTGAACTTACCTTACCACCTTTTTTAAATTGTTTATTTTTAACAGTTTCGTTTTGTTTGTACAACTCATTTAATTTTTGAACAGAAGGATTAGAAGAAAACTTTTCTTTATAAGTTTTTAAGTTCATTCCTTGTTGTTTAGCTTCTTGTCTAACTTTATCTTGTTGACGAGTTAATGCTTTAACTGTTGCTGTACGATGATGCCTAGATTTAGCTGCGCTTTCTGCAGGTGTTTTAGGATTTTTCTTTAATTTACTTGCTTCTTTTTTAGCTAAGTTTTTTGAAGCTAATTTTCTTGACGCATCTAAAGCTTTAAGTATTTTTGTAACAGACATTATTTCATAGCCTTTCCAAATCCACGAAGGGCTGCACCACATCCACGTACACGTCCACCCTTTTTATATTTACGTCCTTGTCCACTTGGCTTTGACATACCGGGACGTTTTTTCTGCGCTTCTTTAAGTTTGCTTAGAGAAGAAGGATAGCCCTGACGTGAAAGCTTACGTACAGTAGAAGCAATGTTCTGTTGCTTTGGTAATTTAGGAATACCTTCTCCTTGACCAAGAACCTCAGAGATTTGTTTGCTTGTAAGCTTTGGTGTAATATTCTTCTGGATAAAATCCATTCTTTCGCCCGGAGACATTTCTTTAAACGCCTCACGCAAGTCTTTACGTGTAGCAAACTCTGTTCCTGCATCTTTAGAAATTAATGGAGCATCTGCACCTTCATACATATATTTCTTAGGATTTTTAATAATCTTATTGATATCGCCTTTTTCAACCAAACGTCTACCTTCGGCAGTAAGAGTTTGTTTACGAGTACCTGTTGCAGTGCCGCCTTTACCTGTTGCACGTGCTTCACGAATTACACGAGCCATCAATGAACGGCGTTCTTTCTTTTCATCTGGGGAAAGTCCTGAAGTATCTACCTTACCTTTTTCACGCTTTAGCTTTTGACCAAGAGTGAGTTTAGGTTTGGCTGCTTCTGTTTTAAGAAGCTTCTGACCACGATGTTGTGGACCACGAGTACCAGCAAGCTTTGCACGTGACTCTCTAGCTTTTAAATTTTTAGCTGCACGTTGCGCTGCGGTCTTACGTCCACGTTTACGGCCTTTAGGTTTTGCTTTTACAGCACCCTCTACAACTTTACTTATGCCTTTAATGATTTGTTTTTTCATTAGTTACTCCCCGGAATGACTGGATTGTCTGCACCTGCAGGACTTGTTGCAGTTTCCATATCGTCCCTTCTAGTGCGTCTTGCTTGGTTACGAAGTGATTCAACTGATTGCTGATAGCGTTGTTCAAACAGTTGACTGGTTTGATAGTCTTTCATAAAGACCAATGCTTCTACCATAGAAGCATTAAACAAAGCATCATAACAATAATCACTAAAATAATTATTTTGTGTTGCTGATGTCAATGGTGTAGGCTGCGCTACATATACAATACTAGCACTAACAGTTTGTGCAGGTGTAGGTGCTAAAAGAATTTTTGTATTATCTACTCTTGCATAATAATTTACAATATCATTTGTACTTGCACTTACAGGCCAGTAGTCACGAATAAACTCATCTGTTCTTTGAAGAACTTGAAATGTTTCTCCACCTAAATTATAATTAATATTTTTAATTGTACGTGTACCTACTGGTAAAGTAAAACTATTATCATTAATATTAAAGGTAACAGCGGTGGTTTGCACTAGACCATAGTCATCTAGTACACGTGTCAGACGTTCCTCTGCTCTACCTACAATTTTAGGGATATAGTTTAAAAACTCAGTGCCATCATTTTCTGTGGCAGCAATTAAGTCTTCAACCAAATAAGTATAATTAGCCATAATAGATTGCTACCGTTGCTGTTGATGTAGGAGCAGAAACTTTTACTGGTCCTACTACACGGATACCAAAATCAGGAATATAAATATCACTTGCATCTACTGCCGCAGTACCAACAAATTTAATATTGCTTCCACGCACATTTCCATAAGCATCTGTTTCATTTCCTGTAATTAAAAAAGTTCCTACACCAGAGTAAGTCACTCCTTTAATACGAGTATCTGCAACCGTAGTATTTGTGGTTGTATCCAATACAGCACCGCTGCCTGTTACAAACCCTTGACGAATATTTGTAGCCATTGTAACCTCATGTTGTTAATTAGTTAGTTATTAGTTTTTTTGACTATTCCTATTATACATAAAAAAAGAGGAATACGAAATAGTATCCCTCTTCTTTTTTTAAGTTTTTAGATTTTTATTCTTTTAGCCATCTGAACCAAAGAATGAACGCCAGTCAGACCAACCGAATGAATAACGCTCACGTGCCTTGAACCGGAGGTTACCAGTGTCAAAATCAGGCTCCATTTTAGTTTGGAGGCCAGCACGTACAAACATCTTCGCACCGTTTGGACAATCGGTTTTTAGGAACCAAGCGTCAGTATCTGTAAAGCGGCGGTTCACGTAGAAGCCACCCGGTACAAGACCCTGATTACGGATTGAGTTGATGTTGTTTACATTGGTTGCACCATTGGCAGCAGTAGTTGGGTTTACCCCAATTGTTGTTGACATTGTGCTGTTCAGAATCTGGTCAGCAGTAAATGCGAGGTCTGAAGGAATATGCAAAGACTTAGCTTGCAGACCAATCAGAATACCACGGTCATCTTTTGCTTTTGAGATTGAAATCAATGCAGACTCAAGTGAAGCTTCTGACAAGTCAGTAGCACCAATGTAGTTTGACTGATTACCAGCACCAATGGTTGGGTGTGATGCAGAGAACAATGGAACACCATCGCCACCTACATATGTAGCATTAAAGCCGTTGTTGAACACGTCTGCAGCTTTAACCTGCTTGGTGTTCGCCATTGCACGTGCAAGACCACGCGCACGAAGCTTTGCAAATGTGTCATAGAGGTTGTCTTCCATTGCCTCTTCTGTCACTGCAAATGCAAGTGCGATAGTTTCATGTGTGTAACGTGCTGTGTAGCTTTCTTGTGCATCGTCATAGGATACAGCGGCACCTTCACCTTTAGTAGGTGCAGTACCAAATCCTGTGAACAATACTTCTTCTTCAAACGCACGGTCTGAATTTTCTGTTTCAAACAGAGGTGCGTGTTCGTCACTAACTTCTCCATACTCCATACCGAAAACGGCATTAAGACCGGGGAGAAGCTCTTTTGCAATACTTGCTCTATTAATAGCCATGATTTAATCTCCCTTATTAACCTAGTAGGTAAGCTGTGATTGTTGCTGGTGCAGTAACGGCAGCAGTCAAGAAGTTATCTGTATGCTGAATGAGTTGTACATTCAACTTTAGATAAGCATTCTCAGCAGCATTAGCTACATCATTGCCCGGTTCATCTACTGAATCCAAAGGACGACACATTGCGATACCTGTGGTGCGAGTAGCAGCGGCAATACCATGACCAGAAATACCTGTAAAGGTAGAACCTGAACCAAGGGTTACAGCAAAGTTTAGAGAACCATGAAGGTCACCTGCGGTTACAGACGCATCGGCCTGTACTTCAAATACTGCACGTGAGTCATCAGCAATCATAGCTTTCGCATTTGTTGCGGATGTACCTGAAGGCCAGTATTTGCTCCATTTTTGTTCACCATTTGCAACATACTGACAGCCCATGAATACACCTTGGGCTATTTCTGTTACAGTGGTTATAGCTTCCACATTCCCTGCATTAATACGGACAAGGTCGCCTGTAAAAATATTAGCAGCGTAGCCTGAAGCAATTGGGTACTCATTAGTGCCTTGATTGTTCGGATTACTACCACGTTTACGAGAAGGTCGGAAGCCGTTCAACGCTTTAGTTGAAGTCATATTATTTCTCCCATTTTAAAATTGCACTTACCAAATTATTTAATCCTGAAATTTAGGAGTACGTCCTTTGGTAACACTAGATTTACTTGTATTACGAATTGGCATACGAGAATCATTTTGACCCATAAGCTGTTGATTAACTGCATCAACCATCTCATGGCTTTTATTCTCATAGTACCGTTGACGACTTTGCGCTTTAGCCAGTGGCATTTTCGCTAGGGCCAAGTCTCCACGACAGACTGCTCCCATGTATCGTCCTTCTTCCCTCACGAAGGAAGTGTGTTGCATCTCAGGAACTTCATCTACGGATACAAACTGCCAGCCTTCTTGGACTTTTTTGCCAACATTTTTGTAATCGTCTTGCCCACGAAGATTAATACGAATCCAACGTAAGGCCAAGCCCTCGTTAGCAAAACGGATTCTAGTTTCGTCTGGAATATCAAGCATATTAGGCTCACGATATTCTTCAAACTGTTCCCTTGTATTGAGTTCACGAGACTCTACACTACGTGATGTTGTGGTATTACGTGCCATTTTAATTTCCTCCACGCTATTAACTGTAAACTGTAGTATATTCACCATCAGCTTTTTCGACTTTAAGCTTTTCGGCTGCATACTTATCCAGTGATATACCCCACTTTTCAGCAAGTCGGATGTCTTCTTTAGTAAGACGTACCTTCTTACCAGATGAGGCTGATGAAGTGCGTGATGCTCCACCTACCACTTGGGCAGGAGTTGACGCTTCCTGCTGGCGTTGTACTGTTTCAGTCTGCGTAGCAAACCGTTCTGGAAACTTACTACGAAGACGTGAATCAATCTCTTGATAAAAATCTTCATCAGAAGGGTCATACCCCTCCGCTTTTAATTCCGCGTCTGTTTCAAGAGCAAGCGTAGTCATTACGTTGTCTTGTCCAAACCAAGGATTTCGTCCAGCCCATTCAACAGCCATTCTATCGTACTGAGCAGCTTGTTGTGGGTGCTGCCCCTGTGGTTGCTGTTGAGGTCTTTGGACCTCCTGCTGTGGTTGTCTATATTGCTTTTCAAACTTTAGTGATGCTGAATCGTTTTGTGCGTTGCTCAAAAATTCTTGAGCCTGTACAATACGGTCAGTATCTCCTGACTCAAGTGCTTGTCTATAAGCATCTTTAGCCATAGCAATACGACTATTAATTTGTTCTTCAGCAGATTCAAAACTTTTTTCTAATGAAGTTCTTAGTTCCTGCTGTTGAGCCTTTAGTCGTTCTTCAAGTTCTTGTTGACGTGCAACCAGATTCTGAATCTGTTCTTCACGTTCCTTCTTCTGTTTTACGAGTTGTCGGATTCGTTTTTGTGCGCCAGACTGATGTTCTTCTTGCTCCGGGCTTCCACCTGTTTCAGGCGCAGCCGATGCTTTAGTCTCTTCAGTTTTTTCAACTTGTAGTTGAACTTCAATAGGAGCATCTACTTGTTCCTCTTGACCTTCAATTTCAAACTCAACTTTTTCTTCCTCTTTTACGGCGGGGGAAGTGTCAACCGTTGTCCATTCTTCAGACATTTAATACTCCTTTTACGTCAGTTGCGAATATGACGAATTACGCAATTGATTTATAATACATTATAAGCAAAGCATACGCAATAGTTTACCCAAAGAAATTTTTAGGTTTATTACGTTTATTAACATTTTTCTTATGTACACCGGGTCTACGCTTCTTAGGGCGTTCAAAAGACTTAGTGATTAAAGGATTGTTATTCTTTGCCATTAGTGTGCTAGATTATAGGTAGGGTCCAGTTCTTTAGGGTCAGAGACAACCATAGAAATCTGGTCATCTAACAATAGAATAAGACGTACACCCTTATAAAGAAACTTTTGACCAGAGTGTTTACCATAACACACATAGTCACCTTCCTGACACCACGCACCGTTTGGATAACGCTTTTCATCAGCATAGGCATCCTTACCAATACGAAGTACTTTACCTACAGTAGTAAGGTAAGAGATATCTTCTCTGGTAGAATCTGGTAGAATAATACCACCTTTAGTTTCTGCTTTAACAGAAACAGGCCGTACTAAAATATGATAACCCGGAATAATAGGAAGTACATCTGGGTCTGGTATTCCTTCGTGATTATTCCAAGCATCGTTAAGAATTGATTTACTCATATGAACTTGTTGCATTTTACTCCTCATCGTCTTCATATATCATTTGATTAACTACATTTTTGATTTCTGCTCTTGCCCATTCCAATCCAGAAATACGCCCAACAGAATTCATATATGAAGAATAATCCGAAGCGGCTCCAGATGCAAGCGAATTCTTTGCTGCATCCATTTCTTTTTGCAATATTCTATCAATTTCTTCCCAGAGCATTATACACCCTTCTTAGCGTCAGAGATAAGTTTAGTAATCATGTCTGCCGCTTTAAGCGTTTCGGTGTTTTTGGCACCTTCTTCTTGCTTGATAAGGTCTGCAAGGACTTCAACTGCCTTGATAGCCGCTTTTGAATTTCTATCTTTCTCTTTTTCATCAGCCTTCAGAGTATTCTCTGCTCCTACTTTATATGCATCCAGTGCCAGCTTTTGTTCTTTTAAGTCAAGGTCACGGTTTTTAAGCGCACCCTCTGTTGCTTCTTTAGCAAGCTGTGCCTGAATTTTTTGTTTTTCAATATTCAACCTTTCAGCTTCTATCTGAACCATAGCTTGTTCTGGTGATGGTCCTGCTTGTGCAGCGGCTTGATTAGCTTGCATAACTTGTTGTGCAGCGGCTACCATTACCTGCTCAATGACTGCAGGATTCTGAGCATTCGGGTCACCTTCTGGGGCTTCTGCCATCATTTGTCTTGTTACACCATTGACTTGCTCCTGATATTTCATTACTACGTGTTCCTGAATATTAGCTTGTAGAATAGGTGCTACACGCTGCATAATAGGATTACCACCATTTGCAGGGTCTTGCATAAACATAGTTTTAATTTGAATGTGGGCATCATGGTTCTGTCCTGCAAACGCTTTAATAGGCAAGCCTTTAGTTGCTGCTTCAATATCTGTAACAGGGTCAAGAGGCTGTGCCTGTGGTTTGTCAGGTAGAATTTTATCAAGGTTAGGAATGTTAGCCGCATTAAGTAATGTACGGTTTAGTTCTTCCATATTAAACATTCCCGGAGGAGATGTCTGTGCTAACTGCATTGCCATCTGTGTCATCATAAGGCGGTGAGCAGAAGACGGAATGTTAGGGTCACTAACCGGAACAACGTCTACACGTCCATCAAAGTCTTTACGGAATACATTCTCAGATATACCCGGAACATCATAAGGATATTCATTAGGTAAGCTTTCATAATTAATACGTGCAAGGATTTTAAATTCATCCTTTTGAGATTTATGTAGACGTTTATGAATAGCTGAGAAAAACTTACTAGAAGCTTCTAGCAACGCCATAGTTGTACCTACTGGTCCATAGTTAGAACCTTCGGTAATTACTTGTTCTGTTGTATCAGCAAACTTCTGACCCGCTGCTGCAGTAAACTGCATCATCTGGAATAGTGTGCTTGATGGTTCTTTGTACGGTAAAGGTACAATGGACTTAGACAAGTCCATACCTGTTGCTTCTACTTCTTTAAACTCACCCGGTGCAATAGGGTCATTGTCTCCTACTACACGAACACCTTTAGCTTTAAAGCCGCCGGGAAGGTTAGCAAACTGACCTGCATCAATAAGGCTACGCATAGCTGCAGTGGCAGACATAGTAAGGTTACCAAGGAAGTGGATAAGACCAAGACCGTAGAAACCAAAGCCCGGAACAAAACGATAATGAGTAAAGAACATTTTCTTTTCTTTATTCTTATCTTCTTCATTCCAGTTACGTCTGATAGATAATACTTTTTGTGAACTTTCTTCAATAGTTACAATGTACGGACAAGCAGTAGGATAGTCTTCTAGTTCAAGATAACAATGCTGTTCTAGTAGTACATACTGTTGGTCAAGGTCTGAAGAAGGAGACAACCCAAGAACCGTGTCCATCTTTTCAGTCAAAGCGGATTGTTCTGGGTTGTAAGGGTCTGGAAGGTCTATGTCTGCATACATACCAGATACCATGCCTTGTGCTATTTCTCTTGGACTACGGTATAGTACATGGGTATAGCGGTCAGCACGGCGTAGGTCTGTAGCATAGTAAGACACATAGAACTGGTCAATAGGTACAAACTCACTTACTGGTCTGTCTACTGAGCCATCAAAATATACTTTCTTAAATGCAGAGCCTATCAACGGCAGGTGAAACAGCATACGTTCAAACTCATCAAAGTACTCAGGCATTTGCTCAGTAAGTTGATAGTTCATAAAGTTTTGTACACGGTTACCTTGCCGTTGACGCTCCACGGTAGCATCTCCAAGAACTTGGGTTTTGACTGGACCACTGGAAGGAAAGAGTTCTTGGGATGCACGTGACTGGAATTTAACTGCTGACTCAATCAGCAAAGGATGGACAGCGGTTGCTGCACCTTCAAAAGGTTCTGTAGTTTCTTCAAGTTTTAGGCCAAGCAAGTCAAATCCTCTTTCAAACATGGACTCCCACTCTGAACGAGATGCTTTATCTGCTTCAAACTTTTCATAGACTTCTGCGCCAATTTGAATAAGAGTGTCTTCATCAAGAGTATCAACTAGATTATCGTAGAAACCTTCTACATCAAAACCTACTTCCATCTCCATTTCAAACATTTCACCTTCTGGACTAAAAGAAACTTCTACTTCTCCTGTCTCAGGGTCAACTTCATAACTGACATTGTCTTCTGATTTTTGATTAATATTTAATTGAATGATGTTGTCCATGCCTTCAGGCATCACATCATTAGGATTTTTTTCTATTGCCATTATCTTTCCTACCAGTTAAATTAAGATTTTTATATTATAGCTTTAAGTTCTCCAATATGCAACCCTCTTTCTTGTTCTTGGTTCATCTTCCCATGAAGGGTCTTCAGGGTGAATAAGGTTCCAACTGTCTTTCATATAATGAATAGCCATAGTCATACAGTCCACTTGGTCATCGTGTGCGCCATTAGGAAAAGACATACACTCAGAGTACACATCATCTGCCCATATTTTATCTGCAGGTAACCATACACGACCCGCCTCCATCATTGGAGTTGCTGCATACACACGCGACACTTTGTCTCTATCAGGAAGGTAGTCTAGTACAGGAAGCCCCGCCCTACGCATATCCTGCAGCAAAGACTGACCGGATGCCTTCTTTTCAATAATACATACATCAGGTCTAAAGTCTGCATAAAGTTCCTGTGCTTTACGTCTTAGTTCAGGATATTCAAATCTACCTCTTGTATTACCTAATAATATAATATTACTTTGTCCTTCTTCTATACCATATTCATTCTGCTCAAACGTGTAGAAGATACCCCATGTTTGTATTACACTGTAGTCAGCAGTTCTAGCTGTACTAAAAGCTGTATCATATGTTTGTAGTATAAAGTCACATGGTGGTGGTTCATCATCTTCCCACACCTGTATCCATTTCTTTTTAATAATACCACCGTCATCAGGAGAAGGGTCCTGCATATATAATGCATTCCAGTACCTACTACCATTTGCTCCTCTGATTTCTTGCTCATCAATACGTAGTAACTCATCTGGCTTCCACTCAGGAAAGTAAGATGTACCCTCTGGTAGCCCTAGTAACTCTGCAGCTTCTTCATTTAGCCACGCAGGAATACTAATTACTTCCCAAGGATATGCTGTTGTTTCTGTATTTGATTCTTGTTTTAACAACCACCCACATAAATCATCATAGTGGTATCTGGTATTAATAATAATAATTGCACCATTAGGCATGATACGAGTTCTAAGACCTGCGGGCCACCATTCCTTAATGTACCTTCTACCTGCTTCTGAGATGGCATCTTCTTCAGACATAACGTCATCTAGTAGGGCTACGTGTGCGCCACGTCCTGCCACCTGACTTCGTACACCTGCAGCATAGTAAGAACCATTCTTATTCGTCTTCCACTTACCTGCGGCCTTAACATCACTCCTCAAACTAATATCACGAAAAATCCGCTGGAACCTTGCGGTTCCGACTACGTCACGCACTGTACGTCCAAAGTCACTTGCAAGCTGCTCTGAGTGTGATAGAGACATAATCTCATGGTTACCATTATTACCTATATACCAAGCAGGGAATAACTTACTACAGATTACAGACTTAGAAGAACGCGGTGGTAGGAATACCATCAATCTCTTTACATCCCCATCTACTACACCCTGTAGCTTCTGACACAGTAATTCAATATGTTTACCCATCTTAAATTCAGATATAAGAGTAGGTGCAAATATCTTTACAAAGGTAAGGAAGTCTGTCCTTGCCATCATATCTGCATATTCATTTAATTTATCTTTAAGTGTTATGTAAGGAGCAGATTGTCTATTGTCTTCTTCTTCTGTATTACCATCTAACATTAAGTATTAATTCCTTCTGTCTTTGTACATTTAAACTGTAATACTACAACTGGTGGTGTCCTTTCATCAGTAACAAAGTCACGCATCATTTCTGCTGCACGTGCTTTACATTCTAATTCTGTTTTATAAGGTCCACGTCTATCTTGTAATTCTATACAATCTTTATCTAATAGGCAAGCCAATACTAATGCCTCAAACATTTTAATACCTTCCTTAATAAAGTGTGACATATTTATCACACCTACAATGAAATCGTATTATATCATATTGCATAGTTATAAGAAATATGTTATTTTCTACTTAGTCCCACCGGGGTAAATATATACCTCCCCAAGACCCGACACACCCCTAGTTAGTGTTCCTAATAGACATCAGAGACAACAACAAAGCTAGTAAATTGTTTACACAATTAGTCATAACTAGGAAGCCCCCGGAGTAATACTATTTATTTTATAATATTTATTATAACATTTGTTATAATATGAAAGACCCTTGTTTTTTTGTAAGTATATCTCAGGGGTATATTATATATATAAATGTCAAGTAGTTTTTTTGGTGGGGGTTCTCTAAAGAGTCTACCTAATCTACCAGAATTTTGACAGAAGAATCCTTTTCCCAACACAAAGTGTTGCATAAATGTCACAGTCAATCAAAATCTTTAGAGATTTTGTTAGACAACTGTTGCATAAATGTCACACTTCATAGCGTATACATAGCCCCTGTCAATTCCTTGACACCTACCCACCCCCATATGTCAATTAATTGACACTCTTAGTGTCAAAACTTTGACAGTTCTATGAAGATTCTAAGGAATCTTTGTAAGAGGATGTGTATAGTGTCAATTTCCTGACACCTACCCAAACCCACACAATCCAATCACATACCTGCAAGTAATTGATAAATCTTATTATTATTTATGATAATAAGATATATCAAGCTTCGGTTTTCCAAAGCAGCAATCGTCAATTTTTTGACAGTTTGATGAGCCAATCCTGTGCTGCATTATGCGACATGATGAGGCATACGATGAGCAGTAATACTGCTTAGTGTCAAAATTTTGACGAACCTTTTAGTATAGCCATTGTGAGTTCTTACGAACAATGGCGTAACTAAGATAGCGGTTTTGGAGGCCGAATGAAATGGAAAAGCTTTACACATTGCTGAACACCAAAGCGGATAAGATTGCATCACTATCACAAGAGGCTGCAGAGGCTCACTTGTATGCAATTTGCCTTGTCTCTCAAGGCAAGACACGCGATAGAACTTGTTCTGATATAGAACAAGTTGAGTTTGAATCACTTTGTGATTTGGCGTTTGAATGGTTCTGTCAAAAGTTTGACGTTCCATACTTTGGCGCATATTATGGTGAGTAATACTCACTGGAATTTGCAGGGTTTAATATATATCTCTCTCTCTTTATGAGAGAGATATATGTTAAGATATGGCTTTTGGAGGGCTAAACAATGGATGAAGATTTTGAAATTGACTATTGGTATCATGACGACAGTCATGAAGGTTTCCAGCAATGGGATGAGGCTGGAAGCGAGGATTAGGTTTAAATATATATCTACTACTACTTATGTAGTAGATATATTTTAAGATAACGATTTTGGAGGCTGAATGAAAACACAACACTAGCTTTATGCTAGACATACAGAGCCAGCTATAGCTGGTCACTGCGTACTGCCTGAGAGTGCTTGGCATGGCAATCAATTAGCACTATAAACTGCCAGTTACGAGGTATTAAATATATATCTACTACTACTTATGTAGTAGATATATTTTAAGATGGGGATTTTGGAATGAGGAAATGTTGTTGTTGTGATACCAACATAGACCTATTCTATGTTGATAGTGCTGATGATTATTTTTGTGGATTTTGTCATGGTGAACAGTTTTATCGTGCTGAATTTGATAATGGTTATCAAATGGCAAAATCTGAAATAGACAATGGTGATATAGATGCTGAGATGGCTATCTTGTCATTTGAACAAGACCCACCTGTCTATGCTAGACACTGGGGGTTTTTGAAAGCTTGTATTGACGAAATTAACTAGGTTTTAATATACTTATCTCTCTCTTGTGAGAGATAAGTTTATTAAGTAAACAGTTTGGAGGCCGAAAAAATGCAGATAGATATTGACGTAGTCAACTGGGAAATCCAGAATGAAGAACCACTGTTTGAAGTATCAACAACTGATGGCGAGGTGCTGGCAGTTGTGGATGCACAAGAGGTTCAAGACATAGTGTCTTGGGGCTTTGTCCATAAAGGACAAACACTTTGGTTGAAAGACTAACAGCCAAGGTTTTAATATACATATCTCTCTCTTTATGAGAGATATGTTTATTAAGCATATCGGTTTGGCAATCTCGCCAAGCCAAAACAGCCAACAATGGAGGGTTCCAATGGCTTTCAGAAACGCTTTTCATCTTTCATCTTCAACTCTTGCAGCTATGGTATTAGCTAGAGTAAGGCATGAAGATGCTTTAGAACAAGATGCAAACGACTTATTCAGTCGTCTGTTTATCAAATCGGTTGACCAAATGGGCATTGACCTGATTGGTGAAAAGATTTGGAACATTCTTGTTGAGAAAGAATGTTTTGAACCGCATCAAGTAAGACTAATGATTCGGCATATAAATGCCGGATGGTTTGAAGCGGCCTAAACATTAAATAAACAGTGTATATACTTTAGTGTATACACTGTTTTTTAAGAAGGGATTTTGAAATGACCTATGAACAGTATGTAAAAACCTATGAAGGTATGCTTACTGAATACCTTAACAACTACAAGCCAACAAACGTACCATCTGAAGTTAAGAAGATGGTAGCAGCGGCAGATAAGCTTGTAGATTTTGAAGAAATCTATCCTGAGTATGCTGCAAAATACGAAGCACAATTCTAAACTATTAAATAAATAGTGTATATACTTTAGTGTATACACTATTTTTTAAGATAGCAATTTGGAGATTGAAAAATGAAACAGGTTACTGATAAGTATGGTGATGTAATGAATGAGATTGCCTTGCGTCATGTTGGCAATGGTGATTTGGTTAAGAGAAAGCCAGATGCCAAGGCAGTCTATGTCGTAAATCATTACGACAGAGCCAGTAAAACTTACAGTCTTTCAGACTGGAACGATATGAACAGAGAGATTTTCCTTAAACCATCTACAATGGTTTATGTCGGATTTACTTTCTAAACTATTAAATAAATACTACCTACTACTTATGTAGGTAGTATTTTTTAAGACTAAATTCAAAAGCCAATGAGGGGTTTTGTTGTAGTGAATTGATAACCCATTGCAATATACCTATTGCTAATGAAGCCAAGCCTTATCACCTTGCTTTGTTAGGAAATACGCCACCTATTGGGGGCAGCATTGGTTTTTGAATATAGTCTTAATATGGAGATTTGAGATGGATGTTGAAATTTATAAATCGCTTTCAATGTATGACTTTGCAATGGATGTATATCAAAAAGCTATGCATATGAAAGTAAACCAAAATGCTGAACATTATGATGTTCAGGAAATTATTAACCATCTACAATTCATTGTAGATACAGACAAGTCGGAGTCTTAAATGGTAAATTTTCTAATATGTTTGTATATGGTTTGCACTGGCATGATTGTATTTGTCATGGCATCTTTAGATGGCAATGGGCTGTTTGTCTTTGGTTCATTGGCTTTAATTGTCGGCGGTATCATGTTAATGATACAGGAAATCTCAGAAGGGAATGTGTAAAATGTTTGTAAAACATCAGTCAAAGATTATGAAATGGGCAATGAAAAATGCTGATAACATTTTTCTTTTAATCCTGATGGTATCGTTGTCTATCCGGCAGCCTTGGGCTGTAATTGGTAAGCAATTACAAGACGTTCAGGAAAATGGCATGGCATCCAAGTTCCTATTTGGTTCAAAGAAAGAACTATATGCTTACATGATGGACAACAAACAAGATATCTTTGATATCTTGAAAGCAACCAAAGCTGGTAAAGTTTCACAAGCTGACTGCTTGTATAAACTTACACAAATACCCGGACTTGGCCTTGCCAAGGCTGGATTTGTGATGCAGCTTGCCATCGGAATGGCTGGCTGTATTGATAGTCACAATGTGACTATGTATGGTGTCAATCCTAATGCCTTGAAGATGGGCAAGGTCAAGGCTGAGAAAGCCTTGGAGAAAGCCAAGATGTATCTTGAACTGTGCGATAAGCTTGGCGGCACTGAGAAGCTATGGGATAACTGGTGCAACTTTGTTGCAACAAGACATCCAAAACATTTTGAAGATGGGTATGATGTATCTGCAAGGCATTGCTCATACCTTGGAATTAAACCTCAGTCTTTTATGGAAAGACTGTTTAGCTAGGAGAAAAGCTATGAAAATTTGGAAACCTGAAGAAATTAAATGGCGTGATGAAGGCAACGATACATTTGTATCGGAGCCTTTGGTCATGGCTTCAAATGCTGGCTGGTATATCGGAGAGATATACAAGGAGTCAGATGGTTTTGTCATGCCTTATGACAGGCTGTCTGATTACCATTCCACACCTGAAGAGGTGGCACAACTCATTGAAGAGTTGGGCTGGAATTAACCAGCAAACATTAAATATATATAACCCTTATTTATGAGGGTTATATATTTTAAGATACCAAAAATGGAGATTTGAAAATGTGTGTGAGATATGATGTAGATAAAATGACCTTTGACATTGTCAAAGATGGTTTGATTGAAGCCTTGGAAGAAAGCAAAGATGAAATCTTTGGCAGTCAATATCCAGAGGATATGTTGCATGAAATTGTGGACAGTAATGTCCCAATTTATCACAGTGATTTGGCAGACATTCTGTCTG
>Ga0208644_1000346_pt1 | contig 37509 bp, 63 predicted proteins | sample VirMetDEL_Nov_18_FD_184517 | JGI IMG/M metagenome (GOLD analysis project Ga0208644, IMG submission 184517) | Aqueous microbial communities from the Delaware River and Bay under freshwater to marine salinity gradient to study organic matter... | ecosystem: Environmental > Aquatic > Marine >...
CCCACGACTAATCCTTCGCTGCATACCTTGCTCAGGCGTTTCATTCAAAGCAGGTTGCTGACCCATGACTGAGCGCATGGCTCTTGTAATAGGATCACCCGTGGTATTAAGGGTTTCGTTCAGTGCCATGATTAACCTTTCGGGGGCTGCACGTTACCGTAAATGGTGGCATACAAGTTTGCAAGCGTTTTGTTCAACATTTCTCGCGTGGTTTGGTCTGCCGCATAACCAGCTTTGATTGCCGCCGCTTGATACTGATTGCCTATCCCTGCAATCTTAATACCTTGGTCTAACAAGTCTTGCGCCGCACGTTGCGTACGTTCTACCTGCCTAGCTTCGGCTTGTTGCTGTGCTGTACCTGACGTTAAGCCACGTTGCGCCAATTGCTGACGCTCTCTTGCTGCTAACGCTTCGAGTTGCTGTCGTTGCACTGGCGTTACCTGACCGGCCTGCCCTAAACGCATCATCTCTTCGCCCATTTGCCGCTGGGGCTGACCAAGCGCTGACAACTCTTGTTGCATTCTGCGAGCCTGACGACCGGCTTGTCTTGCTTGCAACACCGATGCCAAGGTTCCCAAACCGGCAAGCCCTTCTTTTGTCCCTAGCACCTGCTTAGCACCAGCTTTTAACAAGTCACTCACACTTCTTTCTTGACCAGCGCCCATCTCTGTAGGAACGCCAGACGGTATAGCAGGCAAGTTGCCCATTGCCGCTTGACCGAGCGCGTCAGCACCTTGATCTGGCCCCAGCCTTGCAAGCTCTGTTTCAAATCGAGTTGGCGCTGAGTAGTCAAAAAATTGTGTGAAATCTTGACTAGGCTCCATTGTGTCAGTCGGGTTTGTATAGATAAGCGATCTACTCATGTCAATAGGCTGAGATATTGCTTCTGGTGCAAACACATTTTGATTATCTAAACCTTGTTGAGATGCAGGCGCTAAATCTTCATAACCACCTAAAAATCCATAGTCCTGAAACTCTGGCAAGCCCGTTACAGGATTGACTGTTCCTGAACCGCCATTGGCTTTGAGCATCATGGCTTCTTTAGGCGTGATATGGGCTAGCACGGTGTCTTTGCCTCTGCCTTGCTGTCGAACAAGTTCGGCAAGTCGCTGCATGTCCATACCACCTAACAAGGCTGCAAGTTGTTTAGCCATGATTAAATTCCTAACAAACGTCTAAGTTTTAGTGACCTAACATTCCATACGGCTTTTTGTTCTTCTTCAGGCGTTCCTTCTACATCGCCCGTGTAATCTTCAGATAGCTGCATACGCATTGGCAAGATACCTTCAGTTTCAACAACGCGAGTACCTGGCGGTGGGTTATACACTGGTTTATTAACAACGGCTGTCGGTTGTTCAACAATAACTTCAGGAACCTCTGGTGTTATGACTGGTGGCTCTGGCAACACGGGTTTTATAGTTGGTGTTGGAACTTCTTCAGGTGTTGTCTGTTCCGTAATAATCTGTTGCAACAATATGTCTTCCGGTGGGGTTTCAACAACCGGTGGTGGCTTTGGCGCTTCTGGTTCTAGTTTTGGAGGAACAATATCTACAGTTGGTGTAGGCGTTATATCCTCAGTAGGCGTAACTGTTGGTGTAACCGTCGGTGTTACGGTCGGAGTAACTGTTGGGGTTACCGTTGGGGTGACGGTGGGGGTTACAGTAGGAGTTACGGTTGGCGTAACAGTCGGTGTAACAGATGGAGTAGCTGTAACGGAGGTTGCCGTACCTGTCGAAGTATCGACTGTAACTTGTGTTCCTGTTGTTAATTTTGTGCCAGTTGTTGTATCCATTGTTGGAACAACTGCTACACCCCCATTTGTTACTAGAACAGTTGAAGTGCCGTCATTATTGTTGTTCAAAACAATACCTGACGTTAAGTTTGCATTTGCTGCAAGCGCAGCATCAATCAATGCCTGACCAGTAATGCCGCCTGTTGGTGCCACTGCACCGGTTGTTATTGGTTGGACGGCACCTGTAAAGTCTGGTGCTGTAGCCGCGCTAACAAGCGTTCCGGCCCCAGCCAAAGAGCCGCTAGTTATAGGCGCAACGCTGGTTAACGTATTATTACCGGATAGAGTAAGCGTTTGGCCTGTGTCGACTTGTGCACCAGTAGCAGCATCTATTGCCGGTACAACTTTCGTATTACCACCTGCATCAATAACAAGTGCTGTATTATTTGAAGGCACGACAGATACAACAACAACCGTATTACCAGACGGTGCTGCAGTTGTTACAGACTCAGGCGTTGCTGTAACGCCTCCAGATGAATCCATAACCACTGACTGACCAACATTGATACGTTGCCCCGTGGTCGTATCTACTGAAGGAACAACGCTAGCACCACCATCTTCCGTTACAACCAGTGAGTTATTACCATCTTGACTAACTACTGTGCCTGTAACTGCCTTGCCTGTAACAACCAGTTGTCCAAGATTAGTTGGCCCTACATCTGCCGCAACCGTTGGGTCAATGCTAGGAAGAACCTTTTGCTCTCCCTCCATTGTTGCGGTAACTTTCCCTGCCGCAAGTGCTGCGGTAAGCGCTTGACCAAAAGCAGTTGCGTTACTTTCTCCTGCCGCTTTGGCTTGCAAAAATGTCTCAACCGCTTCGCCAGCAGTTTCTTTTGCCACTCTTCCTGCAACCGTACCACCACCTGGTGTTACATCTGTTAAAAATTCAGTAACAAATGTAATTAAACCGTCTACACCACCAGAAATTCTTGCTTGCTGCATGGCTTGATCTGGCGGCACACCTCTGCTAATGAGATTTTGATAGACCTCATCAAACTTGCTACCAAATGATTCAAAAGCTCCCTTAGTGCCTTCAATTGCACCAACGACAGCTCTTACTGGTAGATTCAAGGAAAGACCGTATTGAGCAAGCTCAGTTAATTCTTGAACCCTTTCCTTGCCAAATATGCCTAATGCAGCGCCAAAGTTGTCAGATAAATTAGACCCTATATCTCGAACAAGTTGTAATTTGTCGCCCGTTTGTTCATACGTTTTGAAAGCATCTACATTGCGTTGTAGATAATCCTTTTCTGATGCTCGGTATGCACCAGACTGCAAAAGCTGACCTGACTTTTCAATGTCAGCCGATAAATTTCTTACATCGCTAGGTACATTCCCTGTTGCGCCTTGCACTCCAGCGGCCTGTGCTTTGTAGTATTCGCCAAGCGCTTCCTGGAATAAACCTCCAACAGTACCAACAGCCTGCGTAGCTTGCGTTCCTGCGGTGTATGTTGTCTTGTCTTGTAAGATATTTCCAGCAGCATCGAACGTAACAACATTGCCGACACGATCTGTTTGCGTCGTAGTGCCGTCAGGATTCTTGGTGATCTTTAAGTTAAACGATGGTGCATTAGGGTCAAGTTCTCCGACCAAAGCCATCGTACTTAAATTAGACGATGATGGGCCTTCGGCTGCCGTAGCAGGATCAAATGTTTTAAGACTACCTTTGTATCTTGCGTCGGCTGGAAGTTCTAACTCCTCACCCATTGATGCGCCAGCTCTTGCAAGCGCACCACCACTTACTTGTGTTGCTTGACCTTCAGAGGGTTGATACTGAGTTAATTTTCCCGTCGTTCTATCTACAACCCAAATTGTTCCATTGGGCTGTTCGTAATAATCAGCAAGGGGATATTGAAAATTCTTCTGTTGAGCCTCTGATTGTGTTGCAATTTGTTGTAGCTGTGTACCGCCGCCTGTTTGTACAACTGATGTTTCTGGCGTTGCCACGCCAACTGAAAGACCACCAGTAGGCACAGTAGGTATGCCAACCTCAAAGCCTGCACTGTCTCCACCAGTAGTCGTTGTTGTTGTTGTTGATGGCGTTTCACTTGCAGGCACTCCAGGAATCGTAGTTGTTCCTGTGCCAGCACGTTGAGAACCAGCCACTGCCCCTGTTATAGCAGACTGCAACACATCACCGCCGGTAAGCGCTGCACCTGTTGCACTTGTAAGCGCCGAGGCAAGTGCGCTATCAGTAACGGCATCGCCAGTTGGCTTAAAGTCAGCAAGCCCTGTCTGCCCTGCAATCTGTACAGCCGTGTTAATTGCTGCTTTTGATACGTCTTGGCCTGTCGCCGCAGCAGAGGCTATGTTGCTTACAGCACGAGCTACCGTTGGGTCAGTAAATACTTGCGGTGTACCGTATTGAATACCTGCCGTAAGCAAAGCATCTTGCAAAGGTACGCCTTGAGCAACTTGCAAGCCTACATTGGCTATGGCCGTTCCAAGCGCTGGACTTACGCCAAGAGCTTGCCCAATTGCTGATCCAACACCTGGTAGTAATACGGATGCTGCCGCACCAATGATCGGTGCAAAGGTTTGCAATGCCGTTGTTGGCACTTGCACATCTTCAGTAATCGTACCTGTTGTTGGGTCAACGTATTCGTATTTTGTTGCACCGCTTGGCACACCTGATTGATCGTCTGACTTACGAACAATATCGGTAGGGCTTAAGACTGCATAGTCTTTGCCGTCAATCGTGATGTTGTTGTATGCAACTTCGTTGCCTTGCTCGCCCGTTACAACATAAGCAGCATCTTGAACCGCCTGCTGTATTTGGGTTGGCGATGAGACTGTCTCAGCAATAGGTGCTGCTGTAGGCGTTGGCGTAGGTTCTGGCGTTACAACGGGTGCTGCAGGCTCTGTAACGGCTGCAACAGTCTCTCTTGGCCTTACACCCGTTTGCGCTTCAGTTTCTTGCGCAAGCAAGTCCATAACCTGCTGGTTAAGGCGCTCTTCAGGTGGCTCATAACCATTATCGAGCATGAAGTTCAGCGTTGCTTGATCAACACCTGCTGATTGCAAATCGCTAACGCTTACGTCATTAGCGTTAAACCAAGCTATCTTTTGGCTAGCGTCAAACGAATCCCAATTGCTAGGTAAAGCAGGTATTGCCATGTCATAACCCCAAACGATTGATGATGGCTTGATGGATCAAAAGATGCCCCTGTATCCATTCATAAAAATCATCTTCTTGGTTCCAGTCCGTATCAAATAAGTCAAACGGGTTTTCTAAACTCAATCGATTTGCTAACGCATCGTGCTCAACAAAGTGGTTTAACAACCAGTCATCCAACTCATCAAAATCAGCATCTGCCAGTGGATAATGAGGTATCAATATGCCACTGTCTTGCAAGGTGTTGAAGAACAATTGATGTTGCATCGCATTCTCGAACAGCATCTCTCGCAATCCATCGGTGTCGCCAAACACCACATTTGACAGATTGTCTAAGTTCATCAAACACCATAGTAAGGAATCTTCTTGTTCACACCACCAATCTGCACAGTGATGTAGCCTTCCGGCACTAAAGGCAGTTCAGACGTTGCAAAGGTTGCCAGCGCTGCTGTCGTGTTTGTTAGATTGACATTGGCTAGTGTTGCCAGGGAAGATACGTTAACGGTCGTGAAATTACCTGTATCACCACCGTCTATTTTCTGCCATGTTGTACCATTAAAAATAACCCAGTCACCAACACCCCAAAGCGTTTCACCGTCTAGATTTGTAGAGCCAGCAGTCGAAACAATGTAGTAGTTGTTTGTCGTGCCGACACCCGATGCCAGCGTTGGTGTATTGGTTGCAGCGTTCCAAGTGCCAAGATACGTTGGCCCTCCACCGCCTCCACCACCGCCTAGACTAGAAACGACTTTAAGCATGATTCACCTCAGAGGCCGTCGCCTGGAGTTACATAAATATCTGCTGTGCTTGATGACGTAATGGCTGTGAAATACGCATTAGGCGTAAACGTCAATACTTCATCCGTGCCTGGTAACAAAGGGAATGCAGCACCTGATGTGCTTACAACCGTAGCATTGGATGTAGCGGCTGCTGATGTTGCACCGTATCCAAGAAACACAGTCACACTACCAGCATTAATGATGCGGTATTGATTGCCACCTAGTGTTGTTGATACAGCCTGCACTGGTGTTGGTGCAGTTGTTGCAGCCACCAACTTAACGGTATTACCCGTTTTTGTGAATGCTTGGATACCCATAACTTACTCCGTTTCTTTCGGAATTTGCGCCTCAGCCTGCTCCTTGATCTTAACGATTAAAGGCCACACGCCCGTCTTTGCCGGCAGATCGCCAAGCACGTTGAGGATAAATTGGATTTCGTTTTGGTCGAGGTTTAGGTTCATAGCCAAGGAAGTGGTGGTTTGGTGATTGGTGGGTTCTTGCTTGTTTCGATTTGGGCTAGCACAGCAGCTTCCGTACCCGCTTTGTCAATACCGTTAGCCCATAGCCAGCCAAGTACATCTTCTTTGGTCAGTTGGTCGTAGGGAATGAAGTTACCTTCAGGGGCAGGAAGGCCATGCGATGCGTAGACATGCCCGTGATGATCGCCATCGGCGTGTGAGCATTGCCAGTGTACGGTCATGACAATATTGGTTAGCTCACCGTCTTGGGGTTTGCACTCTAAGGTAGAGATGTTCCAGTTCATGGTTGGGTTCCTTTTGGTGGTTAGGGTTGCTTTTTAATAGCCCAAAGCAAGCGCGGTTACGGTGTAGGTTCCAGAAGCCATTGCTAACTGCAATGCACTCCCGCTTCTTGTATAAGTTCTTGCAGCGGGCGAACCAAGTGAAGTAAATGAAGCGACAACGGTCGGACTTACTGAGGTGGAGCAAAGCACCAAGTCGCAAAACCTATTGCCTGAAACTTCACCGTTGACAATTACAAACCGACCAAGCGCACCCGCATCATCAAGAATTGTGGTTGCGGTTGATACCGACACAGCAGTTTGCCGGTTTTCAATTTTGGTTCCGACTTGACTGCCGGTGAAACGCTGATTGCCCTCGACAGTCAGTTTCTGTGCATCCGTCGTCGTCCCCACCAGCAAATTCCCCCCGCTGGTGATACGGGCGCGTTCGGTAATACCAGAGCTATCACGAGTTGCTACAACAAAAGCACCATTATTTGAGCCATAAGATTCTGCAACAACACCGATGCGAGCAATTGGGTTTGAGCTACCGCCGTCTGTTGATGTTTGAAGGCTCAAGAACGCGCTATTAGTTCCGCTGCCAAGAGACGCAGGTACATTGTATAAACGCGCAACAATTTGTTGTGTACTAGAACTGTATGTTCCAGTAACAGCAGATTGAATATCAAGCCTATTGCTTGCTGAAGTGCCTCCAACAACCAAATTCCCACTCGCATCCAGCGTCATCGCCTGTGTGAAGGTGATAGCGTTTCCTGCGGTGCCGGAGGGGGCGATGTGCCAGCGGTGAATATTCTGAGCAATATCGTATCGACCAGCCGCGAAGCTCCCGATGTATTTGTAGGTCGTGTCTGTGTCTTGATAAGTGTTGTACCCAAACGATGTTTTGCCAGCGTAATCGTCATTCCAAAGCGCAGCAGACTTTACTTGCACCGCTTTAGTGTTTCCTGTCCACGCACTCGGCGTCACCCCAAGGCCGAGGTTGCCGGCACTACTAATTTGCAATCTTTCTGTTGAAGCGTTTGAATCAACAATTGAAAATTCACCATTACCAACCCAAAAGTTGCAACCAATCTGATAAGTTCTTCCGTTTGTAGAAGTGCTAACAAAGGTCTGGCGTGTACCAAAACCACCTGAACTAGACAACCGAAGTTGACCTTGGTTGTTGCTAGAGTTGTCAACGATGTCAGCGCGAACCCCAGGCGAACTCGTCCCAATCCCCACACGATCTGTAGACGCATCCGTGAAAAACAAATTAGGTTCGGTATCGCCTTCTATCCTAAAGTCTTTGTCAGCACCAGATTCGTTGAATACAAACGTGCCGCCATCGAAGGAGACGTTGCCTGTGGCAGAGAGCGCTCCAACACCGGCTACATCACCCGTTGAATCAGCGATAGTCACTACTGAGTTTTTGACCAACTTGCCAGTCGTGCTGTCAAAACGTACTATGGCATTGGCTGTAGCACTTGCTGGCCCTACAACATCGCCAGTACCAACCGTTCCTGCCGGATCATTCATCAGCAAGAACTGCGTACCGTCATACATCACATCGACAATCGCATTGGCAGCAATCGCTCCAGACGATAAAGCACTTGCATCCTGAAATGTAATGTTTTTTGTGCCTCCACCGTTCACATTAAGTGTTGAAGCACCTGTATTGGCATTGCCAGCCTTAAATTGAATGCGAAGGCCAGCACTATAAGTTGTTGAAACACCCGTCAAGGTAACAACATAGGCGTTAGCAACACCTGTATCGGCAGCATAGTTGCTATAGGTGTTTGCATCATTCAAAGCAGTAGCAACCGTACTGAAATCCGAGTCCAGTTGCGATAAAGGAATGGCAGTTGTTGCCGTTGCAAAGGTATTTGGGATGGTGACTGGCTTAGTCATTAGAACCTCGCTCTTAATTCATGTTCAAGCTGGAATCCGTTAATCGTGGATGATGGTGCGCTTGATGTCACCGTCAATCCTAGATACTTGCCGTATTGCTGCGCATCATACTTGTACAACTGGTAGCCTGTAGGCACCCATGCTATTTGATTGCCTGAATTATTCGTCCAAGGAATCGTATAGCCGTTATTGTTCACCCAAATGACAGCATTAGAAAGCGTTGTCGCTGCTGATGAACGATTTTCTGCATCAACGGTGATGTTTAACTGAGCCTCTAAAGCGCCAGTGATTGTAGCTTCGACACCAAACTTAAGCGCTTGCTTGTCTCGAATGGGATCAGATAGCGACCATAGTGCTGTCTGTATCTCCCAGTTGATTGTCGATGTCTTATCCGTATACAACTGCCATAAGTCAGTATCACTAGTTGCATACATGCGCAATACACCAGACACAGACGATGGTGCTATACGCTTTTGAGCGCCTTGCGAGGTGATAAACCACTTGCGATCAAAGAACACGGCTTGAATAAAGCGCTCTGTACCGCTGTCGTCATACTTGAAGTTATAGACAGCGCAAAGAATGTTGTTGATGACGCACTGCCCACCTGTAATGGGCTGCGAGAAGTTGATGTCATCAAATAAACCATCTAATGGGTCTGATATTTTGCTTGTTGTTGCACCAATAAGCGCATACACCCCATAGCGATTCATGAAAAAGATAGATCGGAAGTAAGGAAAGATGCTGTTTTTGAACTCAGAACCTATCGATGCACTGACGTTCGTATTGGTAAAGAGCGTTTCTCCTGCCGTCGTTACACGCACATCAGAAAAGACGTTGATGGAATCCGTGCCAAAGATGTATAGAAAGTTATTGGCAGAGATGATCTGAATGATGTCGCCATGCAAGGTTGCATCAGTGATTGTTATGTTGCCTGCAGAGATGCTTGTAAAGTCATAGTAGCTATCTGCTGCGGTGTAATACACCGTTCTACCATCAGCAATCCATACACGGCCAGAAAATGACGCAATGCCAGTACCTGTTTGGCTAATAACCGTTGCAGTTGCTGCTGCAGATGTACCGCCACCATTTGGGTCGGCAACATAAAGCAACGTACAAGTGCCATTAGCAGCAGAGCCGCTTGTATGGGTAGGCGCTGTGCTCGAAGTCGTGCCACCTACCGTGACGTAATAGTAATTACCGCCTGACGTTAAGAGTCTGCCTGTCTGAAATGCTGTTGTTGATGCCCAACTCACAGCACCTGATGTTCCTATGTAGACTGTAGGTGCTGAGGTATAGCCTGTACCGTTGTTTGTGATGCTTATCGCTGTTACAGCATTTGAACCTACGGTTGCTGTGGCAGTAGCCTGGATGCCACCAGTATTGTTAGGAACAGAAAAGGTTACGATAGGTGGTGTGGTGTATCCTGACCCACCTGCTGTAACCGTAACGGTGCCGACCGAACCGACCCGAACGAGATTCGTCCCGTCAAACGTAGCGTATCCATAAGTTGCGTCAATGATAAGGATTCGCTCATTCTTCCATTGGGTAATGGCTGTATCTGTACCGCTAAATGTTGTTGCTGCAGCCAAGGTGACCGGCGCTGCGGGTGACGATAGGTTGACATATTGAGCACCTCCATTAGTAAAGAAGGCAAACATGTATTCTGTGCCACCTAAATTACCCGATGCCATGTAATGCACCGTGCCACTCCAGGTGACATTAACCGTTGAGCCACCCGATGAGTAGCTCACTTCGTCTTGCTTGGGGACAATCTTTAAGTTGCCGAAGCCTACAGGCTGAACATTCTCAAGCCATGCAAACTCTTCGCTCGAAATAGCAGTGCGATTGGCCTTGGTATTAATGCCCTTAAAGTCCTTGACAACAAGATAGGACTTCTTTTGCTCCGTAGCGGCCATGATCAGTAGGGCATACTATAAGGCGTTGGCAACCGGCGAGTCATGGTCGAGGTGAGCACCCCTTGCAGTTGTCGCGTGTATTGCGCTTTGAATATCTCAGCCTCACCATAACTTTGCTCTTTGAACTTAGCTTTGTAAGCTGCGTAAAAGGCAACAGGTACGGTGTAAGGATCAAGAATGGTTTCAGGCGTTGAGTCAGAGGTCAGTGGTGTTGGAAGAATCACTGTGTCGTACTCAACGGTATAAGTCTGGTCTGGGATTGGGCCTACATAAATGGTCTGCTGACCGTAAATGCTAAATGCAATGGGCCTTCCCGTATAGTTTTGCCAAAACCGCAACTCAGCATTGAACTGCGAAAACGGCAGATAGCGCAAAGGAATGCGTGTATTACCCCAATACAAATTGATGTTAAGTACATCAATCGTGAGGTTGCCCTGCGGAAGCGAGGCATATTGATAGGTTTCAACCCCATTAGTAACCGTTGAGGTCTGTATGGTGCGCAAGCATCCCGTATCACGAACGATACGCTCTCTTGCACCGTTGATGTAATCGGCTAGCTCAGTATCAGTCCAAAAGTTTCCGGTTGCGTCGTGCAGCAAACGGCGAACTTCTGTGATGTACCCAGAATAGGATGCCATACTTTCCTCATGCGTTTGCTACCTGCGACTGGACTTTGGCCCCAGCCCGACCTCTTGGGGCGGGAGGGGCTACTCGTTCCACCACCAGGGCTGACAAGTGGTCGTTTTTGACTGGCGCATCAGTGAATGAAAAGTCTTTCAGACGCGACATTGCTTTGTCGAGGTCTGTATTCATTTTCATCCAACCCAAACGCACCAGATAAGGAATTTTGTTGTCGTCACCGTAGCCAAAAATATGACGGGCGACGACAGGTTCTATTGCAACGGTTTGATGCGGTGCAAACTCAAACCGCTGACCGTCGAAGTGATCGACCAGCGGTTGACTGCCACGATTAGTGACATAGATCATGCTTCTAAAATATCCCCGTAGATGTAAACATCGGCGGTAGATGCGGTGCCTTGCGCTGTATCTAATTTCAAATACAGGTTAGGTACTGCTGATTTTACGGTTGTATTGACATTACCCGTTGAATTGAGTGTGCAATCAAGAAACCGTGTTGACGCATTTAATGAACTAAGTGCTTGGGATAAAACAACCGCTGAACCACCACCAGAGGCCGCTGTATAAACACTGGCAACTGCTGTGGTAAGCGATAGTGAAGCATTTGTCACTACCACCCGTCTAACAACATACTTAGACGGGTTACTAAAGATAGTGATGATTTGGTCAGCCGTCGAATTCATATTCGCGGCGACCAGTTTCCCAAGCAGGATACCCCCGAACTGCTGAGGTAGAAGACTACCTACTTTGCTGGCATCCATGCTTTACTCCAATTAACTGTTGTAAGTGCCAGTCGCAGCCTGACCGCCATTGACGGTCAAGAACAGCGCTGTAACGGTGCCGGATGTAGAAACGATTTTCACGTTTTGACCATCCGAAACCATCATGCCGCCCGTATTTGCTGCGATTACATCGGCCCAAGAAGTGCCGTTGTAAGCCTGGTACTTGCAGTTTGCAACAGGGTAGATGATGTACAGCCCTGCTGGCAAGGTGTAATCCGTGCCTGCAGTAACTGACTGCGTAACATAGTCAAAATAGGCACCAGCGGCATCGCTGTTTAACCCAGTGACAATGATTTTATTTAGTGCAAGAGCCATGACTTAATCTCCTTACAGCGTAAGCGAGTTGAGACCAGTCACCTTGGTCATGCTCTTAGGCTTGGTGCTCACCAATTCTGCAATGGTCAACACAGCGCCAACATAACCAATCTGCCAGTTAGGCAGGGTGGACTCAAAGCCCGTAAAGGCAAACTCGGCTTGATCGTGGATGTACATACTCATGTAGTTCGTATTGAGCAAGTACAGCGTACCTTCTGGGCAGTACGGATCAGGATAGATCGGAACGCCAGCAACCATCAGCGCACGGAAACCAGACGTTGGGCCTTCTTCACCGTTAGCAAAGCTGCTTCCAGGTGTGATCATGTAGGTTTCTTGGCCTACAAAGTCTTGCGCCAACAACGTCCAGGTACCAAAGCCGCAAACACCAAAGGTCGGAACTTCAGCGCCGTTCTTTACCGTGCCAGAAATGTACTGCAAGATGTTCTGACGGGTTGGGTTAACCGAGCCAGCAGCATACTGCTTAGATTTCCACCAAGTGTAGGTCGAGCGATTGATATTGCCATAGGTTGCAGTACCCGTGCCATCATCAACAGCCGCTGCCAAGCCAATGAACTGCTGGGCGTTGGTGGTGTTGGTGTAAAGCGCAGTTGCCATTGCATCCATCATGACGTTGGTCGCATCGTTCATGCGAGCCTCAATCAAAGGAATCACAGCATAGTCTTGCTGAACCGCACCTTCCATACCGAGGAAGGGAACCGGCGCAATCATGAGCTTGAGGTTGAACTCAGCGTTGTAAGCACCTTGCTGAACGGCAGGCTGTGCAAACGAACCGCTGTAGTCTGACCACTGAGCGTTGACAAATTGCGAACCCTGAACAGGCACCGTTACAGACGACACACCACCAGAGGCGGTTTGCGAGTTTGCAAGCAGTGCAGCAAGCAGGGGAGTGGAGTTGTAAAGCTGGACAACCAGTTTGGGAATAAACGCCCTACGGGTGACGTAGGTCAGTTCATTGTACTGACTGGTGCCGCTTGCTGGGATGATACCGCCACCAATAGGCATGATACGTTCCTCTTAAAAAACAGCCCTAATTATCGAAGTCCAATAGGCCGAGACTGTGAACCTTGTCTCAGCTCATTGAGTGCGCTTGCCGCTGCCTCACGCGCTGCTGCCGCAGGATTCTTCATGTACTTAGCAAAGTCATTGACCTTGGAGGTAATGGGAGAGTTGCTAAATGCAGGTGTTGGCCGATCTGCTTGTTTCATCCACTGATAGTGCTTTGCAGCCGTTTCATGGTTGCTGATACCTTCTTTGACCATGAGTTTCTCGATCTCAGAAATATCTTCGTCAGAGCCAACTAAGTTTTTCTCTTTAAGCGCCAAGCGACGGCGCTCTAACTCAGCACGAGCATCCTTTTCTTTGAGCCTTGCTTCCAACTGAGCAATCTTGTTTTCTTGCGCAGATAAAGCACGAGTCGTTTGATCTTCAATGTCAAGTTCTGGCACGGGAAGATCGGGATGCGCCGTCTTGGTTAGACGGAGAAATTCCTTGCGGGTCTTGGGATTCTCGGCAAGCGCCTTAGCCAGCGCTGCTAATTCGTCCCTTGCATCAGGTGTGAGATTTTCTAGCGACATCATTTCAGCCCTTATCAATCGTTAGATGACTCGCTTGGTGTCCCCAGGCTTGCTGAGGGTCATGCGATTCTTAGTAACTTTGTTTGATGAATTCAAACCACCAAATTGCTCAAAGCGAGGGGGGTTGGTGATCTGACCATTTTGCTGTTGATTGTCGGTTGGGCGACGAATCGTGCCAGCGCGAGGACGAAACAATTCCATAAAAAGTCCTTTAATGAAGTGTTTTCCAAATCTTGCGATTTACGATGTCGTTCACCGTTTTCCGGTTTACACCATAAATTGAAGCAAGTCTAAAACAGGAATACTTTCCTGTGTCATGCAAATCACGAATTTCGAGAACTTGAGAATTCGTTAATTTATTTCTACCATGACCCATGCCATAAGCATGATTACCTCTATTCCTTACTTCTCTGTCTATTGCGTTGTCTTTGTAAGTTCCAAGATATAAGTGCCTAGGATTCACGCAATAGGGGTTGTCACATCTATGCAGGACAGACAGCCCATCAGGAATAGGCCCAGAATACAACTTATAAGCAACTCGATGTGCAAGCTCCCAAGTTTGGCCTTCAAACACAAATTTACCGTAACCCTTTTTTGAAGCAGCGGCAGTCCAGATATGGCATTCACAAAAAGGAATGCGCTCTACTTTTCGCTCAAATCGTTGAAGGGTGCTCATTCTAGATGGGTAATGGCGGGTTTTGAGTCCCAGGGGTTGGTGCCGCAGCCATTGCTCGCATCTCAGCCGATGCGCCACCAGCTTGTGGCAGGGTTTGAATCATTTGCATAATATCTGCAGGGGCAAGTTCCTTGGCTTTGTAGTCCATTTCGCCAAATGTGCTTCCAATCTGGCGAATGACCTCTTTAATAGCCTTAGCCTCTGGAGAACCGTCGGGAAACTTGGGCAAAGCACCCATTAACATGCCCATGCCAAGCTGTACATCAATGCGACCCTGCATTTCCTCGCCTTTTTTGGGTTCAGGCGTGGACATGGGTGACGACATAGGCGGTGAAGCAGCACCAGAAAGCGCAGGCATCTCTTCTTCGCCCTCTTCGCCTTCTTTACCTTCTTTCTCAACTTCAATTTCCATCGATGCTTTGCCGTTTTTGGCACCGCCTCGAATCAACTTCATTAATTCCTGTGCTGTCACTGACATAACGTGTCCTTTCAGCGCGGTTTGTAAACGCTTACTAACTTAATGTCAAGCGGTCAGCGGCGTGATGGTCTTGCACGGCGAAACATTTTGCGCTGATACATCAGTATCTCCTATTGTCTGAACGGTATGCTGTGCGATTCATGGGCGCACGAACATAAGAAATGCGCGGTGTGCGCTCCATTTGCTTTAACTCTGTTTGATCAACACGGGCTTGATCGCCTTGTGATCGAAAAGAGGATTGCGAATTATTTGGTGATTGCGAGTTTTCGTTCATACGACCCTCTGTAACATGGGGCCAGCAGCAGTTTCTGGCTCTGGTTGCGGGTTTTGCATGGTTTGCGCAGCCTGTGCGGCTTGTTCCATCTTACGCAAATCCTCTTTCAACAACTGTTTCATTGGTGGTTCAAGGATATCAATGAGTCTTTCCTTGGTCATTGCACCACGATCAGCCAATGCAAAGGCTAAAGAGCGCAAATCTTCCGTAAAGATGGGTGAATTGCTGTGCGCATCCACTTTCACGACAAAATCATTCGTGAATTGGTTAGGAATGAACTTTTGACCCTCATCATCGACAAAAACACGGTCAGAATAGACCTGCATACACTTCAAATACAGTGTTGCCATCTTTTCTAGCGCATCTTCGATGATTAATGCCCGTTTTTTAGCCCTGGAAGACCCTAAACGAGCTAATTGCGAGGCATGACCAGCACTTCTCACCCCTGATTCACCTCTACCTTGCAGCACATTGACAATACCTGATGCTTCTTCAAACATTCGGTCAATTTCTGCGATCTCTCGGAACAAATCATTAGGTATAGAAGGGGCCATTTGCTCAACTTTGGCATTAGGCATGTCGGTTGTAAGCAAACCACCCACTCGATTCAGTGCAAAGTTCTTCTCATCGAGCAAACCGGTAAAGCCAATAAGCGCTGTAGGCGGTGAAACCTGCTTGGAAAGCAAGTCAAGTATCTCTGTCATGCGTTTATTGCGCATGTCTTGCAAGAAAACCAGTCTTGCAACCTCAGAAATACCCCAGTAATAGTCATATTGAGGGGTTGGGCAGAGCTGAATAAAGGGCAATTCACCTTTTAAGAACATGCTAGCCCCTGAACGATCATAAATAATGACATCAGGGTCAGCAATGGTGACGCACTGGTAGTCATCGGTGTTGTCATTCCACACCCATAACTCAGTCATACGAATCGTGTCTTCAGCAACCCGTGCTTTGTATTGCTGCATTCCAGCAATATTCAGATTCACATTGCCATACATCGTTGGGTCAGTGGCTGACAGAATCAGTCGCTGAATCCCATCAGGCACTTGGTTTTCCTGGCTTTGCCCTTGTTGCACCCTTGCTAGCAGTGCATCACGGTTGGGATGCGAATAAAGCCTTGCATAGAGTTCAGACTTGGTGATGTAGTAAATCTGAACCAAGGCTTCTTGCCTATCAGTGTAGGGCGTATCTTCACGCAGCACCCCAATACAGCGTGGGTCAACCATGTAAGGGTGGATACCCTTCTTAGGGATGAGCTTAATGAAGGTTGAGTTGTAGCAAAGCGCCCAATTGAGCGCTTGGGCAAACACCTGATCAGCGTTGCTATTGAGCCAATCGTCATTCAAAGCGCCTGTAAGCGCTGGAATCTTAGTTTGCTCATGGGGATTGATGGATGCACCCAGGCTTATAGAAAAGCGTGTGGTCTCTGCCGAGTAGAGAAAGGAGGAGAGTTGATCAATGTGCGGGTAAATCTTGTTGTAGTAGGCAGGTGGTGCGTCTAAACCAGAGCCAAACAAATAATAAGAGCGCAACGAGTCATAAGTTCCCGTGCGCTCCTGGATGCTAACCGAGCATTTGTCCTTCAAATCATTGTAAAACAGCTCACGTTCAACGAGGTCTTCAGGAATGATCATGTCGGTAACTTTAAGTTTTCATGGTCATGCGTGACCACGGACGGTCGTGGACTGCGCAATGCTATACCACTTTCTTTGACAGCAGACAAGCCCCCAACGGTTTCACCTTGTATTGAATGCAGATTGTAATTTGATAAGGCTTTGGGGCTACTCCACTGTACAGCAAAGGGATTTTGCGGCTGTGCAGCCTGTTTATTGCCCAGCAACGCATGGTCTTGATGATCACCTTCACGCGCTGACTTAATGTCTGTCATGCCGTAGTCTTTGGCTAACTCCCTCAAGGTGCTATCAGCATGTTTAGTGCGGTCTGACTTTAAGCCTACGGGTTGTAGAAACACCATTTGCACATCGGCAGTGCAACCTTGTGGGCATACCGGCTCAACACCTTCAAAAAATCCATGTGCTGGGCATTTGTAGTCATGATAAACGGCCATGTTTTCTCCTTATTTGGTTGTCGAGTGATTCACGTTGATAGTCTTGCGACTTAGGGCGTATGCCCATATCGAGTTTGAAACCTTCACCATTCCAAGTAATTAAATGCCTTCTCACCATCAAAGGCTTGGGTTGCTTTCTAAACTCAATGTATTTCTTACCCGCTTTGATCATGACGGCCACATCACCGTTAATCCAGTGCTCATAGCCACGATTCACACGGCGTTGCACATGCTCGGTAAGCGGGTAATTCTTGTTGATAAACACATCACGCAAATGCAAGGGGTTTAAGCCACATAAGTCTGCAAATAGGCGTACTGAGATACCTCGCTTTTTATCGCGCAGGAACTTTTCAATCACGACCATCATCTGTTCTTTGTTAAGGGCCAACGCCAATAGCCTTCAAGTAAGTATTGATCTGACGATCCATGATGGGTTCTTGTATGGGTGATCTCACTTCTTCCTTGCGATCACGGGTCATACGCATTTGCAAGAGCCTTGGCATGACTTGCTCGGCAAAGGCAACGCAAGCAAGGGCTGTCGCAATGACACGATCATCTTTGTTGCGCCCATAGGCTGAAATACCACCTTGGTCACGCACCACCGATTTCATTTCATCAAGCAAATCCATTGAATACACATTCAACATGCCGCGCTCAAAGTAGTCCTTAAAGTAATTCAGCATCCTTTCTTTGGATGAATGCGTCGTTAGATAGCCAATGGAGTTTGATAGACCGCCTAATGAGTCATTACGCCGCCACAAGTAGTGCGACATATTGCCTAGCACATCGAGTAAACCTCTTGCCTTGCGAGGCTCCATCGTCTGTGCCTGCCTTTTAAGGTTTCTCATTTCGTTGATGACTGCTTGCCCTGGCCCGTTGACTTCAAGGTTGAGGGTGGAGTTTCGATAAGCCCCTGCCAAGTAGCACACCACCCAGGCAAACTGGTAGGTGTTAAGTTCTGAGGTAGCGAATTCCGCAACCTGGTCAAGTCCGTCTGCATACGCTCTAAAGATTTGGATGCAGAAACGATCTGCCCAGTCGCTGCTTCCATACGCTGGATCAGCACCGATAACGTAAAAGGCGTTGTCAATTGGCTCTTCCCATAGCTTTAAGGTTGCCATGCGCTCTGTTGAGTTAATTAACTCAGTGTCTTCAAAGTTCTGTCCCATCGAAAAGCGATAAAACCGAGGTAGCGTCTGCTTAGCAGCCTTGGCTTGATCAGTACATCTGGCATGAGAAAAGAATGATGTGCCTGTCATGATGAAGGCATAGTCTTCCGTGGGAGGAAACTCCTGATACATGAGGGCTTCATCCTTAATCCCCTCATTCATCTTCCACCGCCACCAAGCAATCTGCCTTGAATTGATCTCTACCTGGTAGAGCTTTTTAATCTCTCTTGTCCATTCCTTTTCTTCAGGACTTAGCTTGCCATCCCAGTACACCTTATAGACATCTGACTTGGCATCAGCACTGTAGAGTTCATTGCGCCACCAGCCACAGAAAATAGCTTTTTGCGTTCTTGCCTTCTTAGCCACAGCCCACATGTCATGCCACATGTTGAAGCCACGCGCCGTGCTTTCAAAAAGGTAGAGCCTATTGGGATTCTTCTCTGCCAAGGAAGCTAGCAATGAAGCCAATCCTTCTTCATCACCCCAAGACGATGTTTCTGTGCCATGCAGATAGGTAATACCTTTACCGCGTCCTAATGACCCCTTAGCTCGCAAGCCAGCTACCTGGTAGAAGAGTCTTGATCGGTTCTTTAAGACCATCTGATTCCTGTTATGCGTCATCAAAGGAATCTTGTACTCCGGTGGTAAACCATCCATGTACATGGCAAGTGTGGTTCTAAACTGGTCTCGGTTCTCTTCAGTGTCAGTTGTGAGCGTTCCCTGAAACCCAGGGTTTTTAAAATGCCAGTAAAGGTCTAAGGCAAGCGATATGGTTGTAATCCCAAGTTGTCTTCCCTTGAGAATCACAAAGAAATGAATGTCGTTGTTCAGACCCTTGGCGATCTCTTCCATCACATAGGTCTGGCTTCCAAGCAAACGATTACCTAAGCGTTGAATGCCTAGCTCTTTGGTTTCTACCTTCAGTTCCTTGCAGAACTTGTAGAAGTGATTAAGGTCAAACTTCATTCAATGCCTGGTTCATATTCGTAATAGGTGCAAACCTTCTCTGCCAGCAAGCCATCTCGGATGCAGATCAATACCACTTCCTTACCATCATCACTTTCCTTTAGTCCAATTTCTTGGCTGTAGTGGCAGTTTCTGCAATCGGGCTTCAATTCCATAGTTTTCCTTTAACCACAACACCGTTTTTTGCTCATCAGCACTCAAAGGACGTTTCTTTCTCTCATCCTCATACCACTTCATCGCCAGATACGGATAGCTTGGATCACCTTCTGCATACTTCGTAATCCATCTCACCGCATCATCATGCTTCACTCAATCCTCCACACCCTTACACCATTCTCTACCTTCCTTGCCGTGTACTTCTTTCCTGTTCTTCTCCACTCTCTATAGTTAGCATTACATAACTTCGATAGGTCACCTCCTTCAAGGTAGAAACTATCTCCTAGTTCTAACTGATCATAAGGGTATTTAGGCCCTGTCTTCCTCTCCGGTATATCTAAACCTCTCTCTAACGTAAACATCTCGTACATCTCCATGTTGTCGATGTACTCATCATACACAAATAGATATTTAAGGTAGGCAAGAAAAGTGAATTTTCCTTGGGGCGGGAAGAGTAGTGGTGCACTCAAATTCACAAGCCCCGTCCCATTCGATACCACAACAAAGCTTGATCTGTGTGCTTGATTGTGGCCAATGCCTGCCCATGTTGCACCTTGAGCACATGCCTACTCATGCACTGCGCAGGGGAAAGGTGAACGCTTACCGCCCCTTGCGCCCCTTATCGATTGATGCAGGGAGCGTATAGATAACAATCCATTGATGTCCCTAGCTCATCGAAGATAGTTAGTCCCTTATATATATCTATAGAACTACACCTATAGACCTATATATAGTTTTTAAGATTTTAAGAGTACTTATCGAGCCTATCTTAAGCATCGGTGTGTGTTTGTGTGTATCTAATACTAAAGTTCTATGAACACACATAGCAAAGCTTAGACAATATTAATTGTAGTGATTATATGTATAGTTTTTATAACCTCATGGAGTGTATCAAATGAAAATCAAAATGCAGCAATACTGGTTCATCGTTAAAACTTCATACAGCAAGTATTCAGTAGCCGCCACTGCTATCAATGCCGAAGTAGCTCGCACATGCTTAGGCGAGTCCTACGGTATCGACAATGTAGCAACGGAACCGCACATGATTACTAAGGCTCATTCTTGCTATACAGAAATGGACTGCACTGAAAGGTCGATCGAATGGCTAAAAGCTAACCAAGCAATCGCCTAACTAACCAGAAAGGGGCTGATCGCCCCTCTTAACCTTTGGGGATAAACATCATGGATATTGCACAAATCATCACTGACCGCATCATTGCAGAACTAGAGCAGGGTACTGCGCCTTGGGTTAAGCCTTGGCATGAGGATTGCGAGTCATACAATCCGGTCTCTGGTACGGTCTATCGTGGTCTTAATCAGCTTTGGCTCGGCATGATGGGCATGGGACGATCCAATGCTTGGCTCACGTTCAAGCAAGCAAGTGATGCAGGCCTGAGCGTTAAGAAAGGCTCAAAGGGTGTGCCTATCATCTTCTGGAAACAACTTAGCATCACTAAAAAGGATGCTAACGGCGCTGACGTTGATTCGACTATTCCAATGCTCAAGCATTACTTTGTGTTCAATGCTGACGATATTGAAGGTGCAACATTCTCGAAAGGCTCAGGCAAGCTGCAGGGTTCTATTGATTCTAGAGTGCAGGCTGTAGTTGATAGGCTTGCTCTTGATGGTGGAGTGCAGCAAGCTAGCGGAGCGTTCTATCAGGCTTCTAAAGATGTAATCGGTATGCCTGCAATTGCTAGCTTTCGATCACTTGCTGACTATCACGCAACATTGCTGCATGAGTGCATCCATGCTACTGGCGCAAAAACAAGGCTTGATCGCCAATTGATGAACCGGTTCGGTTCGGAAGCCTACGCATTCGAGGAACTAATCGCAGAACTAGGTGCAGCCATGCTCTGCATGAAAACTGGCGTTGATGGTCAGTTGCAACATGCAAGCTATATCGAATCATGGCTCAAAGTCTTAAAGCAAGATAAAAACGCGATCATCAAAGCTGCGAGCAAGGCTCAGGCAGCAATGGATTACTTAGTAGCAGAGCAAGCTGAGGAAATGCCGCTAGCTGCCTGATTTCAGCTTATAGCCGATTAGCAATAGTCGGCTATGGGATGCAATCAGCATCACTTAACCAATGGAGATAAACATCATGAGAAAAGACGTCACATTGTCTACTGGTCGAATTGTTTCGCATAGACCGTACTTATCCAACGGCGAGCCTAACGGAGCCACTGAAGCATTCATCCTTGGGGGGCATGAAATGACAAACGAAGAATGGCTCGAATACGTCTCAATCATTCACGGCCTAAGGGATGAACCATGCAAAGCCTAATCGATTGGAGCATAGCCGTTCTATTCGGCATCGCCCTTGCCTGCGCAGTCTTCTTTAACTTATAGGAAACCATCATGATCGAAGACACAAAACCAGTCACGCTCGAAGACTGTGCCATTGACTTATTCGAAGACGCGTACATCAAGCACAAAGACGAGCACACAGTCACGTTAGTGATTAATCGTGAGATATGGGACATGCTCGAGTCATTTTGCAAGTCCTAACCCGCTAGCAATACCCCTAGAAGCCATTAAATGGGCTTTTACGGGCTTTTCTCTACATAATTGGAGTCCGAGTCTTCTTCAATGAACTTAGGAAACGTATCAGGCTTTATTTGCCTAACCTGTATAGCCCTAATTTTGCTCGCGAGCCACTGCAAGCCCTCTTGTTTTGCGCGAACGTACCCTTGGAGGTTATGGCCTAACTCTTTAATCTCTGATTCGCTCCATAAACTAGTTTGCTTTTGCAGTTTTGCGTCGAAGTACGACTCTAAAAAAAGGAGGCGATCAAAAACATTGAATAGACCTCTATTGCTTAAAGCGAAGTTGCAGTCATTACAAGATGGAAGCAAAACGCAAGGTATGCCCCATTTTTTCCTTTTCTCATAAGGCAAATCTTCAATCATTGAAACTGGAGGAACATGATCTAAACCTTGAGCACGATCCCCGCAATAAAAACAAAAGTAACCCTCAGCTAAAAAATGACGGCGGTATTTATGACCATGAATTTTTATCAAATCCCGCCTTCGTTTTTCTGCTTTGCTAGCCATGCAATTAGTTTGCTTTACAAACCTTACACATACCTTACTGGAGTCAACCTACATGGAAGATAGACAAGTCCCTTCCTGGCTCGATTTAATCGACCATCAAATTGCACCCGATAAATGGTTCCGACCCGTCGATCAAGTCTGGCGTGAGTACGGCTGGAAGCCACCATCGACTGAATGCCCAGAGACCATGCGAAAGCACAAAGCCTTCAGGACATGGTCGCATTACATACCCTCGCGGGAGTCCCAATCATGAAAGAAAGCCTAACCATTAAAGCCTATGAACTGCTGATCGAGCACTATGAAAAGCAAGTCAAAGAGATGGATGATGATCAGATGAACTCGACCCTGATTTATCACACGGCTTTGCGAGTCTATGAGGAAGCGATCTTTCAGGCATTTGGCTATAACAAGTTGCACAAGCTAGCAACCGAAGCAGATAAGCGTATTGAAAAAGATTTTGGCAATAAGCGATTCGGTATTGCTGAATGCGTGGAAGAAAACTTTCTACACAAAAAAAGGCCCGATCATGAGTAAGAAGCAATTAAAAGACATTGAAACCCAAGCCATGATCGATAAGTGGCAGGAAGAACTAGCAAGACATGTTGCCTATCTTCCCATCCTATGCGAGCAGGCAGGGGTTGATGAGCATGAGCTGCATCGAGCTATTGAGATTCACTTCTATGTTCGCAGTATGAGTAAAGGGGCTATGCAATGACTGAGAACAAAACAGCAAAGACACCGACAGACGACGGTCATGTAGCGCATGTTTATTTGTTCGAGAAAACGGGAAGACCAAAGGTCGCATGGGATAACGCTAAAGATATAAAGCTAGGCGACAAACTTTACGTTGCACCAAAGCAATGGGTTGGGCTGACTGATGAACAGATTCAGGACTTAAGTTATCTGTCCCAGAAAATCGACGAAGGTAATGCAGCATGGTTTGACCGCTGTGGTTTTGCTAGGGCCATTGAAGCCAAGCTAAAGGAGAAGAACAATGGCTGAAAACAAAACAGCAAAGACGCCAGCAGATGGTGGGGCAGCGTTTCCCGTTGCACATTCATACCTAATCCAACCAGGTATGTCCCTGCGTGATTACTTTGCAGGGCAGGCGATGAAAGCACTGGCTCGGCCTGGGAATTATTTTGATGCAACCGCGAGGCAGGCTTACATGACTGCAGACGCGATGCTGAAAGCGAGGGATCGATGAGCAGAAAAGCTATGCAGGTGGCGCTGTGGACGCTAGAAGGTTGGGCTAATCACGGTAATTGGGTATGGCCTGAGTCTGCGTTAGAACAAGCAAAGCGCAACACCATTGAGGCTATCACTGCCCTGCGCCAAGCACTTGTCGATGCCGACGACACATCACAAGAACGCGTCGATGAAACGGTGAAACAAGAACATGAGGAAAAGAACACATGAGAAAGCTACTCAATCGGCTAGCAAGAACAGATGACTTTGTGATGATTCACTCTAATGAATTGGAAGCAATACTTGATTACGTTGAAGACATGGAACAAAGGATAAGTATTGTCAGAGAGCAATTGCAGTATCTGGTTGCAGAATCTGTAGAACCTGATGCAGAACCAGAGGCTTAACCCCTCTTTCCTCCCAAAGACCCCCCTACCCCAGACAAGAACGGGGTAGAGAGGGGAGGTTCCTCCGCTGCAAGCAGCATCTCGATGTCAGTTTCCTGACCCCTCGGCTTCGAGATAAGACCAGCCGCGCCGGTTATTCGGGAACTGCCCCCTAGTCTTGCGACATACGGCGTACCACCTCAACTCCGAGCCACCATGGTAAGTGCCTACTATCGTGCGGAGTACGGTCTGGTCAGAAACAAAAAAGCTGTTTGGTCTGCACCCTGGTGGAAGTCCCTTGGGGGTAAGTCAAGGGCAGGGCACAAGCCAAACAGCTCTAATCTGCTTCCACACAGACAAGAGAATCTTAACGAACACAAAAGAACATTGCAACTATATTGATAGGCGGTTGATTGAGCCCGATATGCGTATGTTCCTAGTGTTTATTTTGATGTAATATCCCTACTGTTGTACTTAACCAAAGGAGAAACAACATGGATTACAAGTTAGATGAAGCAGATCGGTATGAGTTAAGAAACAAGATCGCCTGGTTGCAGTACAGGCTCGCATCAAGTTCTATGAACCTATGCAGTGACGGTCTTGGTCTTACTCATCACAACATGGATTACTTTGAAAAGATTTTTCAAGACTTAGAAGACCTCAAGGCCATTGTCAAAGTCATTAGAAGCCGCGCTGATCGCAAGAAGATCACAACCTGCTTTGATGAGGAGGCAGCATGACCAGCTTTGACACCGAGTCAAGACGTAAGGCTATCTGGGCCACCGATGCTCGCAAGATCGCGGATGGTCGTGCTGCTGATGTTTACCTGGAGAAGATAGGCCAGACAGAACGGGAAGACATAAGCCACATTGAAGCAGTTCAGTGGGGTCTGAAGCTGCAAGATGTCATTGGCCGTGAAGCTAGTGCCAGGTTGCAGATGGAGCTCAAGGAAGCAGACTATGAGTTGTACCACCCTGAACATTCATGGATGGCTAGTCACTTTGACTTCATCTCTGCTGATGGCACGACACTGGTGGAAGTGAAGAACTACAACCAAAGCAAAAGGAATCAATACGATGCTGAAATCGGTCTTATGCCACCACAGGATCGTGCGCAAGTTGTACACGAGGCTACGGTGCACAGGGTACAGCGTTGCATACTTGCGGTGCTGTTTGGAGGTCAAGAATTGGTACTTATTGACAAGCCAATACCCGATAGTGAAAAAGACGCGCTCATACAACTGGAAAGCCAAATATGGGCCTCAATACAGACAAACACGCCTCCAGAAGCCAGCACAGTGGATGCGGCACGACGGCTTTTTCCTACCTCGACAACTCAAGCCGTGGTCGCCACCTCTCACCTGGAACAAGCCTGCCAGCAATTGAAAGCGATCAAGACGCAGATCAAGCAGTTCGAGGAGGCTGAAGAAAAGCTACAAGGTTTTATTCAAGGTCAGATGAAAGAAGCAGGCTCACTCATCACCTTTGACGGCAAGGTGCTTGCAACATGGAACAGTGCCAAAGGTTCCAAGCGTTTTGATCCAAAGCTACTGCAAGCAGAGATGCCTGAAGTCTATGAGCGTTACGTTATCGAACAACCTGGAAGTCGGAGGTTTTTAGTCAAATGAGCAATCTAGTCGATCCAACAAAACTTGATCAATCGATCATTGATTCAATCGTACTTAGAGGAGATTTGAGTGGACTCAAGGAAGAGCAACTCACCGGATACTACAACTACAGATGTCAGCAAGTCGGCCTCGATCCTAGTGCGAAGCCGTTCGATCTTCTTGTCTTGTCAGGAAAGAAGGTCTTGTATGCGAATGCTGGGGCCACACAGCAACTCAGCAATCTGCATGGACTGTCCACTGCGATCACTAACAGGGAGCGAGTTGAGAATGTGTATCTTGTATCTGTCCGATGCACTGGCAAAGATGGACGAAGCTCTGAAAATCAGGGAGCAGTTGACATCTCAGGTCTTTCTGGTGAAAAGCTAGCTAATGCCTTGATGAAGGCTACAACCAAAGCCATACGCAGGACTGTTCTTGCTCATTGTGGACTGGGGATGCTTGATGAAACTGAACTCGACACTATCCCGACTAATCAATATCAGAAGGTTGATATGCCGCCTGTACAGGCTCTGCAGCCGCTTGCTGAGGTCATTGAGGGTAAGTACAAGGTATTAGTACCTGAAGGCGATAAGAGCAAGGTTTACAGTTCTCACCAGGATGAAATGCAATGGCAGGATAACTTCTTTGGTTTGATCGGCAAGATCGCTGACAGCAAGAAGATGACAACGGAGGAGAAGAACGCCAAATTGGCGTCACTCTTTCGGGTCAACCACGAAACCATCAATAACTTTGGCGGGGTTGCAGCCATTGCATTCAAGAAGCGCTGTCACGATCATGCGGTCGAGGGTTTTGTCGCAAAAAAGGTAGTGACTCTGGAGGCGGACGAAGACGAGGCGTTGCCATCGTTTGCATGAAAGATGGGAGTGCCAAATTGACGCAGACGCAGGCAGTGCTTGAGCGTTTGAAACAAGGAACGCTCACGCAACTGCAAGCCTATGCAGAGATTGGTTCAACAAGACTTGCAGCCAGAGTCGAAGAACTAAGGAAACAAGGTCACACCATCGTGACACACACGATTAACCGTAATGGCAAATCCTTTGCCGAATATCAACTAGTGAGGAAATAATGGGTTACGAACAGCAACAAGGCAGTGGCGTACTTTTCACCGTTAAAGAGAAGAAGTCTGACAAAGCACCAGACTGGTCAGGAAGTTTCACCTGCGATCAGGCTTACAAGCCTGGTGATGTGATCAAACTGTCAGCATGGACAAAGCGTAGTGCTTATGGTGATCTGATCTCGATCAGGGTGAATAACTTTGTACCAGGTCAGCCTGCAAAGCAAGGTCGTGAGGTGAGTTACCAAGACGATGACAGTGTGCCGTTCTGATGTTATGCCCTAAGTGCGCCGAACGTGGTGAGCACAACGATACGATCATCCTAGAGACTCGCAGGTATGGAGGTAAGAAGCCTGCGAACTCTTGGGTGACACGCAGGCGACGCTGTGTTGCTTGCTTGCATCGATTCACCACCACAGAGGTCATTAAAGGCGCTAATGACAAAGTATGGGACGCTGCATTGCGGGAAGATATGGCATGACTAAAGAAGACATTATCCGCATGGCAAAGAACGAGTACGGCATTTATGCTTTTACCGCAGACTCACTCGCAGAGTTTGCCACCCTTGTTGCTGCTGCCGAGCGTGAGAAGCTGGCCGCATGGATGATCCAGCGCGGCTACGCAACAGGACATGGCGACACGATCAAAGACCTGTTGAGAGAGTTAGATTGGCAGATTGAAGAGCGCATAAGAAACGAGCGTGAGGTGTGTGCGAAGGCGTGTGAAATCTTAGGAGCTGAAGATGACAGTTTTTATGCTGAATTTTCAAGAGCGAAAGACTGCGCCGCCGCCATCCGAGCGAGGGGGCAGCAGTGACAAAACTGACAGAATCCCACATGAAGGTACTTAAGTATCTTTCCAAACGAAAGACTGAAGCTACATTCAAGGACATCCAACTGCAAACCAGGCTTGGCAGTCCAACAGTCAAATACGTCATTCGGTCATTGCTTTACAAGGGTCACATCAAGAAGCGAACAGAGAAGATCAATTGCGTAACGGAACGGTTTTATACCTTTTCGAGTTGGGAGCCAGTAGAGAAAGAACCCGTTAAGAACCCTATCAAGTTCGCTAAGACGCGTATTACGATAGAACCCAAGTTCTTCAACAATCCGTTTAGTGTAGGTGCTTCATGAGTGAGATGACCAGGGAAGAGATGCAGGCCAAGATGGAAACGCTTTATGCGCTTACCAGAGAGTTACGAGCCATGCTGGCAAGAACTGATCACAAACTCAAAGTCAGAGAGATGTTCATCCATGCGTTGCTTGACCCTGATGCTTTTGGCTATGCCGTAGAGAATGCCGTCAGGGAAGAAGCCTGGAAAATCCTACAAGGAGAACGCGATTGAGCAAGCTAGGTAAAGACCGAGGTGCTAGTTATGAACGCGAGGTCTGTAACGCGCTTACAGAGCGTTTAGGAACGAAGGTGACACGTGTACTAGGGCAAGCAAGAGATGGTGGCTCAGACATCGATCTAGGCCCGTTTATGATCGAATGCAAGCGTCGTAGGAAGATAGCGCTCTATGAATGGATGGAGCAAGCCAAAGTCTCATCCAAGGGTGAGAAGGTGCCTGTAGTGATTTGCAGGGCTGATGGCAAGGAGAGTCTAGTGATCTTTAGGCTTGACGATGCGATCACGCTCATGCAGAATGAATTGTGACTCCGCTGAATCTGCCAGTAGGTTAAGCGCTTGAGGCAAGCGAGCAGATAGCCTCACCTGTTGTCTCCTCTGAGTTGAGCTCTTCCCGACGAGCTTTACCCCGTCATCACCGACGGGGTTTTCTTTTGGCAGTCTTTGCAGACTCTCTAAAGGCTTTAGCAGTTGGCGCACCAGGTGTTCCTGGCTTGCGCATACGCTCACCAGACCCTGCTTTAATGCGCTCTCTCTTGGCTGCAATTGCTGCATACAAGCCTGGGTCACCTGGCTTTTTCATTTGTAAGCTCCAACTTCAAGATTAAGGTTTTCATCTCCAAGAAACTCAACAACGTCTCTGCATAATTCATAAAAATCATGAAACATAAAATCTGATTTCATTCTATTGATTGCTTGGCAAACCAAAACTGTATTTTCTGGCGTGTAACCAATACTGCTGTCAATACGCTCAATTGAAACGGTGTTTAACTTTCCCGATTCAAGCGTCATTTTTCTACCGGTATATGCACAGGTGAAGCGCTGTTCCATCCAACACTTTGTAATATCTTCTACGGTTAATGAAAATTCTTGGTTACGTTTTAGCGCAGCTCTTTTAGCGTTGAACAAAAAAACTTTAGCCCTGCCTTCAATCGTTGAATTTAATTTGACTCTAGAGCGATCATTTCCTTCTTTGCAACAAATTTTGCACCAACTGTGAAAACCATCATTAGTTTGAGCATGTTTGAAAAATAAGGTTGTAGGTTTCGCTTCCTTACATCTGAAGCAAGTTTTCATTTAACACCTCCAACGTCTTCTAGCGGCCTTACCTCTTGGGCCAGACCATGACCTCGATCTCGCGCAGAAACTGCGCTTCCTAGCTCTCTCTTTGGGAGTACGAGGGTTTGGTGCAGGCGCTTGCAGATTGGAGCCTGTAGCCCTGTTATAAGCCTTCCTACCGGCCTCTGTCATGCCACCACCTTCAGCAACCGACTGAAAGTGTCTACCCTTACCTTTAGTCGTCTTTGCAATCGGGTTTGCCATACTTACCTCATCATCAATGCTTCAGCTTCTCGACGCTTAGTCAGCCCTGGTAGCACTCTGCCTGCAGCCTTGTTCCACTTACGACATTCTACTGCTGCACCTTCCCAGTCATTGGCATCAATACGTTTCTTGAAAGTCGAGATTCTGTAGTTGCCTAAGCCGCAGTTATACGCCCAACTGATGACTGCAGCAATACGTCTAGGGCTTGCAGAAGCGAGCCGTGGTGAGAGTTTCACCAATCCGGCAACGAAGTGCCTGACATGCTCCTGAAGGGCAGTCTCAGCTTGTTCTTTTGTCCAGACAGTGTATTGCCTAATATCACGACCAGTAGCACCATAACCAATAGTCCAAGGGTCGCCACCAGTAGCGGGGTCAGGATAAGCACAGCAATCGCCGTTAGGAAGGCGTTTAGCATAGCCTTCAAAGGGCTTGATGAGTACGTTGATGGCAAGCTCAATCGCTTCATTCACTTGTACTTCTCTATGCTGCGACCAACAAACCAGAATGTGAGAATCATGGTGAAGAGTCCAAAGTCATCTTCATCCCAAGTCTTGACTAAGACCTCTGCCCACGGTGCATTGCTTTGAAACGCAAGTACAAGCGAAGCCGCCTTGACTGCCGCATACATACCAAAGATAGCCCAAGTAATGCCTGGACGAACCAGCGCTGAGATGCCAGCCACAAACCAACCTGCTGCCTGAGCCGTTTGACTCTGTTCTTCAAAGGCCGCTTTGATGGTATCAAGCTGCTGAACACTGTAGTCAACATACTTTTCCTCCATCCGAAACTGACCTTTCAGTTTCTCAAGATCGGTCTGCAACTGAAACATATTCAGCTCATGCTGGCGTTCGTTCTTTTTATCGAGGAACTTTAGAACCTCTGGAGCTAGTCGGAACAAACCACCAAAGATGCTGCCAAGCAAACCACCGGAGAGTAATTCAAACATTAATGTTCTCCGTTCTTATTGATGTCTTCTTTAGCCTTGCGTGTTTCACGTTCAATTTTATCGCCTCGAAGTTTGCGTACCGTATCAATCTTTTCATCAAGTCGAATCAAATCGTTATCGTGCATCCTAATTCGATCAATCAGAGATACAACAGACTTTTTTGCTGAAGAAAGTACGGGATCGATTTCTTCAGTAGACCAACGCCAAACGTAATACACAAGGTATACAAGACCACCAACAGCCAAGGTCGGAAAGCCATATTCTTCGATCAGCTTGCCGACGTTGAAGTCCATTAGTCCTTCCTGTTATCTGACTTTTCTGCACGGGCAATGCGGTCATAGTCAGGCTCTAGACCTAGCGAGTGCGTGATTTTGATATCTATCCGTTGAAGCTGCGTGTTCATGTTATCAACCCGCTGTTCAAGCTGTGTGATGATGTTAGCGATACCGTTGATTGAACTTGTAACGCCAGCCAAAATGTACTTAAGTGTTAGGAAAACAAAGTAACCGCCAATGCAAGCGGAAGCAATAGGCAAACCCACAGAATGAATAAAAACAAAAAGGTCAAGGCTCACTTCTGCAAGATTTGATCAATGCGCGAATGAGCCTTGTCAGCAGACTCATGAATCATTTCAACCTTCGCTTTCAAGTGAGCTAGGTCTGACCTAATCGCTGCATAAGCACCAAAAGCGCCTACACCAGCGCCAATTAGGGCTTGTATGACTACTGACATCGACACTTCCATTTAGGACATCCCTTCGCCTGGTGTGATGTACAGGTTGTGCGTACCCGTATCAACGATGGCAGCAAAGTAAACCGGATTGGTTCCATTGGCTTGGCCGTTAGTAATCACAATTCTACTGTTAGGCGGAACAACAAATCCATACTGACCAGTACCAGACGTTGGTATCACTGCTGTAGTGCCACTGGTTGAACCTGTTTTTACAAAGATTTCATGGTTGCCATCGTTGTAAAGCGCAAACTGGTTAGCAGGTGTGTCAGCGTAGACAGCAACATTCGCAGATGTTGTTGTTACGCTTAAAAGGTATGTCTTGCCGGTAGCAAGAAACGCAATATTATTTGCCACCTTTGCTCCCCCATTGCTGCGCAGCCGTCATGGTTCCATAGCATGGTGCGCCATTGGTAAACTTTGGCTGAAAGTTGGGGGTTACTTGCTTGGCAACGGCGGGGACTTCCTTAACCATCACCTTTTTGCTCACGATTTTCATGGTCGTCATCATGCTTTGTTTCCTTCATTAACGATGGCAAAAACACTGTGATAGCAAAGATGAGCAATGCTGCAAGACGCTCATACGTCGGCCCCCACATTGTCCAACAAGCGAGTGCAAAAGTCATTGATATTGCTAGCAATGTCAAGACTCTCGCGACTACTAACTTCAAAGAAATACGTACTACCTTCAAAAGAAGATTCGCATCCATGCTCAGCCTCATGGGTTAATTAAGGTTATCTAGTCTACCTTAACTATCGTCATCTTCATCATCATTCATAAAGCCACTCCCCCATTCAGCATCGCTTGCCTTCAGGCGTATGGCTTCTAACTTCAATGCTCTGTCAATAATCTTTGACTTATCGGTTAGGCTTGCTTCAGGGTCTGCCATGACCTCAGCCAAGAGTTTGCTTATCGCAGCCTCTAGGTCAGGGTTTATACCCGTTTGCTTACGCTTCATCGAGTCATGCGGCGCTTTGGCTTGCGTTCAACTTCACGCGCTGCAGGGATGCGGCCAAGAGCGCGTTGCGCTGACAGCGAGCCCGCTACTTCATTGCGACCAGCCTCGGCAGCTTGCGCTTCCTGGCGCTTCATTTCTTTATTGCCTTCTTCTTTCATCATCGTGTCGTAGTTCATCGCATACCTCTCTTGGTTTTACGCGCTGTTGATAGGGCAATGGCAGCGGCTTGTTTCACGGCTGCACGTTTGCTTGCAGGACGACTGGTGCCTATCTTGCCAGTGTCTTTGAATTTACGCACCATCTCTCCAATGTTGGTCGAGATTGTCTTTTGACTACTACCTTTCTTAAGGGGCATTTATCTCTCCTTGAGGAACTAGAGAACCTGTCTCTGCAGCAAGTACGTTTCTTGCAAGCGTCATTAGTAAACCAGGACGTTGCGGTTCAGGCGTTGCTAACACACGTCGAAGTTCAGCGGGATTAGAGACAATTTCAGCAACAGCTCGACGCAAGGCAGCAGCATAATCTGTGCGTATTGCTTGAGTGCCAAACACGCCTGCAGCAGCAGCCGGAATACCTAACGAAGTCATCAAGCCTTGTCCACCAAACCCAGCAAGCGTACCGGCTAAGGCCGCAATGCCTGTAACACTTGCTTGACCAACACGAGCCTTTACAACTTCCTTGCGTATTTCATCAGTAAACGCAGCCTCTGGCGACATTGTTCCTACTGCCTTACTAGCAGCAATCTTAGCCCGTTCTACCGCATTACGAGCTATGTCAACAGCCTCAACAAGCGCTCTTACTTCAGCAAGCTCATCAGCACGATATAAGCCAGACGCTTTTAATGCTGGCTCAATATTTCTATCAAATAGATTCATTAATCTATTCTCTGGTACACGAGATAGCGATTCTCTTACTGCTGACTTGAATGCTTCAGTGGCCTCTGGCACTTGCTTGACTGCAGCAGCCATTGCCTCAATGTCTTTTTGGCTTGTTGTACCTGTCAACCGCTGATAGAAAGCATCGCTTGCATTCTTTTGACCGAATGTAAGATTCTTTCTAATTTCATCGGCTTGTGCTGCAGCTTCTTTTTCAATATCAGAAATTCTGCCTGTAAGTTGACCACGAGCTTCACTAACTTCCTTTTGCAATCTCGACGCAGCGCTTTCTTTGGCAAGGCGTAACGCTTCCTGCCTTGGCTCAAGAAATGCTGTAACACGCTTGGCTGCTTGCCTTGATAACTCTTCGGCGCTTTGAGCTGCTTCACGACGAATTTGTTCGGCGGCAGGTATAGGAGCTAATTGAGGCTGCGTGATCTTGCCTGCAAGCTGACCAATCTCAGCCTCTGCCGCTTTGCCAGCAGCACCCAGCCTTGCAGCACCAGTCTCCGCTTGTGCGAGCCTTGTTTGCAAACCAGATAGTTGATCGCGTAAGCCTTTGAACTGATCTAAAGCAAGCCAATCTCGGTTGCTATCAATCGTTCTTGCGACATCCTGCGCCGTGCCACCACGCATTTGATCATTCAAGTATTTAGTTGCTAGGCTGTTAACTAGCGCCTGATCGCCTCCAACCAAATCAGTAAAGGTCTTAACGCTTTCTTGCGAACTAAATAACCTTGATGGTATCTGTGCTGGGTCAGTGATAAACCTCTCACCAAATGGCGTTTGCGCTGTAAGAACCTTGCCTTGCAACGTATTGAATTGATTGATCGGTTTACTTGCCTGAGCGTAATTCGTTAAGTACCGTCCAAACACATCATCGCCAACAAACTGACGCTGCATGGCCTCCACACCTTTTGCCAGATCGCCAGCTTCTATTGCACTAATAGCAGAAAATCCTTCATCGCCACCATATGAACGATCTCTAAGTCGTCTGCGTATCTCTTCAAGCGAATTAAACGAAACAGGCGTTTGAACGACAAAGGTCTGCCCTGCTTCGTTGACCTTTTCTTGCTTCCCAGTTACATCTGCTAGCAAGCGTTTAAGCATTGGCTCACGCTGCGGGTCAACTTGACCAGGCAACGCTCCTGCGCCAACCTTTGTTTTAATCAGTGATTCAAAGTCTGCTGCTGCTGGAACAGCTCCTGCGCTTTGACCCATCTTGCTAGCAACAATATTGTCGATAGCATCCAAATCAGATTGAACTTGCGCTCTGCGAGTTGCCTTAAGTTGATCAAGCCTTGTGCTAGCAGCGGTTCTAGCTTCTTCACCAATTGGAGACAACGTAACACGCTCACCAAATTGCGCGAATCCACGCCCAGCCTCCCGCATTCCGCGCTCAGACTCTGCTACGGCTGCGTTGCGACGCTGTACCAAATCATCAATTTGGCTTCTAACTCGCGTCACTTCTTGTTGCGCCGCATCAGCAGCTTCTTGCTCGATACGCCTTGCAATAAGTTCGGCTTCTTGCACACGCTGAGCACCTTGACCAGCAGCATTTTGCCTAACTCTTGCGCCAGCTTGAAACGCTCTATTAACAGCGTTTTGTGCATCTTTAACACTTTGATCTTGTATGCTACGAATGCTGCTATCAAAATCTTGTTGCAATCGTTTCACTCGATCTGCTGTAGCCGTTTGCATTTCAGAAACCAAACGGTTAGCCGTATCTTCTAACGTCTTACCAACTGTTACGGCTCCACCAGTACCCGCACCGCCTTCAAGCTCTGCTTTAGCACCAGCAAGTCTTTGCTGCCTGGTAACGCCAACTTCGGGTAAAGCGCCTTCGCGCACTGTTTGCGGCAAACGTCTGACCAAACTTTCTGCAACGCTTTGACGCATCGATGGAATCAAAGGTGTAACAGCACGTTCCACAGCCCTACTAACTGGATATGTAATTAAACCAGGAACCATTTCCCCTGCCATGCCAGCGAGCTGCGTTACTACAGGGCCAGCACCTTGACGTTGCGCTGCTTGCTCAGCCAATCCACCAGCAGTTCCAGCGGCAAACGCACCACCAGCCATCTTAGTCGCCTCACCAACTGTTTTAGGCTGCAAGGCTGATAACAATTGACCACCAACTTTTCCTGCAGTTGATGTACCGTATAACCGTTGAGCGCCTAACGCAGACTGTGCGAGCCTTGCGCCACCACCAATTACAGGAACGGCGGCAAGAGCCTGCAACCCGCGTTCGAATGCAGATGGGCCTTTAGGAACCTGATCGATAAAAGTACCAGGAGGTGATGTTGCGCCACCAGGTATTTGACTTAAAACATCAGTAGAGGGCTTGTCAAAAGGGTCAATTATTTCTTTCGATTTTTTTTCAAACGGATCAATGATAGATGATGTACTCATCGCGCTGCTCCGTACTTGTTTTGCCAATAAACTCTAAGCTCTGCATCTGTTGCATTAGGATTGGCTTTTCTGGCTGCTGCAACAAAAGTTTCTATATCAGGGACTGAACCAGGACGTGGTTGAGGTTGCGGTTGCGGTTGAGCCTGCCCTGGCACTTCTTCGCCAAGATAAGCGTTAAGGGTTTGATCATTAACGCCAATCGATCTTCCTATTCTTCGTTGTCGATTAGCAGCATCGTTCAGTATTTGAATTTGACGGTCAAAATATGTTCTTGCGTTTTCAGCGCTTGTAGTTGGATTGATTGTGAATTGGTCAAACGATCTTTCTTCCGCTTTGGTCAAGGTTTGACCGAACAATGTATTTCTAACCTTAGCTACAAATTCACGGTAATCTTTCCAAAAATTGACCGTATCATTTGTGATCGGAGGCGCTTTAATTCCAAATGTTTGCGCTATCTGTGATGTCACCTGCCCAACAGGAAGACCACGATCTACAAGTGTAAGGAATGTTTCTGCAACTTCTTTTTGCGGGAAAAGACCAAAGAATTCAGGCTTAGCTGAGGATGATATACGGTTGATACCATCTTTGGATGTGCCAAGATTTTCTAATCGTTTATCTAATGGCCCAGGCAAAGACTGTATCTTCCCTTCTTGTTTAAGTTGGGCTATTTCACGTTGAAACGCCATGCGATCTTGTGCAAGCTCACGTTGCTGCTGCATACGTTCTCTTGCCAAATCAGCTTGCTGTTTCATCTGCAAAAGCGTCTGCGATGCACGATCAGAGCCTTCTACCGCCTTGTAAAGAATCTCTTGCGCTTGCTTGTACTGGCCTTGTCTTAAAGCAGCCGATGCAGTTGAGTTTTCTAACTCTGCTTCAAGCACTTTTAACTCACCTTCAGCAGCCTTACGATCTGTCTGCAAAAGGCTCATAGCCTTGTTGAATCGATCTAAAGTTTGGCGATTGTTTTCTTTAATACTTTCAATGTTCTTGTTGAAAACATCTAACTCTCGCTTGTAGACTTCTTGTCTGCCTTGGCGAAATCCTTCTAATCCACCGTTAAGAGCTGCCATAGCAGCCAACCCTGACCGCTTGCTAGCGCCACCAACAAGAAAACCAGCAACAGTAGTAAGAGCCAGTACGTTTCGGATGTCTTCCAGGTTAGTAGGGCTTGGCTCAAATGCTGGCATCTCTCTTTGACGATACTCAGGTGATTCGACCAGCATTCGTTCTTGGGTCGCAAACTCCTTACCAATCTCTTCACGGCGTTTTGCAGCACTCGTACGTTGCGCTGCAATATCTTCTTGAGCCTGTTGACTTTCAGCACGTTGCGCCTCCATTAGACTCGGAAGTTGCTCCTCTGCCGTAATGCCACGACTAATTCTTCGCTGCATACCCTGCTCAGGCGTTTCATTCAAAGCAGGTTGCTGACCCATGACTGAGCGCATGGCTCTTGTAATAGGATCACCCGTGGTATTAAGGGTTTCGTTCAGTGCCATGATTAACCTTTCGGGGGCTGCACGTTTGCTTGCAGGACGACTGGTGCCTATCTTGCCAGTGTCTTTGAATTTACGCACCATCTCTCCAATGTTGGTCGAGATTGTCTTTTGACTGCTACCTTTTTTAAGGGGCATTTCCACCTCCAAGTAATGACCCAATTGGCTGAGCTGCAACGCCACCAACGCTTCCGGCGAGAACAGCTCTGAATACGCGAGCTGCTGCTTCAGCGCGACGGTTTGGATCAACAACACGATTAATAACCTGAACCTGTCTACGCAATTGATCAATTTCTCTAGAACTTACAAGTGCCGAACCTTCTAGGGCGGGTACAACATTGCGTTCAAAAACATCATTAAGTTTTTCTGGAGCAACTCTAGACAATGAAAGCTCTAGAGCACTCAGGAAGTCTTGCTTAGTACGCCTATCAGTGCCTAAATAAGATGCAAGCCTGCGAGTTTCTTCAATAGACTTCGAGCCAGTCAACATGCTTTCAATAGTCGGTGCTGGATTGTCACTTCCTAATACCTTTTGCACTGCTTGCTCAGGCGTGGCGACCGCTTCAGGCATAAGAGCCTTAGCTCTTTTCTCAGCCTCGCTCATGATTGCCTTGCGTTGGCTCTCTATTTCTGCTGCACTAGCCTTGCGTTGAGCCTCGAGTTCACGAGCCAATCGTTGCGCTTCGGTTTCTCCCGCTTGCAATCTACCTGCAGCTAATTTTTCTGCACCAGCGATTGCCTGTGTTG
>Ga0208644_1000348_pt1 | contig 37467 bp, 56 predicted proteins | sample VirMetDEL_Nov_18_FD_184517 | JGI IMG/M metagenome (GOLD analysis project Ga0208644, IMG submission 184517) | Aqueous microbial communities from the Delaware River and Bay under freshwater to marine salinity gradient to study organic matter... | ecosystem: Environmental > Aquatic > Marine >...
GACGGATAAAGATAAGAAAGATTTGCAATCCTGTGGCAAAGATACCTAGATAAAGAGGAGTCGACACAAAACGGAATACCACTAGCGATGATGCCCGGCATCTCACCAGCGCAAGTGGAAAACTTGAAAGGATACCAAGTTTACACCGTTGAGCAACTGGCTGGATTGGGTGAAAAGGCAATACAAAAGATTCCTTTGGTTAGGGGGTTGGTGGATGAGGCAATTAAATTCCTAGATGGTAATAAATACACCAGCAGTTTGGAAGAAAGACTAAAAGCAATGGAAGCGGAGCTTGCTAAATATAAAGGAGGTGGCAATGAGTCTGCTATCGATAATTCAGAGCGTGAGCGAGGAAACGGGACTGGGGGAGTCACCAGTAACGGTAATCGGAAACAGCGACAAGTACGTAAAAAAGCTGCTGTCACTGCTAAATAAAGTAGGCAAAGAGCTGGTATCTCGCCACGATTGGCAAGTGCTGCAAAAAGAGCAGACCTTTACAACTGATGGTACTGGTTCTTATACCCGCGCCGCTATCTTTACCGATGGCGATTTTGACCGTTATATTAATGATACCGACTGGGATAGGTCAAACCAGCGCAAAATGCAGCTTGTTACACCTCCTGAATGGCAAGTAATACAAAGCTCAGTTTCTACTACGGTAGGTATAGTCAGGTATTACAGGGAGCGAGGTAATTCAGTATTTATTGACCCTGATGAGTCTGGAGATACGGTTGTTTTTGAGTATGTATCTAATTTTTGGATTACAGACTCCACTGGAGAGACTTCCAAAGGTTCCTTTACTGCGGATACTGACTTAGTTAAGTTCCCTGAACATTTAGTTGAGCTTGGCTTGAAGTACAGGCTTAAGGCTGGGGAAGGGTTGCCAGCTATTGTTGAGAAAGATGAATATGAGCGTGAGATAGCTAGATATCGCGGCTTTGAAACACCTAAAAGAAACTTAGGGCAAAACTACAATTATCAGTTTACTAACCTACCTGACACGGGGATAGGACAATGAAGGAGCTTATTAACAAGCAGTTGGGCGGCGTGTCAAATCAAGTAGAGATGCCCCCATGCTTTGGTGGGCTTAACACGCGTGATAGTAGGGCGGCAATGGCTCCTCAAGATGCTATTGCTCTGCAAAATATTGTATCGGAGCCGGGAGGTGTAAAAAGTCGGCTCGGTAATACTGAGTTTTGCACTGGTGTTACTGGCAATGTCGGGTTTATCAAAGAGTTTGTTAATGGAGTTGTGCTAAAAATGGTGGTGGGTGCTGGCGCTACTTTGTACGCTGTAAACTCCAACGGCTCTGCCACAACTTTGTCTAGCGGCTATTCTAATACAGATTGGATGGCTGCAAAGCTAGGCTCAACTATGGTCATGGTTAATGGCGCTGAGATTATTCAGTATGACGGGTCTGCAACCAGTGGGAGTGCTGGCCTCTACACTGGCGATATATCTACGCCAGGCGCTAATACGATGGACGGTATACACTTGCATGGTAGCCGTCTGTATATGTGGCAAGTTGATAGTGGGGACTTCTACTATGGTTCAATTAATTCGGTGCAGGGAGCGTTTGCTAAGTTTGCTTTGAGCGATGTGTCACAAACTGGTGGCAATATTACCATGATGCAGACTATAACAAGAGATGGAGGAAGTGGGCCGGATGATTACGCTGTGTTTATATTAGAGACTGGCGAAGTCTTGGTATATCAGGGGACAAATCCGTCTAGTGCATCAACGTTTGCTTTAGTTGGACGTTATTTTATTCCACCGCCCATTAATAAGCGTTGTTCGCAGAGGGTGGGGGGTGATGTTGCTGTTTTGACGCAAAATGATATTATCTCGCTGAGTGAGGTTATGCAGCAATCTACTGAAGGTGGCGGCTTAATCCTAAACCCATCTAAATTATCTGGTGCTATTAGGGAGGACTTTGCAACCTATGGGACTAATGATGGCTGGGAGTTGATGCTGTATGGCAAAAAGGGCTATATGTTTGTAAACGTCCCTGAAACGCAAAATTCAACGTACCATCAACTTGTGTCAGTTGTGTCAACAAAGGCCCCATCAAGATTTACTGGCTGGGATGCTTATACAATGGGTATATTTGACAATGAGTTATATTTTGGTGGTAACGGTGCCATATATAAAGCTGATACGGGAACCAGTGATAATGGCTCTAACATAGAATGTAGGGCGCAACAAGCCTATACCACATTAGGGATACCCAATAGAAAGAACGTAAAAAGCTTGACAATTCGCTATCTTGCTGATGCGGATGTATCCGTTGGTGCTGATATTGGCTATGACTATGAGGATTCGACAGTTGAAACTGTTGTTACAACGACAACAACGGGCGCTGAGTGGGACACCGCTGAATGGGACGATGCTGACTGGGCTGGTGCTTCACAATCAAGAAATACAACCTATATGGCGGTGGGGACTGGTGTGGCTATTAGTGTGCTGGTGGCTTTCGACATTCAAGGGACGCAATTAACATGGCTGGGAACAAACGTAAGTTTCGAGAACCTGACGATGATTTAAGGGACGATGAATACTGGGGCGGCGTATTAAATGACAATTTACCGCCAACAGTTGATTATCGGACATGGGAATGTTTTGGCATAAAAGACCGTGTTGCGTGGTCTTATCATTCCTATGCTGGAATAGGAAGCCAGAGGCACCAGTATTACGAGGCCGAAATGTCTATTTGCGGCCTACATCCTAGATGGGCTACCAAAAAAAGGGTGGCGTTAATGTTAGCTTTATTTTTCAAACGAAATATGTATAATAGACTTACTGCCCTGATTCGCATTGATAATCGGCAAGCGGTGAAATTAGTTAAATTAGCTGGTTTTACCCTTGAAGGGATTGTTAGAAGGCCAGCTTGCGAATTAGATATATTGCAATTCTCTCTTTTGAAGGAGGATTGGGAAAAGGGTAGATTTTATGAGCTTTGTCAGTGACATTTTCAGAGGGCCACCGAAACCCCCACCAGCACCAGACCCAGCGGCTACTATACAAGCGCAAAAAGAGGCGCAGCAACTTACACAATACACACCACAAGGAAACTTACTCTATGGTAGTGTAGGGCCAGAAGGGCAATTTGTACCGCGCAATCTTGGTGATGCACTGAGAATAGAAGAGTCTCCTTTTCAGCAGCAATTCAGAACTGGTAGTGAGGGGATTGCTTTAGGGTTAATCGACCAGCTAAGTGATAGGCCGTTAAGCGACTACAGAACCGCTAGCCAGATTGAAAGTGGCGTTGATATACCATTGTTGGGTGATTTCTCAGGAGACATACAACGCTTAGAAGATGAGACTTATCAGGCTGGATTGCGCCGTATACAGCCAGAGCTTGAGCAATCACGCGAGGGTTTAGTGCAAAGTTTAGCTGATAGAGGTATTCCGCTATCAAGTGAGGCAGCGCAGCGTGAGTTAGATAGATTTGACAGAGCACAAAGCGATGCTCTACAGGATTTGACTTTTAGGTCAATAGAGAGTGGACGCGCTGAACAACAAAGACTGGCAACATTAAGTGCGGCTCTTAGGGGGCAGCAATTTAATGAGGGGCTGGGGCTTGCTAATTTAGAGCAGCAACAGCGAGCGCAGCAGTTCGGTGAAATAGGTGCATTGGGTGGCTTTGCCGCTCCGTTTCAGCCACTCAATGCCCCAACGGTGGATGTGGCTGGTATTATTAATCAGGGGTATGCAAATCAACTAGGGGCTAATAACATCGCCTCCAGGAACTATGCAATAGGTTTGGGATTTGCTGGTGATTTAGCGGGTGTTGGTGGCTCATATCTAGGGAGGAAAAGATGAAGAATAGAAACTTCTTAGCTGAGTTGTTATTACAACCCGCGCAACAAGTTCCAACGCCTGTTTTGCGCCCTCAACAACCTGTGGCGGTTAGTCAGCAACAACAATTTACACCAACGTCAGTTTTAGACCGCAGGGATCAACTGGCCAATATCTTGCTTGAGCAAGCACAAGACAGAACCGCACACCCTATAGCGCGTGGTCTGGCGGCTTATCTGGGAACGAAGCAATCACAGGAAATAAACCGGGAGAGGGTTAAGACTGAGGAGGCTTTACGCACCGTAGCGTTGGAAAGAGAAGCCAGAAAAGAGCGGATAGCACAAGAGCGGTTTGACGCTGATTTAGCACTCAAGCAAAGAGGTGTTGAGTTAGAGGAGAAAACCATAGAGCAAGCTGCTAAACAGTTTGATGAAACCCTTAAGCTGAATAGGGATAAGTTTAATGCGGAGGTTGTTAGAGATAAGCAAAAGAACGCATTTACAAAAGTACCGTCAGCAGATGGTCAGGTTGATTTATTGTTTAAAGGTGTTGCACCTGTTACAGATGGACTTGAGAAGGGTTTGCAGTGGGGTGTTGATAAAGAGGGTAATAGAATTGCGGTTCCTATAACCACTCAGCCAAACGAGAAGGCCCAGCAAACAAAAGACCTGACATTATCGGTGGTTGATAGATTGCTCAAAAATGAAACAGGTGTGAGGGATAACTTTGGCCCATATGATGCCATTACACCAAACATACAAGACGCAACACGTGAAGCTGCAACAGATTTAGACCAATTAAGGGCATTGCTGACGGTGGAAAACCTTGGCTTAATGTCTGGCGTTCTTTCTGAAACAGACATAAAAATACTACAAAATGTAGCTGGCGGTGGATTAGCGCAGGGAAATTCTGAGGAGGGCGCGTTACGGGCCATTAAGGATATACAAAAGTCTTTATCTGGTAAGCCAAAAGAAGCACCAAAAAGCGGCCCTATAGATTATAGGGAGTTCTTTAAGTGATTGTAACAATGCCAGATGGTCAAGCTGTAAACTTTCCTGATGATATGCCAAAGGAGCAAATCAGGAGCTTGATTGCTTCAAAATATCCAGATGACAGCCTGGTTAAATCCAGAGGCGATACTGGCGCAAGGCGTTTTATTCAACAGCCATTACAAGGCATGACGCTGGGCTATTCTGATGAAATTACTGGAAGTCTGGGCGGTTTGTTAGCAAAGGGTTATGATGAAGCTAGAGCCTTAATGGATAAGGAGCGTTTATTTCCTGATGAGTCGGTTTCTGACTTAGCTAGTGCTGGGATAGACACGGCCCGCAAAGACATTAAACAACAAGTTCAAGAAAGGCCACTAGAGTCTATTGGTTTACAATTGGCTGGTGGAATAGCAGGAGGGGCAGCAGGTGCATCAACAAAAGCAGGGCAAGCAATTGCTAGTAGCGTTCGCAACGCTGGAACGGGAGGAAGGATTGCAAAATCCGCGCTTGTGGGTTCTACCGCTGGGGCTGTCGCGGGTCTTGGTGGGGGTGAAGGTGGTGTTGACGAAAGGTTATCGGATGCTGCTACGGGAGCGGCTATGGGTGGCGTTGTCGGTGGCGCTATCCCTGCTGTTGGCGCAGTATTTCGAGTGGGGAAAAATGCAATCACTGGTAGACAAGCTGATAAACTTGTTGCAGATAGCTTAACAGGGCGTAACATTCAGGCATTAAGAAAAGGATTAAGTGATGCTGATTCTCCCCTTTCATTGGTGGATTTGGGTGGGGATGAGTCTCGTTCGCTTCTAAGGTCTGCTGCAAAGTTCGATAGTACGCAAAATCTGGTTTCTGATTACCTAACTAATCGCTCTGTTGGTGCGGCAAATAGAATAGGTAATGTTTTATCCAAGAAGGTTTCCAACGTAGAGAACTACTTTCAGAATATTGACGACCTAGCGAAGGCGAGAGCTAGTATAGCGCAACCAGCTTATCAAGAGGCTTATAAGAAGGGCGCAAAGCTAAAGGTGACAACCAGACTTAATACCTTGCTAAAAGATAGTCGTATCGACGCGGCAATGAATAAGGCCAAGGCTGAGTATGGCGTGAGCGCGGAGGCGGCTAGAAACTCACTAGAATCAATTGATGGTGTTAAAAAGGTTCTTGATGATAGTATCGGCGCGGCTATGCGTTCAGGCGAAAAAGAAAAGGCGGCGGCTTTCCTTAAGTTAAAATCAGAGTTGTTAAAAGAGGTTGATAGCCTTGTTCCTGAATACAAAAAGGCGCGTTCTATATTTTCAGGTTTCAAAGCTCTGGAGGACGCGCAGCAAACAGGGGCATCCTTTTTAAAGCTAGACCCGGAAGAGATTGCCAAACTTAGGAAGGGGATGACCGCTGGCGAACACGATGCTTTCTTGATAGGTGTTAGAAAGTCATTACAAAATGCGGTTGATAGGGTTGGCGATAAGGGTAATACAGCCGCCAGGATATTTGGTAATCCCGCCTATAGGAATAGAATAAAGGCTGCTTTCCCGGATGAAAAGACATTTGATAGTTTTGCCAAGAGAATGAACCAAGAGATAAAAGCGCAGGATACTTTTAATAAAGTAATTGGCGGTTCAAGGACGGACTTCAATATTGCTTCGGATGAAAAGGTGCTGGATTTTGTGCAAAAAAGCGCACAAATAAGCCCCAGTGTAGCGGCTGTTGATACGTTGTTTACAGTTCTAAAGAGCCGCGCTGCTGGCCTGAACGATAAAAACGCAAAGAAATTAGCAAAGATATTATTAAGCAAAAAAGAGGGCATTAAGGCGCTTGACAGAATGATTGCAAGTGAAAAAGGGGTGCAGCAAAAGCTGCTTACAGCCTCAAGGCCATTTGTAGAAAACGTCAAAACGGGGGCGGCTATCACCTCTGGCATACAGGGGCAGTGATATGGCTAATTTGGGAGATGCCTTGCGTTCCCTGATGGGTAGTGTGAACAGGAGGGTGGATTATTTAGAGAGTGCGTTACAGGAGTTAAAGGCAGCACCACCACCAAAGCAAGGCGAAAAAGGCGAAAAAGGCGACTCTATTAGAGGAGAAAAAGGCGATAAGGGCGAAAAAGGTGATAGAGGAGAAAAGGGCGAAAAAGGCGATACAGGTAGGCCCGGAAACGATGGTAGAGACGGTAGTGATGGGCGCAATGGCATAGATGGTAAAGACGGACGTGACGGCAAAGATGGAAAGAACGGCAAAGACGGGAAAAAAGGTGAGAAGGGAGACAGAGGCGAGAAAGGTGAAAAAGGAAAAGATGGCAAAGATGGTAAAACGATTGTTAAAGAAATTAGTGTATCAGGAGGGAGCGGCCTTCCTAGTGGTTTATACAATTATCCAGGCGCAACGGACGAAACAGGCGCAATGTTAACCGATGAAACGGGCGCAGCCCTAGAAACGAAGGATTTAGTTACATGACGAATACACCAACAGATAAAACCGTAATTGATGCCGTAGCTGATGCGGATAGGTTTTTTATCGGCGATGTTAGCGACAGTAATGTTGTTAAGTCGTGCACTGCATTACAAATGTATACCTATACCATAGCGGCGATTGGAGCAGATAGTGACCCGCTTTATTCGGCGTCTGGCTTTGTGGGTGGTGTGGGAAGCGAAGATCAAATTACCATTGATACAGTAACGTATGATACATGTTACGCTGCACAGACTGATAGTGTTAGCACAGGCTTCTGTTATTTGGCAAACCGTCATGCAACGTCCGCTGCGTTACCAGCGGCTATTGCAATGGCAAAGAGCAGGGGTACGTTAGCGTCAGAATCGGTTGTAGTGGATGGCGATGCTTTGGCAACATTGGCGGCATTAGGTCACGATGGCACAGACTATACCTTTGGTGCAACTATTGATTTTGTAGTAAATGGCACGGTTGGCGCTAATACGGTTCCTACAGATATTATATTTAAAGTTGAGCCAAACGGCGGCGGTTCGCCAACTGAGGTTATGCGTGTTGTGAGTGACTTAACCGTGAAGTTCTCCGGCGATGTCAATATGAACGGTAACAACCTTACTGATGTTCATGAGATAAGGTTAGACGCAACACCAGACACAGACCATACAGCAAATGGCCCAACAACCAACACTATTAACGCTGGGGCTACCATTGCAATAGGCGAATTGTGTTACTTAGCCTCAGATGGTGAGTGGGCTTTAGCGGATGCGGATGCTGCGGCCACTGCTAAAGGGATGCTATCTATTGCGCTGGCTGCTGGTACGGATGGAAACCCTATGCTGGTTGCTTTAGCTGGTAGCTTTGTGCGTGATGACACATGGAACTGGACAATAGGAGCTGAGTTGTATGTAAGCACTACCGCTGGTGGATTAACTGAAACCGCGCCAAGTGCGACAGGTGACGTTGTGCGTGTAGTTGGTTATGCGGTTAATGCGGATGTGGTGTATTTTAATCCTGGCTCAACATGGGTAGAGATAGCATAAATGGCTAATATTGCTAAAATTGATGACGTAGCGTTGGCAAGTGTGGCTAAATTGATGGGCCGCGCTAAAGCTGCTGGTGATGATGTTATGGGGGTTATTTATCCTAGCGTTGGTTCTATTGTTCAGTCGGTGCAGCAGGTTGAAATAACAGTAACCGCAACCGCAACCAGTAATACCGCGATTATTTCTAGCGTTGATACTACACAATCAATTATATTACCAAACTGGCAGCGGCAATCTTCAACGATTGATGACCCAGATCACTTAAGTTTCGGTTTAACGTTAACAAATGCAACAACCGTGACCGCCACAAGATCAGTTGCCGCTCAAGAGGCAACCATATCTGCAACGGTTCTTGAGTTTGTGTCTGGAACTCTTACAAGTAACCAAAGTGGGACAATCGTAATTTCATCGCCAGATACTACAAATACAGATACCATTAGCTCTATCACAACATCACGTTCGTTAGTAGTGTGGAATGGGGACAACACTACAGAGGATATTAGTAGTGATTTTAGACAAACACCATGTACGCTATCTTTAACTAATTCAACCACCGTAACTGCGGAAAGGCCAGACGGAACAGATCAGTCAGCAACATCATACTACAGCGTTATTGAATTTGCGTCAGGCGTTACAGATCAGGTGCAGGAGGTAGAAATAACGGTTAGCGGATCAGCAACCAGCAATACAGCTACTATTACCAGCGTTGATACATCAAGGAGCGTTGTGTTCCCTGGTGGGTTTAGGGGTGGTACCGATGGCGGAACGGTTGGCTCACCTTACAGAATGTATGCAGAGTTAACAAATGCTACTACCGTGACCGGGACAAGAGATGTGATTGCTGTTGGCGGTAATGATGCGGGGATTACTGCAACTGTGGTAGAGTTTGCAACGGGGAAATTAACTTCAGTGCAGCGCGGAGTGGCAACTATCGCCACCACTGATGTTACCAAAGACGTCACAATTAGTAGTATTGCTACATCGACAAGTGCGGTTTGCTGGCTTGGTTATAGCGATGGTGATTCAAGTCGAGTAGAGCCAGAGGATCAATATGCAACGGTAAAAATATTAGACTCAACTACTTTACGCTTTGAGCGTGCAACCACGTCTGCGTTTGATTTGAGCGTTTCATATGAAGTGTGGGAGTTTTAGGGTGAGGCATTTTTATCAATATAATGAGGATGGGTGGATATATGCTAGAATATCGTCTTTAACTGACCCAGGCTTACAGAGGCAGTTTGAGTATAGCGCACCCATTTCCATTACAAATCGCAAGTATGACGAGGACACTAAACAGATCACGACCTATAAGGCCATTTTTGACAATGGTGAATATGTTGGACTGGAAGTTGACCCAGACGTTCCAACTATTGAGGTGAATTAAATTATGAACAATACAAAGAGGCAGTAATATGGGATGGAATGGATCGGGAGTTTTTACAAAAACTCACTCATGGGTAGCTGATGCCGCGAATGGTATTAAAATACGAGCGGATAGGCACGACACTAACGACACCGACTTTACGAACGGCATAAATAACTGCATCACTAAGGACGGTCAGAACACACCCACCGCTAACTTGCCAATGGGTACTTACAGACACACTGGGGTTAGTAATGCGGCGGCCAGGAATCAGTATGCGACTATGGCACAGGTGCAGGATAGCGGCGGGGTTTATGTTGAGACTGCTGGAACCGCCAACGCGTATACCGCTGCGGCATCTCCTGCTATCACTGCTTACGCATCGGGCCAAAGGTTTAGGGTGGAGTTTGACCAGACATGTCTTAGCTCTGCAACTATCAATATTAATAGCGTTGGCACGGCAAATCTTGTTAAATACGGGTCAACCGCTATAGCTGCTGGTGATGTTGTAGCGGGTAGGGTTTATGATATTGTGTATGATGGTAGTAACTTCCAAGTCGCACCATACAACGTTGTCCCCGGCTCCTTGATGCAAACTGCTATATCTGGCGCATCTAGCGCTAATCTTGCAACAGGTGATAAGATAGCCTTTCTTGACGCTAATGACTCAAATGCACTTAAAAGCGAGACTGTTTTAGGAATTCTAAAGCTTGTTTATCCAGTTGGTAGCTACTATTTGAATGAAACCGACTCAACAAATCCCGGTACGTTGCTGGGCTTTGGAACCTGGACGGCTGTGACTGACAAGTTTCTGGTGGGGCATGGGTCAACTTATACCTCTACGGGTGGAGCGGCCACAGCAACGCTTGCTGAAACGAACCTGCCTAGTTTTTCTATTACCACGCCAGAGGGCTATGACGCTGGCGGTTCCATATCTACATCGGGTGTGTGGGGAACCGGTAATGTTAACGTTAGCACAACCGCTAGTTTTAGTGGAAGTGCAACGCCATTTAGCATTATTCCACCATATCAAGCGGTTTATATCTGGAAAAGGACGGCATAATGAGAACAAACCAAGAAGCTAGACATCAATCAATACAGGCTATAACTGGCACAAGTGGCTCTTATAACGAAGACTGGGTGGCTTTGTTTGATTTGCTTGGTATAGCAAGTGGTGACTTTAATGGTAGATTTATTGCGTGGTTACAGTTAGCGACTGGTAGTAGTAAAACTAACATTAATGATTTAACGAATGAATACGCAACGCAACTAGGCTTTGATAACTGGAGCACAGTTACCTACATTGCTCCTGTTTCGCTTGGGGTTCAATTATGGCTTGATGCCAACGAGTCAACAACGATAGTATCTTCTAGCGGGAGTGTAAGTAAATGGAAAGACAAGAGCGGCAACGCTAACCATGCCACGCAAGGGACGGGAAGCGCCCAACCTACAACTGGCAGCTCCACAATCAATGGTAAAAACGCACTAAGCTTCGATGGTGGTGACTTTCTAGGACTTGACCAACCAAGCAACCTAGACTTCACACCCGGTACAGATGAGTTTACTATTTTTGCTGTTTGTAATGTCCCTGTGGGAGAGCAAGGTGCTATTGTGTCGAAGGCTGGCGCAACAACGAATCAGAGGCAGTATCATTTTATTTATATTGACGACCATGCTACGGGCATCATCGGCGGAAGCTCGAAAGATTATCCTACAGACATTACCTCTACCCCTCAAGTATTAACCTTGGAAGTATCAACCTCGGGGCAAGAGTTATTTATAAATGGCACTTCTGACGGAACTGGGAGTATAGGGACGGCCACTAATAGCGCGGATGTACTAATAGGAGCAAGAAGGAGTAATGATAGCAATGGTGGTAGCGCCTTTCTTCTTACAGGAGATATTGGAGAGATTATTATATACAACAGGAACTTAACAGCTACTGAGCGAGCAGCGGTTGAAAGCTACTTAAGTAACAAATGGATAGATACTTACATTGAGGTGTTAATGTTAGGTGCAAGCAAAATGGACTCTGTATCACAGGGGAATGTTTTACAAAGCCTCATTAATACTACCTACGGATCAAATGTTGCCATTGTAGATGAGTCTACTGGTGGCTGGACAACTACTAACTTAAAAAACAATATTGATAGTATTATATCGAGCAACACAACAGCAACACATGCACTGTTAAACATTGGCGGTAATAATGTCACAGCAACACGGCCTTATAGCACCGCTACAACAGAGGAAAAAGACACTATTACGGATGATTTAAATTATATAGTAGCGGCTCTACAGACTGCTGGCATAGAGATATTGCCAAGTTCACTTGGCTTTAGCAACTATGATGGTACTACAGTAGCTAGCCCAGAAAATGGCGTGTTACCCTACAGCACGAATCTAATCAACCCCATACTATGCGCGGCTGCACCGAATTATTGTTACGAAAGCGGGCTGCCATACTCACAACTTTATGAGTTGATATTAAATGATTACACTACTTATTTAGATGTGGATAATATCCATTGGACTTCTGCGGGTAAAGCGGCTGTGCAGCAACACTTCGTTGATACATTATTTTTGAAACTTCTAACTGGCGTTGACCCAGAGGAAATTTAGTACGGAGTAAAATTAATATGACCTTTTTAGCATGGAATAACGAACAGGATGCACAAGACTCACTGGATGCTTTAAATACACTATATGGCTGTGAATACAGCGATGGTGCGTATGTAATGACGCAATGGGCAGTGGTGACAAAATCCGACGCAGAGGATAAGTGGGGCTTTGAAAGGCCAGAGCCGCGCTTTGGCGTATCACAGGAGCAGTTAGATAATGCTTTGGTTGGTGATTATGAAGAGTTGGAAACCAGACCTAGTGACTGGCTACCAGAGGGTGGAGAGCTATGAAACAGGAAACGCGCCTAACAGTACTGGAAAAAGAGATTAGCCGCATAGGTGACGACCTCGCTAAAGAGGGGGAGAAGCATGAAGGCTATCGTACAGCAGTACATACGCGCATGGATAAATCACACGAGCTTTACAACAAATGGAAGGATGAATCTTTAACAGCCATTAACGCCAATGCAAGAAGGATTGACCATATAGAAAACACGGTAAGCAACATTGATAAGGTTGTTGATAGGGTTGTGGATAAGCTTGAAGCTTTTGGTAAAGAGGTGACAGACGCAATAGAAGAAATGAAAGAGGCTATATCTATCATCAACACCCGCAGGACTGTAGCCAGCGAGATGTTCACCTTCATTTGTAAATTAGCAGCGTTTGCTGCTACCGCAGTAGCGGTATTAAAATATATGGGGTTCTGATGCCTAAGTTTTCCGAAGCATCGAAAAAGAAGTTACTAACATGTGCGGAGCCGCTGCAAATCATCTGCAATGAGGCAATCGAGATATTCGACTTTACCGTATTAGAAGGCCAAAGAAGTGAGGCTAGACAGGCGGCCATGTATGAGCAGGGGCTATCAAAGCTCTTGTGGCCAAACAGCAAGCATAACAAAGAGCCTTCTATGGCTATTGATGTTGCGCCTTATCCTATCGACTGGAACAACGAAGAACGCTTTTATCTATTGGCTGGTATATTCTTTGCTATCGCCAAGCGTCATAATATCAAATTACGCTGGGGTGGTGATTGGGATAGAGACTGGCAGTTTAACGACCAGACGTTTAATGATTTACCACACTTTGAACTTATATAGGAGAAAGATATGTTAGGCATTGGGACTATAGTTGATACTGGTTTAAAAATACTGGACAAAGTTATTCCAGACCCGGAACAACGGGAAAAGGCAAAGCTTGAATTGATGCGACAGCAGCAGCAAGGTGACCTTAGGGAAATGGAAGTAGCAATGTCTGCGATTATTGCTGAGGCAAAAAGCAAAGACGCATACACTAGCAGAGCACGGCCCTCGTTTCTTTATGTTATGTACATTTTATTCCTGTGGTCTATTCCTATGGGAATCTTATTTGCATGGAAGCCTGAGATTGCTGGCGCTGTAACAACAGGCGTACAGAACTGGTTAGCAGCCTTACCGGAGGAGTTGTACTGGCTTTTTGGCACTGGCTATCTTGGCTATTCAGCAGCACGCTCTTATGATAAAGGGAAGAAATAATGGATACCAACAAAATAGTTACAGGCGTATCTATCGCTTTATTAACGGCATTGCTAACATTTGCGTATACGCAACTGCTAGAGTTAAGCGATAGAGTCTTGTCGCTTGAAAAAGATAAAGAGCACTTACTACCGCAGTTTGACAGAAGGTTAAAAGCAATTGAAAGGCACTTAGGCAATGACAATCTTTAAAGCACTACTTAACACGGCAAAGCGTGGTATAGTGGGTATTTGGGCACTAGCACAAAAGATACCCACAGCCGTATGGTTAACCATATCATCTATGCTCATTATAGCCTTTATTGTGGGCCAATGTTCAGGTTTCTAAAAATAACCCTCTTCCTGGGCTATTAAATGCACCTTACCTACTTGCTTTACAGCGCTATCAAATATACTCTGGAAATTGGGGACCATGCGTATACCGTCATGCACTATAGTCTTGTAGAACTCGCGCCATAGCTGGTAAATATCTCCCTTGCGCTCTACAACAACACCCCGGTTGCGGTATAATAACAAACCCCAATAGGTTATCGTAATAAAAGCCTTTCTCGTGTCGTACTTCTGAGATGCAAAGTAGTCAGCACACCTGTTACCAACCCTGTTTAAACGCCTTTCTAACTTCCTGTCACACCCTAGTTGCTCTTTAATATACCGCTTAGTGACTCTTACATGCGCCTCAAACGGCTTTTCGGAGCCACTAAGGCGCATTTGGTGTATCTCCATGTAGTAGCATAGCAACCAAGGCAGTAAAGCGTCCTGTACGCGCTCTTTATCAGATTTGTACATTACTTTACCAACGTATGTGCCGTACAATGTAAACACACATAATTGATTTCTTTGTTCAGTGTTTCTGGCGTTACAACATCCGTCATTTTGCGCCCACAATCATAACAATAGCCGTTTACCTTCCATAGCTTGCGCTCAAATGCAATGTGTATCTCGTTTTGTTTTAAGACACTGTCAACTGTCATCATCTTTCCCCTTAATCACGTTTATTGCTGCTTGGTTTTTTCTAGTAGTTGTGAGCAAATACTATCTACCAACAATTGCTCCGCTTCCCACTTCCCCTCCAGATGGGGGGCGTAATCTTTTAGAATATACTCATTGCCGTTTGGATGTAGTTTATCTGTCATTTACTCTCTCCTTTCTCTAACTAATTTTCTTGTACTTCACACCATTGATTTCAATAACATCAACCTCAATGCTCGTATGCTCTCGCTTTTCTTCAACGCAATCGCATGGGTTGAAGCCGAATATCTCCTTAAAAACTATCGGGTTAAAGTTTGGTAATTTATAAGTTTTATCCCTGTCTTCTTTATCAGCCTTTTCCCACGCTTCAATATATGCAGCTTTAAGGCTGGAATAGCATTTAAGATAGCCACCAGTTGTGACATAGGAAGGATAAGCTTCCTTCTCTTTGTCGGTCATATCAGACTCACGAACCCACTTAGTCAAATCCACAAACATCCAACTTGGCTTGTCAGCACTAATCCAGTCGCTGTGTTTACCAATTTTATTAAAGATAAGAACTTCTTCAGGCGATGCAGTGTTACAGTAGCCAGTGTTCCTGTTGCCAGTGTTCCAGTCGCCAGTGTTCCTGTTGCCAGTGTTCCTGTCGCCAGTGTTCCTGTTGCCAGTGTTCCAGTCGCCAGCATTCCAGTTGCCAGTGTTCCTGTCGCCAGTGTTCCTGTCGCCAGCGTTCCAGTCGCCAGCATTCCAGTTGCCAGTGTTCCTGTCGCCAGTGTTCCTGTCGCCAGCGTTACAGTAGCCAGTGTTCCAGTCGCCAGTGTTCCAGTAGCCAGTGTTACAGTAGCCAGTGTTCCAGTCGCCAGTGTTATATTTTTCATCTGTCATTATTTTATTCTCCACTATTCCAACTATAATCCATATTACCCTTTACGATTTCAATTCTAGCCTCCTCTCTTTTGAACCCCTCGTGCACGCACACAAGAAGCATGGCAACAGCTATACACATTACGTAATCTATAAATTTCACAGCACCGACTCCTTAGCTACGTTATTTTGCTCAACAATAAGACGCTCTTCTAGTCTCTGCTTGGCATCTTCATTGCCACGTCCAGCTTCATCTAAATCACGCAAGAACTTGGCGTTTTCTAGCTGCTCTTTGTAAAAGTCGTATTCCATAACCCCTCCTAAATAAATAAAAAGTACAGTTCAGTTACACATATCAAAGCTAACATACAACAACTCATAAGCAAAGCGCCCGTTGCTAGCATGATTTTTTGTTCATCATCCATTGTTAACCCCCATGATTTTATCTGCGTAGAAATTAAAAGTAGATAATTCGTCCACTAAACCGTTGCTTATATCCTCAATGTAACCATGAAAACCAACGGGATACTCACCATCCGACACCACGTCATTAAGCTCTGCTATAGTCCTAGTTATTATAGCATTTACCGTTGCCTTGGTGTGTCTGTAGCCTTCTGCATTACTCATGTTGATGTCCTTTCGTTAAGTTATGTGTTAAGTATAACACGTTGTTATGTTGCATGCAAGCACTAAATTAACAAATAGTTATTTATTTATGTTGACGCATATATCGTATTAATATATACTATGTTTATTAACTATGGGGAACTAAGATGAATTTAGCAGTCTATAACTTATTGAAAATAATGAAAAAAAAGCGCCTTAAAAACAAGGACGTTGCAAAGGCGGTGGGTGTAACACCAGAGTACATATCTATGATTCTAAACCGCAAGCGTAAGACTGTTTCCGACGCACTTAAAAAAGAGTTTGAAGCCGCTTATGGAATAAGGTTTGGTGATTGGGGTAAGGTTAAGAAAGAGGTAGACGATGCCTAACGACATACCACAAGCTGCTAATCTAAGCGATGTGCTAGACGACCTATGCCCTAGCCTAAAGAAAAGGATAGAGGATTACATACGCAAGTTGGCTAGGCAAGAGGCTGAGGAAGTTGTTATTAAATACGATAGGGATAGGAGAGAATAAATGACAGGTGAACTAAAAAGTATACAAGAGTCCTTAGAAGATATTCTTGATGACTATAAATACAATATAAAAGAATATCAGGCTGCGCAGGAAAAAAGAGGGCATTTAGGCTTCCTTCTCAAGATAACTGGTAAAACTAGAGCAACACAAGCCCTCAGAGCACTCGAAGAGCATAGGCGAAACCATGACGCACTGGTGAAGGCTTTGGAGGGTATAAGCAAATCATTAGAGAAAAACTGCGGCGGCGCACCCGGTATTAGAAGTAATACCTTGCTTGCTATAGCAGAGATCGGCGCAATCACAGAAGCGGCCTTTAAAGCTATGAGGGGGTGATATGGATTTTTTAGAAGTGTTGAATGCCAGTATGTGGATTATATCGATAAGCGCGGCAGTAGGAATATCTCTGATTGTCCTCTGTGGTAGTGTCGCTGTTTGTAAAAAACTAGGATGCAGTTTTGATTTTGGCGAAGATTAATAATTTAACCACCCTATAGGAGAGTGATATGACGTATTACAAAGTGAGAGAATGGACGTTTACCCATTACGGAAAGGCGTTGTCTTTTGCGCGTGGTATAGGTGCGGATGTGGAAATAAAAAGAACATACAACCCGTTTAAGATTATTTATTCAGCTATTTAACCACCCTATAGGAGCATCTAATGCCGACTATAACAATAGAACTGGAGATGATAAAATGAAACAACGTTATGACCCGGATTACATTACAAAGCGCAAGCTAACCGCTCGGATAGCAGAGCTTGAGGCTAAGTTACGTAAGTGGGAGGCTATAGGTAATCACATAGACGTGTTAGACGATATACGCATAGCAGTGGCTAATGGTGAGTTAGATAGTTTACAGGATGATGTAAGGGCGCTTTTAAAAGAAAGCCCCACGCACGAGATCAGGACGTAGGGCTTCTCAACTTAACTTAAAGGTGTGCTCATTATAGCATGTTATGTGATTGTTGCAAGAGGGCTTATCAGGATGTAGAGAGCTAGTGCCAGTTATTCTGATTCTTCGATATACTGATAGTTTCCATCTGCGCTTCCAACCCATTCTTTATGTGGATAGTGTATACATTGGGCTAGGCGCTACGCTACGTGTCCATGATGGTGGGTGATGGACGGTGATAGGTCGTTAATCCTACCTAGGTGATTAGTATGCATCCATCCTCACCCTGTTGTCCTACACTTGTGAAGCGCCATTGAGGCGGTAGGCTCTATAGAAGGCTTCTCTCCTGCATGGTAACTGTCCATACTACCCCGTCCATCATAGGAAGGTGGCAAGGCGTCACCCCTGCTATCCAAGGTTTACATTGCACGTAGCACCCCGGGGCTATCTTACTGCTGTGTGTCCTGACGCCAAGAACTTGCTCCACACCGCACCGTCCTGTAATTATTATACTTGCATTGTAGGAATAGTCTAGTACTATTAGGGGAGTCACTTCCCTTGGCAATTGGAGCCAAGCTGATCGTGCAATATCCCCCCCATCCAAGTATTTGAATATATCAATGGATGATGTTTATGCAGACTGAGGCAGCCACCCCCAAACTCACTGAAGCTCGCCTTCAGTATGAGGTGATTATGTGGGCGCAAGAGCAGGACTACTTCTGCTTTCACTGTCCTAATGGGGAAAAGCGCGACAAAATAACTGCAAACAAGCTTATGGCTATGGGCGTTAAAGCTGGCGTGCCTGACCTCGTTTTTATTCTCGATGGTGGCGTTACCGCTTGGGTGGAATTAAAATTAAAAAAGGGGAAGCTGTCTAAAACTCAAGAGCGATTTCGTTCAAATCTTCTTCAGAAAAATCACCACTATCTACTTGTTCAGGCTGACACGAAGGAGGAGGCGGTCGATTATCTCTCTCAAGAACTCGCCAAAATTTCCCATCCTGCATAACTTTTATTCGACTTGGCTTTTTTATAATTTCCTGTAGAACAACAGCTTCAGCAATTGTCCTTGGTATAGTGTTAGGATTTTTTAAAATCCAATCCACAACCTTTTCACTTTTTGCCTTGTAAATATCGGTGTTTTCCTGCCACCACTTAATAGCCTTTGTCCTAGCGTAGCCCTCATGCTCCAAACAAATCCAGTCAAAGTACCTTTCTAAGTTGCTACACATATACTCAACTTTCAAAACGGGTGTGGGCTTCTTGCTCTTGTGTAGGCTAACAAACATCGTGTCAACGTCTTTCCACTCTGGCATAACCTGCGTAGACAGCACAGCTCCTCCATAAGCCTCCTTATTAATCATTGGCTCTGGCGGTGGGAACTCATGCCCACAAAACTTACACTCCCGAACACCAGCAGGATTAATGCTTTCACATTTCTCACACGTCTTGACAACTGGTACGCCTTCTTTATCACTATTGTTTTTCTTTTTATCAGTGAACTCCATTTCGTCAATATAACCGAACCTATTAATATTCTCGGCAAAATCCAACAACAAGCAGTTGTCTTTACCTTCATCAATGCGGAAGCCGCGTCCTATCATTTGCGCCCACAGTACCGGGCTTTGCGTTGGTCTAACCGCTGCAAGCAAGTCTATATGCGGAGCATCAAAGCCTTTGGTTAATACGGCATTGTTGATAAGGTATTGTAATTCTTTGTTCTTAAATTGTACGATGTACGTATCACGTAAATTATCGGGTGTATCACCCAAAATAACCGCCCCATTGTAGCCACGTTGCTTTAATATTAAATCTAACTCGTGGGCGTGGTCGCAACCCGCACTAAATATTAACCATCCCTTGCGGTCTTGACCGTATTTTATTATTTCATCTATTACAGCTTGGTTCTTATCTTTTTGGTTTACTACTTCTTGCAGTTGTGATTCTGCAAAATCACCGTTTTGAGTTTTTACACCACTAACATCAAAGTGCGTTGTCATTGTCTTTGGTATGACCTCAGACAAAAACCCGTCTTTCATACCTTGCTTTACGCTATACTTATAGGCTAAACCACCAAACAGGGTTGGTATTTTTGGATTGGTAGATGGCGTGTAAATGAGGCCGCAGTCATTACGATATGGGGTGGCGGTAAAGCCGATAACTCGTGTTGGCTGCAATTCTTTAATAAATTGTTGCCACATAGTGCCGCTCTTCATTGAAAGCATGTGTGCTTCATCAACAATCAATATATCACAACTTCCTATCAGGTGGGCTTTGCCATATACCGACTGGATGCCGGTAAATAATATTTGATTTTTAAGGTCTTTGCGTTTCAATCCAGCGCTACACACTCCGGCGGGAGCGTTTGCCCACATCTCTTTTAGTTTTTTGTAGTTCTGGTCAATAAGCTCTTTTGTGTCGATGCAGCACAATATTCTGGTTTCTGGGTATTGCTGGCATATTACCTTTATGAGCTGCGCTATAATAACAGACTTACCTGTGCCTGTTGCTAAGTCACATACGGGGTTACTAGGGTTGTTACGCAGCCAATGGTCTAGGGCGCTTATACAATCTTTTTGATAGTATCGGAGTTTCATATAAACGCCCCTCGCGCATTAACTACTTAGGAAACGGAAAAGAACCACCGCTTGCAGGTGCTTCTGAAGTAGTACTCGTTCCGGCATTATAAGCTTTGTACTTATTAATGCTAATATCCCGATAAAATAGTGGATTGCCTTGGTCATCCTTTCTTTGGAGACCGTTGTCGTCCTCTATAGGGCGGTCGCTTGCCTTATTCTTAACCGTAGCAATAATGCGCTTGCCAAGTAATAGGTCGGTGGTTGGTAGTGGGTTTTGCCCTACTGCATTACCCAAAGCTTTAAGTGTAGAAAAGGCAATATTTCTTGCCACTTCATTCGGGTTGTCGTGATTAATTCTGTCAACTAGCTTTTCACCCGCGAACTCACCTTCTTGGATTTCAAAGTCAAGCTGGATATAGTGGCCAGTTCTCTTGCTGTTTGGCTTTTCTTCTGCTGAGACGCACGCCACCACATAGTCACCACTTGGCACTTGTGTATAACCGCTTGATTCCTTAGCCTCTTCAATTTCTTTACTGTAATTTGCTAGATTTACCATTGTTTTAGTTCTCCTGTTTTAAGATTAAAATTAAGATTAAAATTACATACGCATCGGCATAATAATTAAACTTGCGCCTTTTTCCGTTCTAATTAACTGTGGCTGGTTTGCATCTTTCGATGTTGCGATAACTTCACCATCTTTATTTACAGATTCCACAACACTCGCCTCAAAGGTTATAGAATCATTTCCTTTTAAAACCTTACAGAATTGCTCTACATACTTAGGGTTTAATTTAATATACGGTTTTGTTTTTTCTGGCATTATTTTCTGCCACTCAGGATAAATACCATCAACTAGTTTGTACGACTTTATAACTTCGCTAGAATCAAACTCAAAAATCACCTTATTTTCGTTAATTCTAATATTAACAAATTCGCATTTAATCTTATCAGGCGCTATAAACTCCTCTATTGCACACCTTGGAATTATGAACCCAAAATCTTCATCGAATATAGAGTCTTTAACATCGAAATACCCATTGTCATTCACATTAATACTTATAAGTTTGTGTCCATCAGTTGCTATCAAGTAGACATCGTTACCTTTCTTTTCAAAAAAAACACCATTAAGGTAATAGCGCGTTTCCTTAGTAGATATTGCAGGTTTTAGAACCTTAAAAGCCTCACGCAGCCCTGAAACGTTTGTTAGTAACTGTATCATTTACTTTCCTTTCTTTTCTTGATTAAAAAACGGAATACACGACATTATTGTGTTCCAATACTTGCCCTCTTTATCAAAAGGTATTTCTTGTGGCATATTGTGGTAGCGCGTGCCTGACTCGTTGTTGTTTTTGTCGTGCGTATAAAGCACACGCTCATCACCACCAAGAGCGATTTTGCGCTTTGCTCCAAAATTCTCCTCAGTTTTAGTCGATAATAATGTGTTGACAAAGATGATTAAATCCGAACGCTCTTTAACGTATGATGCCGCGCCTTTGTGCATTTTAATAATATGCTTACTATAGGCTTCCGCATCAGGCGATTTGTAATCAGCTACTTGACTATGCGCAATTTGCACAATCATCATGTTTTTATCTTCACGCAACTGATTAACCATACTTATATATTCGCGCCAATAGGCAAGGGCCGCACTATAACCACCACCATATCCAATATCGGATATATTTTGCACCCGCTTTTCTTCGCATACTTTTTTATGTATTAAAGACTCTAGCCAATCAAGAGAATCAACAACCAATGTATTAAAGTCATGCTCCTCATTGTACAGCTCGGCAAAATATTTAATAATATCTTCCCAACATGTAGCAACTGGGAAGGCGTTGGCCTCTGGCATCGCCGTTAAGCCATCCTCTGTCTGGATAAACACTGGGCTTGGCGCTTGAAATCCAAACGTTGATTTACCTTTCTTTGGCTCACCGTATATTAATATACGCGGTGGCAAAAGTTTAGGTTTTTGTAGTGATAAACTCATACAAATAACTCCTTAAATAAATTAAACAAAAAAAATACTATAAAAATTTGGTGGGCGGCTCGCGTAAAATGTGTGGCAAAGAACACGACAAGTAGCAAAAAGCTAACCACCCATAAGGTTATTTTAAACTAACGTTGATTTTTCCTGGCTTGATAGACCTAGCTTTGCCAAAGGCAGCTTTTAATTCAAGCGGTAGTGTCTTATATACCGACTCTTGTACAGTCAGCTTGTAATCTATGTAAGCTTCCGGGTCGTTTAGTGTGGCAGCAATACTAAGCAAGGCTTCTGTATCCCATTTAACATTTTTTGGAATTTTAAAGAGTAAGTCACCAATAGTAACATCACCATAAGGCTCAGGCTTTGAGTCTAGTGTCTCTTGCAACTCTATCTTGTGTTGGTTGATTAGCGACTGCTCGCACTCGGCTATTTTAGCCTTTACTTCTTTTTCTTGTGCTTTTAAGAGGCGCAGCTCTTCCTTTAAATTGCTCATCACAAATACCTTAAATAAAAAAATAAAAAACAAACATAACTATATATACATATATTTATATATGCTTAATCATTTTGTATGTCAATAAGTTTTTCGTGATAATTTCTATTAATTAATTCTATCAATATTTTGAACCTTTCCTCGCCCAACTCTCTAAGGTCGTAGGTTTTTATTTCGTCTAGATATTCAACAGCCATTTGGGCGGCATATCTGTTTGCTTGGTCTATATCTTGCATTGTAGCTCCTTGGTTTTGCTTAGTAATCTCACTGCGTAAAATTGCAGTCAATTTTGTTCACCTTTTGGTGACCATTATAACGCCCTCCATATTGTTTTCTTACGTCCCGCACCCTGCTTCTCCTCGGTAACCTCCTCAATGAGTTCAGCATCCATTAGTTCGGATAATATTTCATTAAGGTTTTTACGCTCATATTTACTGAATGGTGGGCGTTTAAACATTTCGGACTTTGACACACCGTTGCTTTTTCTTAATGCCTTTAGTATTTCTTTTTTAGCACCTTCATGATTAGAGCTTGAGACACTTTCTTTAAGTTCTTTAATCATACGTTCTAAGCAAAACTTAACCCATTTAACCGCCTCTTTCATGTGTGTTGCCTCTACCTTTTGGGCGTTGGGGTCTTCGGACAGTGCAATAATAAGTGCTAACCTGTAAGCCATTTCAGCACTACGCCCTGATATTTCAGCCAGTCCGAATTGTTCGTTTTTGTTGGCTGTGTCAATACAATACTGGTGAAAATCGCGCTGTATATCGTTACAGTCTATTGTAAATGGCACTTTTATAATTTTGGGACTAATTACCGCACTTTCATCTGATGTGCCGCGCCGTTCTGCAATATGTCGCTCCCAATTAATAATAGATTCTGGCACCTCCATAGGCTCCCTGTCGTTTGGCAATGACCTTTCTGCATCACTAATACACACAATAAATCTGTTAATAAAGCCATCCTTAATTGCATCCATGTTGATAGTGTTGAAAAAATCCTCAGGTGTTGTCATGGTAAGCATGGTAATGGCTGGGCATGTGACATACTGATTCTGCAACTCTTTCTTTTGCGCTGCGTTCATGCCTATGGTTGCTCTTGCCTTTGCTCTTATCTTGCCTTCAAGCCTTCCTATGGCCTGCATGAGCATAGCATTGGCTTCCGCTATATGGCCACCACTGCTTTTATTTTGCGAGGCTTGCAGATACTTGGAAAATTCATCTATGATGGTAATGTGCCTTGGCCTTTCTTGCGCTGCTGATATAACAGCACTGCTTGAGGTGTATCCGTCACCACCGATTAAATGTTCATTGCCTGTGGCTTCTAATATCTTTTCGGTTATTTTTTTGGCGTGCTCTTTACCTGTGCCAGATTTAGCAACGTTCATTAAAAATAATGATGTGCGATTTTCTTTGTTTGTCTCAAAGTTACGTGCCAATATAACGGAGCATGTGGCTATAGCTGTTTGAATAGCAAATAAAGGTTGGTCGCGCTTGGCAGTGGCATTGTAATAGCTTATAATGTCGCGCAATACGCCTGTTGGTTGAAAGTTGTGCAGACTTTTTTTATCACTAATTATCTTCTTTGGTTTTTTTTTAAAGAACTCCTTAACAGCCTCTTTATCTGCAACCCACCAGTCGTTAAAGTCATTATGTTCTTTTGGTGGAAATAGGCACTCAATAGCAAGCGATGCGGTTATTTGCTCGGCTTTACCATAACAAGCGTCATCATTATCACCACATACAATAACTTTACCGTGCTTGGCTTTAGCATAAGACGCCACTTCAAACAAGTTGCCAGCGCTAAAGGCCACATAAACCATATGACCAGAGCTTTGCGCTATCGAAGCTCCTGTACTATATCCTTCGGCCACATACACACACGAATCATCGCCTTTTAGCGTAAAGTAGCACCCTTTTGTTTTACCCCCAGTCATAAACCGTTTAAAGCCGTCTAGCTTTATGGTTTGGATGGACATGATTATATTGTCATAAATGACAGGTATCACCAAATTATCACCATCCGCTTTAGTGTCAGGAAATGCTTTTACCTGTTTACGCTTTAAGTAAGGTAGGTCATCGGTGGCATCGGGCAACTTACCATACATCTCGCTTGCTTTTTGCGATGCTTCCTCTTGCTTTTTCTCCCTTGCCTTCTTCTGCTTTTCCTGAGCTTCCTTGACTTTCTGGCTTAGTTCTATTTTTTGGTTAAACGTGAGGTCGTTTTCGTTTCTAGAGTACCAGACGTTTTTGTTATCATCTTTCCATGAACCATAAACACCTACACTTACCTCTTCACCCTGATAAAAGATATACCAGCCTGAGCGTTTGCCGGGTTTATCGGTTGGATCTTGTACCCTAGTCAGTTCGCCGTGAATTATATTTCCCTCGGTCTTGTAACCATTGAGAAACATATGGTCTAGGAAGAGACTACCATGCTGCTCTATTGGTGCGTTAATCTGTTTGTCAGATGCAGCTGTTATGTGTGCTTTATATGCCGTTAAGTCTACCATTGCCTTACCCTGCTTTTTTAGCTTTTTATAACATAAGTCTCAAATGGTCTTCCCTTCTTGCTTGGCTCCTCGCTTCGCACCTCTAAATCATCGCGCAACATTTTAAGCTCGCGGAGATATTTAAGCGCTGTTTGGTTGCTGATATTTAAACCAAGAGCAATGTCAATTGATGTGCAATTTTGATTGTCACGGATAAAGTCTATAATTTGATTGTGTCTATAATTCATTACAAAACCTCAGTAGTAAATGGGTGGTGTGTGGGTGTAAAACAATTATTATTATATATATATGTTTAGGAAAGAATAGCAACGGTAAAATATATTTTTTCAATAAATTCTAATTCTTTCAGATATCTCAGGAAAGAATTAAGGGCAAAAAAACATCTATAAAACAAGGGCTTAAGTATTTATTCTATTAATTATAGAATATATATATATATCTCTCTCTCTTTATATAAATAGCCCCCTTTAAGAGACCCCCCTAAAAAATAAATTAATTAATTGGATTTTATCGCTTGACGGCGTAGTTCTGACGGTGTATACTTAACATATCGAAGGCAATCAAGCCGCTAACCCTAGAAAGGAAAAGATTATGACTTACTTAGAATTAGCTAAAGAAAAACTAGAGTCATTAAGAAAAGAGCAAGAATATACTAAGCAAGTATTGTTGAAAGGCGGTCTCGCTGCGTGGGAAGCTAGGGAGTACAGTGAGTTGTATGATTCTTACAATGGGCAAATAAGTAGTGCGGAGAGGATGGTGTGCGTAAATCAATTGCTGTAATGAAAAAGTATAAAGTGCATCATATAGACAATCCAGGGGATGAGGCGATTATTGAAGCAAAGAACTCAACCCATGCAAAACTAATGGCTTGTCTTTTATTGGAGACACACGAGTTTAATAAATTTAAAGCGGTGAAAGTAAAACATGACTAAAGAACAACTTAAACAAGTGCGTATAGACCTTGGCATGACTCAGAGAGATTTTGCCAAGGCTATAGGGAAGAATTACCGCACTATTCAGCGCATGGAAACGGGGGAATATCCCGTATGGGCTGGCGTAGAAGCGGCGGTTAAAGAGTTAATGAAAGGAAAGTAGTTATGGAAAAAGAATTTAAAGGACTGTTATTAGTTATAATCTTTGTAGTGGTGGCGCTTATTTGCGCTAGTTTATATGACTCAGCTAAAAATAGAGATGCTGCGATGGAGCGAGTTAAAGTTTTAAGCGAGAGAAGATAGTTATGGATGATAAAAAAGCAATAGAAGCAGCAAGGGCGTTGGTTGATAAGTTCTGCAGCCCTATCACTGGTAATATAATTGATGAGTTCCAAGCCCTCAAAGAAGCCCTAGAGGATAAGCCTAGTCGTGAGGATTGTATGGCGCGGTTAGAGTGTATTGCGGACGCCTATGCTGATTGCGATAAGCCTGATAATATTAACGTTCAAGCTCTCCGTGAATCCATAGAACTCCTTAAGCAACCCACTGTGCGGTGGGTGGAGTGGAAAAAGGGGATGAAGGTTCCTGAATTCAAACTTGTTCTGCAGAAATGGCGGGAAGCAGATGGTGATATTTTTTATCAAGTAGAAGATGAGATCGCTGACTTTTCATGGGAAATTGAAAAGGGTAAGGATAATATCATAGCCTACATAATTATAGAATAAGAATCCCGAAAGGGTAGGGTGGTGTGGCTGAGTGGTTTAAGGTAGGTTTGATTCCGGAGGATCCGCTGAAACGATTTTCTCCCGCAGGTTCGAATCCTGTCACCACCCGATTTAACAAAGGAGAGAGTATGAGTGATGTCGACTACAAAATAAAGGTGAGAACTGGTACTATTATGGTTGAGGGTTGGACTAAGGGCTATGGAACAATAGATGGTTTTTGCCACCCTGCGCCAAACTGGATAGTCAAGAATGAAAAAGTGATGGATTTTGAAGAATGGCAAAAAGCCACACCCCAAAGCAAAGAGGAATAGAGTATGATAGAAGATTATAGCTGGTATAAGCTGGTTAACTTGGCGACACTAGTGTTCGTTTTTACATTAGGTTATTTCTCGATTGAGCATATAGATAGCGTTGGTGATGGGCTGTTAATTGGTTTTTTTGCTGGCGGATTATACAATAGTTTTACAAACGACAAGGTGCATACAGTTCGTGAACCCACACCCCAAGACAAGGAGTAGATATGGAAGAATTTGACTGCATTGTTTCGACCGATGGTAAGGAAATAGTGTCACTGCAAGTTGTTGATAGTGAGAGCATGAAGCCTAACACTTGGTACTCATCAAAAGAGATTGGTTTGATGATTAAGTGCAAGTCGAATAAATGGAAGCTTGGTAACTCTGATAAGGCCGAAGCTGATTTATCCAGAATGAATGAGGAGTTTAACAAATAAATTGCAAGCGCCTAAATATTGCCTTATAATAACTTAATGTTGAGTTCTTTTGTTACACACTCTGGCTGCGCCTCTTAAAGATATTATGAGGCGCAGCTTTGTATTAAAATTGCAACGGTTAACATAAAATATGTGGTATTTATGGCACAGAAGGGATCGTTTAAGAAAGGCGATAAGCGCTGCGGGCGCAAGAAGGGATCAAAGAATAAGATAGGGGTAAGTGTAAAGGAAGCTATTATGTACGCTTATCAAACAATAGGTGGTGACGATGCTTTTACTGATTGGGCGCGAGAAGAAAAGACAGAGTTCTACCGTATGTTCTCAAAACTGATACCTTTGGATATACAGCAATCAGGCGATATTACTATAACGGTTAATAAAATGGTTGATGAGTAGGTGGAAATATCCATCCCTAACAACTGGAAACCCCGCTCGTATCAAATCCCTGCATGGAAGAGTTTATGTAGTGGTGGTAAGCGCTCTTGTATCTTAGCACATAGACGCTGGGGAAAAGATGATATAGCTTTGCATTGGGCCGCTGTATCTGCAATGGAGAAGCCAGCAACGTATTGGCATATGTTGCCAGAAGCAGCGCAAGCACGAAAAGCTATATGGAAGGCTATAAATCCCCATTCTGGAATAAGACGTATTGACGAGGCTTTCCCGCACGAGATACGCAGAACCACAAACGACCAAGAAATGTTTATAGAGTTTGTAAACGGCGCTACATGGCAAGTGGTTGGCTCTGATAACTACAACTCGTTGATTGGCTCACCGCCTTATGGTTTGATATATTCTGAATGGTCTGTATGTGACCCAACAAGCTGGGCTTATCTGCGTCCTATATTGGCGGAAAACGGCGGTTGGGCTATTTTTATATATACGGCACGTGGTAAGAATCACGGCTATTCCCTGTATAATATGGCGAAAGAGTCCCCTGATTGGTATTGCTTAAAGTCAACGGTGGCTGAGACTGGTGTCTTTACTGAAGCTGATTTACAGCGCGAACTTATAGAAATGCAAGCGGAGTATGGTGTTGAAGCTGGTAGGGCTTATTGGCTGCAAGAGTATTATTGCTCTTTTGACGCAGCCATTCCAGGCGCGTACTATATGGACGCAATGGCCGAGGCTGAAAACCAAGATAGAATCACACGAGTTGCTTATGATAAATCCAGACCAGTACATACATGGTGGGATGTTGGCGCAAGCGATTATACGTCTATTTGGTTTGCGCAGTATTTTGGAAACGAGGTCAGATTGATTGATTATTACCAAAACAACAACGCAGGGCCAGAGCATTATATACAGGTGCTCAAGGACAAGGGTTATAGTTATGCCGCTCATAACTTGCCCCACGATGCCGACTCTAACAGGTTTAACTATGGCAATAAGACGTACAGAGACATGTTTAAAGAGCTTTGGTCTAGTGAGAAGTGGATAGCGCATCCAGTGACAAAATCAGTTAACGCTGATATTAACGTGACTCGGTTGTTTATGGGTAGGTGTGTTTGGGATGAGAAAGCTTGTGAGGTTGGTTTAGAGGCTTTACGCTCTTATGCAAAAAAGTGGAACGATGCCAATAAAATGTATAGCGACAAGCCACATCACAATTGGGCTTCACATGGCGCGGATGCTTTCAGATATTTAGCTATTGGGTGGAGTGGCGATAACAATCTCCCGCCCCCAACGATGGGGAGTAATAACTTGCCCACATTCATGGCCTATCCAACGGGAAGAACGAGCGGTAGAATTTAGTTTGCAATTTACAGTGTAATTATGTTAATAATAATACACATTCCCAAAATGTGGTTATTATGAAAGATCAAGAAGTTCCTGTAAAAAAGAATTACGAGACCTTGGAGTTCTGGAAAGGACAAATAGGTTCTTCTACTGATAATCTTAATCAATTCCACACTAGCGGCGATGCTATTGAGGCTCTGTATAGAGACGCAGACAGGGCAAAACGTGGAAAGCTAGAATCACATTATGCTATTCTTTATAGCAACACCGAAACCCTCCTGCCTATTTTATTTAGCGAGAAACCTGATGCCGATGTAAGGGCGCAAGATACAACGTCTATACCAGCAAGGGAAGCTGCGGCAATGATGGAGGACTTCATTAACCACGACTTGAAGCGACCAGAGACGATTGATGCTATAGAATCGTGTGTTAAGGATTTGCTGTTGCCGGGCATGGGTACAATGCGTGTGCGTTATAAGCCTTTCTTTGAAGAAACTGAGGGGCTTCTGGCGTATGAGTGTATTGAATATGATTATGAACATTGGAAAAATGTAAGATTCCCATCTTGCAGAAGGTGGAAGGATTTACCTTGGTTGGCGTTTCGGGGTCTTTATACATACGACCAGGCGAAGGAAGAGTTCGGAAAGAAAAAGGCGGATTCTTTAGAATATAATTACCGCGATACTAACGCGCCAAAGAAAGAAGTTAGTGATGAAGCATTTGGTTATGCTGAAGTGTGGGAGATTTGGTACAAAGAAGAACGCAAAGTTATATGGTATAGTGATTCATCTTTATTGCAGGAGCCTCTTGACATAGAGGATGACCCGCTTGATTTAGATGGATTCTTCCCCATGCCAAAGCCGCTATTATCCTGCACCACAAATGACCGAATAGAGCCTGTTGCGCTTTATGTGCAGTATCAGGACTTAGCAAATGAACTTAATGACGTGTCGACTCGTATACGTAGAATTGTTGATAATTTGCGCAGGCGCGGTGTTTATGATGCTGGGTTTCCTATTTTACAGCAAATGGTTGAAGCGTTGGATAATCAGTTTGTGGCGCTCGATGGCTTTACGAAGCTACATGAGAAAGGCGGACTGTCTGCTGTTATGGCAACGGAGGACATTACTGGCCAGATTCAGGTACTAGCTACGCTGTATGAACAACGCAAACAAATTATCCAGTCTATTTATGAGGTGATGGGTTATGCTGACGTCTTGAGAGGTGTAAGTGATCCACGCGAGACTGCTAGCGCCCAAAGGATTAAAGGTAGGTTTGGCACACTAAGAGTTTCGCATTTTCAGAAAGAAGTACAGAGGTTCATCAGGGATGCTGCACGTATTGCTGGTGAGATTGTGGCAAACAAGTTTAGTCCTAAAAGTATCGCTCTTGTGACTGGTGTTGATATTGATAAGGTGGCTCGTTATCAGGAGATTTTACAACAAACAGAACCCGCATCGGTAATAATTGACATACAAACGGATTCAACTGTTGCGGCTGATGATATAGCCGACAAGGAAGAGATGGTTGAGTTTACCAGAGCTATTAGTGAGTTTATAGCGCAAAGTCAGGCTATGTATGATGCTTTGGGATTGAGGGCAACAAGTGAGTTGTTACTGGTAATGCTTAAGCGGTTCAAAATGGGACGTGATATAGAGCAAGCTGTGCATGACAGGGTGGCAGAGTTAGCTTTTGCGGAGCAACAAGCGAAAGACAGCCCACCGCAACCATCATTAGATGAACAAAAGCTAATGATTGAACGGCAGAAGGTGGCGCAGCAAGCGCAGAAGGATCAAGCGGCGCTCCAAGTCAAGATGATAGAGATGCAGTTAAAGGAGCAAGACCAGAAGATACGCATGGCAGAGATTGGCTTAGAAGATGAAAGGAAGAAAACCGAACTTGACTTTGAAGGGTTGAGGTTGGCAATAACGGAAATGGCAACCATTGCTGAAGCAGAGGAGCCTGGTAATCAATTTGTAGGCGTTTAGGAGCGGACTATGGAAGCGGAAAAAGAAGTAGATATGAGTGCATTTGCCGATGAGTTGCAAAACGCATTGGATGCGGCACAAGAGAAGGAAGTTGTACCTCAAGAAGCGGTTGAAGAAAAAGAGGTTGAAGACGAGGAGCAAGAGGTAAGTGGCGAGGATCAAGCTGACGATGAAACCGAGGATCAAACCGAGGAGCAGCCACAGGAAGAAGATGAGGAAGAAGGCGAGAGCTTTACTTTAATTCCGAGTGAATGGACTGAAGAAGAAAAGCGGGAGTTTGAGCAGATTCTTGAAAACCCCGACTTAGAGAAGTCAGCAAAGATAATGATAGACCGCTATGGTAGCCTAAAGAAAGGCTTTTACAAGAAAGCGGACGAGCTTGCCAAGACCAAACGGGACTTGAGCGAGTGGAGTGAGATTTTTGACCCGTACCAGGAGGCACTTAAGCAGCGCGGATATACACCAGCGAGTTATGTAAACTCACTATTGAATGTTGACCGCCAACTAGCTCAAGACCCAGCGGCGGTAATCAAGCAACTAATGGAGTCCTACAAGGTAACTCCTGAAAAACTAGGATTCAGCAATGACGCTGATGACTATTATGAAGATGATAAAATATCCCGACTGGAAAAAGAAATTGAGTCTTTAAAGAACCAAGGGAAGCAAGAAAAAGAGCTAACCAGTAGGCAACAAGCTGATGAAAATGCCCGCATGGTTAGAGAGTTTAAATTTGCGATTGATGAAAGTGGAGAGCCTAAGTACCCGATGTTTGAAGAAGTCAAAGAAGAAATGGCGATTCTTCTAGACAAAGGGAAGGCGACAACGCTTGAGGATGCCTACTTTAAATCCCCCACCGTCAAGGAGAAGCTTGTGGAGGAACGGGAGGAGAAGAAGAAGAAAGAGGAGTTAGTGGCGGCTCGTAAGAAGGCCGCTAGCGCTAAGAAGGCTGGTAGGGGTGTAAAGACCTCTTCTAGCGCCTCCTATTCTGGACCGGATAATCGTGATTTAGAGACTATGCTAACTGAAGGTTTTAAAGAAAGAGGTCTTATATAGTTGGGAGTCATTTAAGGAGATAGAAAAATGACAATCCCCAATTCAACTTTTACTGAGATTCTCAGTACTACGTTGCACAAGTATCAGCCAAACTTTGCTGATAACGTGACCAACAAAAACGCACTACTGACGCGTATTCGTGAAAACGGAAACATGCGTGTAATTAGCAATGGCGGCGCTACTATTCAACGCCAACTTGCATACGCAGAGAACACTACGTTCCAGTACTATTCTGGATATGAGACTCTTAATGTGTCCGCAAGTGATACGCTAACATCGTCTAACTGGGACTGGAAACAGGCTGCGGTTAATGTAACTATTTCTGGCTTTGAAAAGGCTGTTAATGGTGGCGCGTCACAGATTATTGATTTGGTAACTGCAAGAACGAAAGTTGCTATGATGACTATGGCCAACAATATTACGACTGGCTTATATTCGGATGGTACTGGTTCAGGTGGTAAACAAATTGGTGGTTTGCAGTTAATTGTTGCTGACGATCCGACTACTGGAACGGTTGGCGGTATTGATGGTTCAACTTACTCTTTCTGGCAGAATGTGACTTATGATGCCAGCACAGACGGTGGAACCGCCGCAACATCCAGTAACATTATTGGCTACATGAATGAGTTGTTTAATTCGATTTGTCTGAATGGTGATGAGCCTGATTTGATTATTGCGGATTCTAACTACTACGCACTGTATCAGGCCGCGCTGCAAAGTATCCAGCGTATTACCGTTTCAACTGTTGGTTCTTCTGGTTTCCGCTCTTTGGATTATCAGGGTATCCCAGTAGTGTTGGATAATAGTGTTCCAAGCAACCACATGTATTTCCTGAATACTAAGAATATGTATTTTGATGTGCATGCTGACAGGAACTTTACACCAGGTGAAATGATGCGTCCTACTAATCAAGATGCTTTTGTTATGCCTATTTTGTTCATGGGCAACTTGACTTGCGACAACCGCCGCAACCAAGGCGTTCTTAAAGCCTAACCATTAATAAGGAGAATAAAATAATGGCTTATTTAACAGACGGAAAAATTGGCATCAATCTAACTGATGTTGGTTCTTCAATTAGTGAAGCGTTGGGTTCAACGTTTACGGGTAGCGATTCGGCGCAATACACCTATGTATTAGCTGATGCTGCTATCCAACAATATAGCACAGTTGGTATTGCCGAGGATTTCGGCGCTGCTGAGTTGACTACTGCGATGGCAAAAGATGGGTATCAAATTGGTTTTGCTCAAACTGCGCTGGCTGCTGGTCAATACGGCTGGGTGTTAACTAAAGGTGGCCGTCCGATTGTGCGCGTAGCTAGTCTATGTGCGGCTGATGTAGCGTTGTATACAACGTCTACGGCTGGTTTATTGGACGACACAGCAACTACAACATTGAGTAAGATCGATGGTGCAGTTCTACTTACCACAAACGCTACTGGTTCTGCCAATAGTACTTGTATGGTAACATTCCCGAAAAGTGGGGATTTCTAGTATACGGGGAGGGGTTTCGGCCCCTCCTTCTTTTGGAGCGGATTTATGGATTGTTCTTTTTGCGGCGAAGAATCAACACAGTTTATGGATTTCGGGGAGGTGGCACTAGCTGGCGCTTTTCTGAATAAAGAAGAAATAGAAACGGAAAAGAAGTACCCACTGACATTGCACTTTTGTAAGCATTGTTATCTGGTAGAGGTTGGTGAGAAAATCCCACCTGATGTTTTGTTTAAGAAGTATTACTACTCCTCATCTGCTATTCCCGCGCTAAACACGCACTTTGCAAAATACGCTGAATATATAACAGACAGATTTAAGCCAGAGACGGCCATAGAGATAGGTTGCAACGATGGCGTGATGCTGCGCCACCTGATGAAATATTGTAATGCGGTGGGGGTAGACCCGGCTGACGTAGTAGATAACGCATTGCCAATTATTAACGATTACTTTGCCAACACACAGCTTGATCCTGTAGATTTAATCATTGCTAATAATGTATTTGCACATATCGATGACATACATGGCACAGTAAAGGCGATTAAGCGCACCATGAAAGATAATGGCGTGTTTGTGTTTGAGGTTCATTCACTGCTGGATATGGTAAACGGCAACCAATACGACTGGGTGTATCACGAGCATTTATACTACTACTCGTTGTTAGCATTAGAGCGATTATTCGATAGCTATGGAATGAAAATATTTGATGTAGAGGATACTGGATTGCACGCTGGTTCTCGTAGGTACTTTGTGTGCAAAGATGATAGACCGTCTACAGAGGCGGTTTATCGGACGCGGTTTGAGGAAGTAGAGAACGAGCTATATATCTTAGACCGCTTCCGTGCATTTGCATATAACGCCGATAGACAGCGGGAACAACTGACGACACTGCTTAACGATATTAAGGCACAAGGTAAAACTATAGCTGGTTATGGTGCGTGTGGACGTGCCAATACTATGATACAATACTGTAACATTGACCAACTGGAGTATATGATAGATGACGCACCGCTTAAAGAGGGCTTATATACGCCTGGTTCTCATTATCAGATACGCGCCAATAGCGGAATGGATCACACGGATTATATTTTGGTTTTCGCTTGGAGCTTCCTCAGTGATATTGCTAAACGATGCACTAGTGATATGATTATACCCCTACCAACCGTTCATATTATGGAGCAAATATGATTTCATTAATTCTTCCCTATTGGGACAGGCAGCAGGCCGCTGACAAGGCGCTAAAGTCGCTGGAAATATACAAAGACTTAGACTTAGAAGTCATCATTGTTGATGATGGTAACAAGGTTCCTTTCAAGGTTCCTGATAGCCCGTTAAATATCAAGGTTATTACACTACCAGAAAAAGACGTTCCTTTATCCCCTGTTGTGCCTTGGAATCGAGGCGTGAAAGAATGTAGTGGTGATATTATCATCTTAAGCTGTATAGAGGTATTGCATGAGGAGCCTATTATAGAGCAAATGAAAGAGCGGCTGGAAACTATAGGAAGGCATGGCTATGTGTTAGCCTCTGCCTGGTGTCCCGAGTCTCGTGAGTGGCATTGTCATAGCTCAATAAAGACCCCTAGGAATGTGTGGGGAACTGGCTTATCGTTCTTTGGAATGATGTATAAGGATATGTACCTAAAGTCTGGTGGATTTGATGAGAAATACCGTGATGGCGCTGGTTATGAAGATAACGACTTTATCAACCGTATGCTTGCTGCTGGCGCTGAATTTGACATATGTGATGACCTGAAGGTAATACACCCAAAGACCAACGCTACAATTAAGTGGCCAGCGGGCGCATTTCAGAAGAATGAAGCTATTTTCTATGATAAATGGAGGAACAACCAAGAAAAGATTATCACGTTTGTATGTGTAAATTGGGGAGATTATTGTGGCCGAGGGCAGGAATACGTCAACAAGCTTTATGCGAGTGTTATGCGTAATATCAGTGGTAACTGGTTTTGTAGGTTTATATGTTTTAGTGATGTACTTGACAATCCTGGCTCTCTTGAAGGAATTGTATATAAGCCCCTTCCTAGCGGTGTGCGTGGGTGGTGGAATAAGCTATATCTATTCAAAGAAGGGTTATTTCCCAAAAACGAAAGAATAGTCTTTATTGATTTGGATACCGTTTTTACAGGCGATATAACCAATATCATTAAATACGATGGTGAGTTTGCTACATTAAGAGACTTCTACACCCCTGAGAGGGTTGGCCCAGCTATAATGTTATGGGAGAGCGGCTTTGGTGCTGACATATGGCAATCCTACGTAGATGCTGACTATCCAGTTGATTTACCTTTCGGCGATTTGACATGGATAAATAATCATTTTGCTAAGACTGGTTATAAGCCTGATATTTTGCAAGACTTATTCCCCGATAAAATCAAAAGTTATAAGCAAAGTTGCAGAGAGGGAACGCCGCGCACAACGTCTATTGTGTGCTTTCATGGCCACCCAAGGCCGCACGAGGCTGGCGGATGGGTTGATACTATGTGGAGCGATGAAATGCATGCGCTGCTTAATGTAAATATTGCCCATAATAAAGCTGATGCAGTTCAAAAAAACATGGACTCGTGCCTTAAACGAAGCTTACCGCAGATTGATGGGTTTTATCCTGAGATTGATGTAAAAATGGCTATTGTCGGTGGTGGGCCTTCATTAAAGGATCAGGTGGAAGAAATACGCAATTTCAACGGATTCATTATGGCGACTAACGGGGCTTATAAGTTCCTACGCGAGCATGGCATTAAAGCTGATGGCATGGCTATGTTAGATGCAAGAGATGAAAATGTTAGATTTGTGCAGAATCCATCAAGGAAAACAACATACTTTATAGCCTCTGTTTGTTCTCCCCGCATATTTGACAAGCTCAAAGGACAGAATGTCATTGTGTGGCATGCTGACAACGACATTTACAAGCCAAAAGGCGCTAAAATGTTTATAGGTGGCGGCTGTACGATAGGAACTAGGGCTATATTTCTTGGCTATGTGCTTGGATTTAGGGATTTTCATTTATTTGGTATGGATTCATGCTATAATGCCGATGAACATCACGCTTATTCGCAGGATTTAAACGACAATGACAAGGTTGTGACAATCCACGTAGGCAATAGAACGTTTAAATGCGCCGTGTGGATGGCTGGACAAGCACAGGATTTTAAGGAAATGTTGGGAAGTTTTGGGGATAAGTTTGACATTCAGGTGCATGGGGATGGCCTACTAAAGGCTATTCTTGATGAGGCATGGAAACTATATACGGAGCAAGGAAATGGTAGCGTTTGACCAAGATATACTAAATAACACTCCTGACGCGGAGATGGATAAAAGGTTAGCTGTAAAGTTCTATAAAAAGGCAATCTTCAACGGCTTCCTTTCGAAAAAAGAAGGCCGTAATATATATGACGATGTTGATTATGTATCAATTAGGATACCGGGCGACAACACAACGGTTATTGAGAGAAAGGTGACGGATAAAGATAAAGAAAGATTTGCAATCCTGTGGCAAAGATACCTAGATAAAGAGGAGTCGACACAAAACGGAATACCACTAGCGATGATGCCCGGCATCTCACCAGCGCAAGTGGAAAACTTGAAAGGATACCAAG
>Ga0208644_1000349_pt1 | contig 37386 bp, 65 predicted proteins | sample VirMetDEL_Nov_18_FD_184517 | JGI IMG/M metagenome (GOLD analysis project Ga0208644, IMG submission 184517) | Aqueous microbial communities from the Delaware River and Bay under freshwater to marine salinity gradient to study organic matter... | ecosystem: Environmental > Aquatic > Marine >...
AGTATAAATAATTATTATTATATTATTATTTATACTCAATATAAATAACGATTTAATTATACATTTATAGTGTTTATATTATTATTATTATGTACCTTTGTAAGGTAATTAAAAACATATAAAATGGGAAAGCAAACTAAAAGATCAATTAAAAAGCATTTAGATAAACTATATGCAACGGATACAAAAAACCTAGACGCTTTGACGGATACGATATTGTACTGGGAAATAAAACTAGGATTAATAATGATTGAAGATTTTAAAAACGAAATGTTATGAAAAGTGAAACGATAAACTTTGCAGGAATAGATTTAATTGTAAATTATGAGTTTACTCCTGGAGAAGATGAAACTAATACACCAGATAATTATAAGATATTCACAGTACATATTGAAGACACTGGATGGGATGTCACTTCTGAAATGTATGGAGATCAGGAATACATTATAATAGAACGTTTAAAAGAAATAAGATGAAAAGAGTAAGATCAGAGAAGCCAATCTCAAAAACGGGAAACACTATAAAATTTAAAGATACTGAATTTGGTGTGACAATAGAGGTAAAATCAAAAGATGAGCTAAACCCATTGTTTAAATCAATAGGGGAATATTATAACAATAAATATCTAAAAAAATGAATAACGTACAAAAATTACACAATGACATCAATGACAAGGTAGGATTCTACAACGAAGCCTCAAAGTATTTCAAAGTGAAAGCAATTTCGATACGTAATAACTGGTTTGGAACTCTTCCAAATGTCCCAGATAAAAATGAAGATGAACTAATTAGATTGCTTCAAAATTATATAAAATCAGAAAGAAAGCGATGATAACAACAGCAAAAGAATTTATAGATAAAAATATTGAGTATTCATTAGAACTTATGATACGCTCACAAATAGCAAGTATTGATAACATAACTAAAACTGAAAAAGATGAAAAAGAAAGAATATGATTTAATTAAGTATTATACTTATCCACGCACAAACTTAATTACAAGCAGAAAAAATACTAGTGTGATTACAGGACAAGGAATGATTTTAAGACACCCTATTTCTCCCGATAAAATGGATATGATTATTGATAAATATCTTAATTCAATTTAGAAATGAAAGAAGAAAAAATAATAAAAGAAATAATTTACTTATCCTCTTTTTTAAGTTTAGAAGATTGGAAAAAAATAAGAAATAATATGTTTCCAAATTATTATAATGAAAAAAATCTTATTGGAAGTAATAATATTAAATGGAAGGAAAGAAAACTAAACTATATTAAAAAATATTTAAATAATAACTAAAACTGAAAAAGATGAATATTGAAAAATTAACTAAACTTTGGAAGAAATACGGACTATCAAAAGAGGACGGATTTAAACATCAACACTACACAATTATAACCAGGTCTGGGATTGATAAAATACAGGCAATAGAGAAAATATTTATTGATTATGAAGTTGTAAAATGCGAGACTAACTTTTGTGTAGTTAAAGCTAACGCAAAAAAAGAAGATGCTACTATACAAACCTTTGGAAGTGCTATAAAAGGGGAGTCATTTAAAGACGGCAATACTAATAGCTGGTATGTTATGGAGATGGCAGAAAAAAGAGCGATGAGTAGGGCTGTATTAAAGTTGTGTGGCTTCTACGAACTTGGAGTATTCGGAGAAGATGAAAGCGAAGATTTTAAACGAACTAAATAAAACTAAAATGATAAAAATAAACATAACATTGGAATTAGAGGATGAGCATAAAGTATATTGGTTTGAACAATATATAAAAGATCAACATACCGTCTTAGATTATCGTATATTGCCTGACACTTCAGACCTATACGAAAGAGATGATACTTTTAAAAGGCTATGTAAAGCTGTAAAGGACGCTCAACTAATAAAGGATAGATACATAAACGAAAATAGATAGAAATTATGAGTAAAATAAAAAATTTAATGATAGATAAAATGAATCAAATAGATATTAAAGACGTTGAAAATTTAGAAATTGACGGAGTAGATTCAAGAGATTACCCTGATTTTTGTGATGCGTTTTTTTGCGCAGGTGAAATAAACGGAAGGGAATTAACCGATGATGAGTTAGACTATTTAGCTGATACATACCCTGAGTTACTTGGTGAAATGGCTTACGATAGTTTGATATGATGATTGAGCGACTTCAAAAATTAACAGATATTATACAATCTTATGAGAGTGGTGAGTATAAAGACTTGTTTAAAATGAATAGGGAACTTGCTTGCAATATTCACTTTTTAACAGACTTTCAGATTAAGTATAATGTTAAATGGAATGAAGAATATCATAACCACAAATCAACGGTTAATGCTGTCAAAACTCGTTATGCCGATCAAGTAGTACCTGAATTGTATATGCTACGACATATCATTAAAACGGCTACAAATGTATCAATAGCAATGGCGCAAGAAATAAAAAGAAATTAACAATTAAATATTAAATATGGAATTACAAGGTAAAATTAAAATGATTGGAAAAACTGAAACTTTCGGAGAAAAAGGCTTCAGAAAAAGAGAGTTGGTAATAACAACAGACGAGCAATATCCGCAGCATATTCTAATAGAATTTGTACAGGATAAAACTGATTTGTTAGATTCCTTTAAAGTTGGGGAAGATGTTAAAGTTGGCATAAACGTAAGAGGTAGAGAGTGGATTAATCCAAAAAACGAAACAAAGTATTTTAACTCTATACAGGGTTGGAATATTAACAAAACAGCCATTGATAAACTAGCTGAAGGTGCTAAGAAAATAGACTACGCTTTTGAACCTGCAGGAGATTTGGATGAGGATGATACGGATGATATGCCTTTTTAATATTTAACAGATGAACACTTACAGCGATAGTGAAGGCAAAAGATATACTACTCCACAAATTGAGCAAAAAATTAAAAAATCTGCTTTAGAAGTTTTAGATATGCAATTTTTGGAATTTGGATATAACTTTTGCCAAAGCTGTGAGCGTAATGATTGTAAGCCAATAGACGTATCCCATACTATAAGCCGTAAGAAAGCGAAAGAAGATGGTTGCGTTGAGGTTTTGTGGAATTATGATAATCTTGAAATACTAGGTAGGAAATGTCATAAAATTAAAGATAAACTAAACTTATTTTAATGCTAATAAACATAAAGCCTTTATCTGTTAATCAAGCGTGGCAAGGGCGTAGATTTAAAACGCCAAAATATAAATCTTATGAGAAGGAGCTAATATTAAAACTTCCAAATATTAAAATAGATAATAATGCGCGTTTAAAAGTAGATATAATATTCGGGTATAGCAATAGAGCTTCCGATATAGATAATCCTTTAAAACCCCTCCTAGACTGCTTACAAAAGAAATACAATATAAACGACAATATGATTTACGAATTGACGGTAAAAAAAGAAATTGTTAAAAAGTCAAAAGAATTCATTAACTTTGAAATAACCGAAGTATAAAATAAAAACAAAATGAAAACATTAACCTCACTTTTATTATTAATATCCTTAAATTTATTTGCTCAATCTTCCGTAGGTATTGCAGTGTATCAAGATGCGCGGCTATCCTTTGGAGATGCTAAACACGGTAACAATGGATTTACTACAGACCTTACGGCAAAATTAAAATTACAAGGCTATGAAAAGGCTTTAGGTCATACGGTGTACGCTGTTAAGTTCAGATATACTGACTTGGCTTATTTCGATACGTACGACCCGACAGGCTTTTTATATCGTTACGGTATGGAATTTCAATACGCCTTTAATTTAGGGACTAATAGATTTCATTTCGCGCCCTTAGTTGGCTATGGAATTATGAGAAGGCAAAATACTTATGCTTATCGTAGTTGGGAGTTCGGAGGCGAAATTACTTTCCGAATTACAGATTGGCTTAAACTAAATGCAGAGGGTGTTTATATGCAAAGACCAGACCTTCCAAAAGTAGGATTCAGATTTAACGGGTCTATTGGATTACAATTTGATATTAACACTAATTATTTAAATAGATAAATATGATAAAAGTAAGACTAAAACCATTGGAAGCAACTGCGTTAGGATTGACAGTTAAATCAAAGTTTAAAGATGGAAACCCGAGATATAATTTAGACGAAAATCAAATAGAACAACTAGATACACTTAGAAATAAAGGAGTGATAGATTCCTGTGAAGGCTTGGAAGTTGACCCTACAACGGTAAAGCATTTATGGAAGAAAACAAAGCAAGAGAGCCTATTCGTTAAAAATCCTTTGTATGTAGAGCCTGAAATTAAAAAGGCAATAGATGAGCTACAAACCCTTCACGAACTTTCAATAAAAGAGCAGAAGGAATATGCTTTTAAATATCCTAAATTCAAGAGAGAAAAAACAACAGACCCTCATTGTTTATTGTTCGACCCCGCTGATATTCACATTGGTAAGATTTGTAGTAGCTTTGAGACTGGCGAAACTTACAACAGTCAAATAGCAGTTCAAAGAGTTTTAGAAGGAATGAGGGGTGTTATAAATAAAACGAAAGGGTATTCATTCGATAAGGTTATATTGGTAGCTGGAAACGACATACTTCACGTTGATAACGCTAAATCTTCAACAACTAGTTTAACTCATCAGGATACCGATCAGATGTGGTACGACAATTTTATGATGGCTAAGAGATTATTAGTAGAGGTTATAGAAACTTTGCTAACTATTGCGGATGTGGAGGTAGTTTACAACCCTAGCAACCACGATTTCACACACGGTTTTATGCTTTTAGATTCTATAAGTAGTTGGTTTCATAATTGCAAACAAGTAACCTTTGATAACGATATGAGACATCGAAAATACACAATTTACGGAAACAATCTAATAGGAACGACTCATATGGATGGTGCTAAGGTAGATAAGCTCCATGGTTTAATGGCTGAGGAAGCTAGCGAATACTGGCACAAATGTAAAAATAGATATTTCTTTGGACACCATATACACCATAAGACCTCCAGGGATATATTCAGTGTGTGTATAGAGACTTTAAGGAGTCCGAGTGGTACTGATGGCTGGCATCATCGACAAGGCTTTCAGTATTCACCTAAAGCGATTGAAGCATTTATTTTTAATAAAAAGCAAGGACAAGTAGCTAGAATAACTAATATATTTTGATGCCGTTTGATGCCTTTTTTGTATATTTGTAATATGAAAAAATGTAATATTTGTAAAGAAATAAAGCCTTATAGTGATTTTGTAAAAAGAAGCAACAGAGCTTCTGGAAGGCAACCTTATTGTAAATCATGTCATAATAAAAAAATGAGGGACAAATATTCATCTAACGTAATGAAGGATTATGATTTAATGAGAAATTATAATATAACTTTAGATGACTATGAGGTTTTATTTAAAAAACAAAATGGATGTTGTGCTATCTGTGATACACATATTAGCGAAATAAATAAAAAACATAAAAAACACTTATGTGTAGATCATTGTCACGACACGGGTATTATTAGAGGTTTACTTTGTGATAGTTGCAATAGAGGAATTGGATTGTTAAAAGACAATGTTTCGATACTTGAAAACGCTTTAAAATATTTAAAAAACAAAACACAGGGGCAAGTTTCAAGAATAACACATATTTTTTAATTATGATAAATATAACAAACGAGGATAATATGCTTTTAATGGCAAGGTATGAAGACAATCACTTTGACCTTGCTATTGTTGACCCACCTTACGGAATATTAAACAAAACAAAAAGAGGTAAAAGTAATTATGTTGATGGTAAGAAGTACGAAGATTGGGATATTAAACCAAAAGACGAATACTTTAACGAATTGATAAGGGTTAGTAAAAATCAAATCATTTGGGGTGGAAATTACTTTGGCTATCTATGGACTATATTAAAATATAATCAAGGGTTTATTATTTGGGATAAAACACCAACAATGCCTACGTACTCGGATACTGAAATGGCTTGGAGTAGTTTTGAAATGCCAAATAAATTATTTAAGATGCACATAAATAGTGATAAAGATAGACGTATTAACAAAATACATCCTACACAAAAGCCTGTTAAATTATACGAGTGGTTATTGATGAATTACGCAAAGGAAGGAGATAAGATACTAGACACTCATCTTGGGAGTGGCTCAATAGCGATAGCGTGCTACAATTTAGGCTATGATTTAACAGCGTGTGAATTAGATACTGAATATTATGACAGCGCCTTAAAACGCCTTAAACAGCATCAAGCACAATTAACAATTTTTTAAAAATAAATTTGTTTATATCAAATTAAATAACTACTTTTACACTTAGTTACCCTCTCACAGTATAGTAACTACGGAACATTAAAAAACCCGACAATGAAAGTAGAAGTGAGAGGCTACTGGATTTGTTGGGTTTTACTTTTTAATAATTTTAAGATATGATAAAACTCACTAGAAGAAAAGGATTTAATTTTTTTAGATCATATTATGATGTTTATAATGAGCTGAATGATAAGGAGAAAGTTGAGTTTATGGATGCGTTATTAGATCGTCAGTTTTTAGGTGTTAAGCCTACTGAATTAACAGGCATGGCAAAGTTTGCGTACATAAGTCAAACCAACAGTATTGATAGTCAAGTAAAGGGTTATGAAGATAAAACAAAAACCAAACTATCTACCCCTTGCCTAGGGGGTGAGGTAGGGGGGGTGAACACCCCTAGCCAACAAGAGGAAGAGGAAGAGGAAGAGGAAGAGAAAGGGAAAGGACAATACGTCTATACAAAAAAAGATTTTTTAAAAGATTGGAATATTTTAAGAACTAAACATCTAAATAAACCCAGCTTTTCAAACCGTTTGACCTTTGATGACTCTAAAAACTTAGACAGCATAAAAAAAGATTATACGAGTGAGCAGATCAGAGAAGCATTAATAGGCTTATTTAAACAAAAGCATTTACCTAACGGATTAACGGTTATGCAAAGCAACCCTAAACACTTCCTAGAGAAGTTTGAAAGCTATTTCACAGCGTATCACGATAAAAACGATTCGTTGTATGGGAAAAAAGAAATAGCATAATGCTAAAGGCTACAATTAGTAGTGTGAAATAATAACTTAAAAAAATAAAAAATGACTAAACAAGATTTTGAAATATTAATGAACTCACTTTATAGTAACAACCAATTATTTATACCTCAAGGACAAAATATAAAAGAATGGATAGATAATGCCTTCGTAGAAAAACAAGAAGAAGCTATTAATGTTATACAGTGTTGTAAAAGCGATAGCGATCAGTTACATACCGAAGTTTTTAAGTTGGCAAATAAGTTAGCTATTAATGGTTACGGAAATGAAGCAGTAAAAATGCACCAAATATGCAACGGTATGTAATTGTGGCTAACTCCTAATAAACCTAGTTACAAAACACAACTAAATACAACTAAATGAACATAATACCAAAAATAGAACTAAACAAATCAGGATCAGATGATTTTGATTATGCTAAAATTTACAAAGAATGCTTTGTAGATTTAGACAAAGCAATAGATAAGCCAGAAATAATATTAGGCATAGGATATCACGACTATAAAGGTGAGCTGTACTTAAATCCTACACATACAATAGGTGAGCTTAGTGCAATTATAGCTCCTCAAAAAAGTAAAAAGACATTCTATAAACGTGCTACTATTGCTGGGTATATTGGAGGGCAAGCGCAAAATTACTTTCCTTCAATGATTTCTATGCGAAAAGGAGAGCCTTATATTTTAGACTTCGACACTGAGCAGGGAAAGTATTACGCCCAGCGTAGTTTTAGGGGTGTCCAGGAAATGGTAGGGAGTGTTTATAAAAATTACTTACCTTTCGGATTAAAGAAATTAACAGATGATGAGCGTGTATTATTTATCGATGCGGTAGTTAATGACCCAAGATATAAGGGTAAGATAGGATTAATTTGTATAGATGGTATTGCAGATTTATGTTTAAACACTAACGATATCGAGAAAAGTAAAATAATAGCTCAAAAGATAATGCAGTGGAATGAGGGATGCCATATTATCGGAGTCATCCATAAGACCTTCGAGAAAGATAGAGCAACCGGACACCTCGGAAGCTTTATTCAAAAGAAAGCAGAGACAACTATTTTTTTAAACATAACAGATAACGATACTAAAAATAGCCCTGTAAAAGTAGTGCAAAAAGATTCAAGGGGCGCACCGTTTGATCCCTTCTATTTTGATTTAGATTTAACAACGGTAACTCCAAAAGAATGTAAAGAGCCTAAATGGTAACGGTCTAATATAAGGTGCGTTTTAATGCATTTTATACGTTGTTAGGTTTAGTTAATTAAATTTAAAAAATATGAGAATAAAATTAAATGAAATAACAGAATATCAAGATAAACAATCTGATTTATTTTCTAAATACAGTGTTTTTTCCTCTTTATCTGAATATGAAAAAAGAAATCAATTTAATAAAGACAAAATAATAAATGATATTTATAACGGGAAAAAGGCTGAATTTTTAGTTTACAATTTTTTAATTTCTAAACAAAAAAAACTAATATCACCAGATTTAAATATATATGAAAAATATAACAAATCTTATGATGCTGATTTATGTTTAAAAAATGTAAATATTCATGTTAAAAGTCATAAAGTAAATGGTAATTTTCCAGTATCTTGGGTGTTTCAGAAAAAAGACCCTTTACTATTAGAAATAAAAAATAATGATTATTTAGCTTTAATTGTTATGGATAAAGACATAAACTATATGTACTTAAAAAAAATAAAAGATGTTGTTTTTAAAGAACCCATAAAGGAGAGTTTAAGAAAAACAAAGTTATGTATATATGAATCTGATTTTTTATAATTACACCTAACTCTTTATAAGCTAATAAACGTAAAAGCACAACTATATGATTATTAATATTTTAAGATATGACAAAATATGGAAGTAGTAAAAGCAATTAAGAGACTAGCCTGGAGATTTTCCGAAGCGACTAAGAAAAACAATACATTTACAATTAATCAAAATGACCTAGACGCGCTCAATGGAATAGCAAAATACATAGAGCAAACCCAACAACAACAATATATAGACAATCAACTCTTTGCAAAGCTATTTATAAAAGTTTACGCTAAAATGATAGAACATTACAATACTGACATCCTGGACCCGATACCACGCAAAGCAATGTATCATATTTTGGAGACCCCAATAGATAGAATATTACAGGAGTTTACGGATGAAATGAATTTTAATCAAAAGGTAATTCAATTACAAGACGCTGGAATTAATTTTAAGCATCCTCTTACGCGAACCGATAAAGAAACGATACATAACACCAAAACTATAAAAGAGTTGCTTAAAACGGCTGAAAATGATTATTTAGAAGATAGCTTTGATATTGAATTTGTAGCTGAAGGATTAAAAATTGAAATTAATAACGCATTAAACTTATTTAAAAACTAAAAACTATGACAAACTTAGAGCTAATTTATAATATATGCTGTAGTGCTACAGGATTGGAGTTGAATAAAAAAACACGCAAACGGGAATATATCTACGCAAGGGCTTGTTATTATTATTTTGCTAGATTCCACACTAAAAAAAGTCTTTCCTCTATTGGTTTAATTTGTGGGACAGATCACGCTACCGTTTTGCATGGTATAAAAATTTACGAAAACAATATAAAATATCCCGATTTCTATAAGATGAGCGAAAATATAAATAAAGAGCTGCCAGACTTTGAAATATTAAAAGTAAAGGAAAGCAGAAAAGAAAGAGCTTACTTAACATCTGTTAATGATAAGCTAAAAGATAGAATATTAGAACTAGAGGAGTTTGTAAGAAATAATGAAATAAAAAACAAACATATTCAAGAAATCAATAGTTTGCCAGAGATTGAGTTACAAGAGTTTTTAAAATACAAATGGCAACCGCATAAAAAAATGTTGGAAAGTAAAGTAAATTATCCTATCTTTAACTAACTGATTTGTGTATAATTAGTTTTGATTTAATAATTAATAGATAAAATAAAAAATGACAGACTTAAAAGAACTTTACGAAAATGAAACAGGAAAAGACCCTTGGTTTAAAGATGAACTTTATGGAACTTCTGGACTAACACAAGATTATGCAGAATGGCTAGAAGCAAAAATTAATTATACACATTGTTGCCATTAGTACTTTAAGGAAATGAATGACAACTATAAATCGGCAGCAAACAAAGATTAGTGACGAAATATTGTAAACACATAACAAGATGAAAAAAGAATTTAATTTACAAGAACACAAAACTAAGGCATTAAATATAGCCGATGTTAGCCAACAACGTGAACTGTTAAAGGCTTTTTGTGAATGGGCTTTTAAGGAAGACAGTGATTGGCATCAAGTGAATAGCCATATAGAAGGTTACTTAGATAGCCTTTAATTGCCACTAACGTATTGGTATATGGAACGGCTTTTTTGCTGTTTTATATACCGTGTTATTAAACGTTTTTTTAAAAGGGCTGTGCGTGAGGTACGAGGGCAAATATTCACAACAATAATAAATTATGATATTAAGAAGAATGGGTAATAAAAGTAAAATAGCAAAGGAAATACAAAAGCATTTTCCTAAACATACAATGTACATAGAGCCTTTCTTTGGTGCTGGTGGTATGTTTTTTAATAAACCTAAAGTAAAATACAATATTGTTAATGATTTCGACAATGATGTTTTTAACTTATTTCAAATGGTTTCTTTAAAAAAGGATGAACTTAAAACACAAATGGAAATACTACCAATACATAACGGATTATTGGATTACTGGAAGAAAAACAAAGAAGAAGATGAAATTAGAAAAGCATTGAGATTTGTTTTTTTATCTAACTTTACCTATATGTGTGCAGGTGCTTCTATGCTTTTCGGCACAGAAAACCCTAAGCAAATTTTTCAAAAAAGATTAGACAAAACTTTTGATTTAATAAAAGATGTTCAGTTTGGTAACAAAGATTTTAGAGACTTTTTTAAACAGTTAAAAGAAAAAAATGCAAGTAATGGTCTAATTTATTGCGACCCACCTTATTTAGGAACTGATGATAATTATAGTAATTCATTTAACGAAAATGATAGTAATGATTTATTTGATTGTTTAGAGAAAAGCAAATTTAAGTTTGCAATGTCTGAATTTAAACACCCTTTTATATTGGAACAAGCGAAACAAAGAAACTTGAACGTTATTATAATAGGTGAAAGAGGTAATTTAAAAAACTTTAAGACTGAAATATTAGTAACTAATTATGAAAATTTGCAACAATCTCTTTTTGCGTAAGAGTGGCAGCCCTTTTAAAAATATGTTTTATAACACCGTATAACCATGATAAACTAAAATAATTAAAAATAAAGTTGTTTATTAAATATTTAATTGTATTTTTGGTAAAACTTTAATAATGTCAATCTTAGACGAACTAGCAAAGGACGATAGTAAATGGAGGATGATTGCTTTGAAAATCTGTGGAAATAAAAGCCTGGCAGATGATCTAGTCCAGGAAGCATATCTTTCAGTTATGGATAAGAAAGAGGTTAAGTGTTCGTATATGTATAGAACAATACTTAATAAGTTTTTAAATCACACGAAAGAAAATGAACAAATAAACATAGACGATTTAAGCAACCTTCAAAGTAACGATGATAAATTTGAGCCTGATGATGAAGATCTTAAAATATTAAATAGGTTTCGTAAAATCAACTGGAGGCAACAAGACTTAATAAGTGAAAGCTATGATAAGAGCTTACGACAAATAGAAGAGTCATTCCCGATGATAAACTACGCCTATGCTTATAGACAAATAAAAGAAGGTACTGAAATTGTTTTAGCAGATGATATTTATAAGTATAAAAACACTAGGTGCAAAAGATAAACTAAATAACCTTAGCAAAGGCTTTTATTTATAGCCATTGTTAGCAAACGTAAATTATTATTATGGAACACCAAGCATATCAAACACCAAAAGAAAATTTAATGAATAGTGCATTAGAACACTATGAAGAAGCAAGTACAGCAATACATCATTGGAATAGCGATATACCTAAAGCGATTAGACACTACTATATAGGCGACCAAAAATTAAACAAAAAGGGATTAGTTTCTCTTGGTGTTTGTATTGGTTTAGTAGTAGGTTTTGTGTTGGGTTATGTTTGCTAACACCGCATAACTATGATAAACTAAACTATATGAAAACATCAATAAGCATAAAGACAACAAAAAAAACAGATATAGACGAGGAGATACATCACGTAACTTTTAAAGATTACCGCGGAGACTACACCATTAAAATAGACAATGGCACAGCACGTCAATTTATAGATAGTTTAGATACCGCTGTAAATTATTGCGAACTAATACAATAAAAAATGACTACCTACAAACTAAAATTATATGCTGAGACCGAGGAGGATGTCACTATGTGGATGGAATTATACTTAGATGTAGAAACAATTACAGGATTTTACATTCCCTTATCAGATGAAGATGAGGAGCCGTCTATAAATATATTCATAGGAGACGCCCCCATAACCATTAAACAAGAAGATCACATAATTGACTATCTATATAATAGATTCGTAATAAACGCTGTAAAAAATGACTAAGGATAAAGAATACTACCAATCACTAGATAAACGATCTAAAGAGTACAGACAATGGAAAGAGTCTCAAGTGGTGAACAAAGAACCTAAACGACTAGGAGATGTGATAGAATCAATCACGGAGGTAACAGGAATAAAGAAAGTAGTTGAAAAGATATTTGGAGAAGATTGCGGTTGCGAGGATAGAAGAAAGAAACTAAATACTGTACATCTTCCTGAAAGGTTTAAAGTAAGACGATGTTTGACTGAGGATCAATATAACCAATACCAGGAATATAGAGAGCGTAGGACATTAGACTATAAGACTAGCGATGTTCAAATAATGATAGACATCTTTGCTCACGTATTTGCTATACAATATCACCTATCAGAATTGTGTTTAAACTGTCAAGGGAGTTACAAGGTTATAAAAAGCATTGAAGATAAATTAGATGTAGTTTATGAAAGCTACGAAAATGAAATGTAAAATTATTAATAATCTTTTTTAAATATGGCAGACGGCAGAAAGAGTAATGGAGGACATAAGACCGCAGGGCGTAAACCTAAGGTAGAAGAACAGGCTTTGATAGAGAAGTTAAGCCCATTAGAAGATAGCGCTTACAAGGCTCTTAAAAAGGCAATCGCTTCAGATGAAAGTTGGGCGGTTAAAATGTTCTTTGAATATATGTACGGCAAGCCTAAACAAGTTATAGACCAAAACACAAACCTAAACATTAATGACTTCGACGTATCCAAACTGTACAATAAAAAAACATAAGGACATTTGGAATCATTTAAACAATGAGACTAGATACTTTATAATCACAGGAGGTAGAGGTTCGGGTAAGTCATTTGAGGTGGGTCGTTTCTCCTCTATATTATCATTCGAAAACAGTCACAAAATACTATTCACAAGGCAGACAATGACCTCTGCACACCTGTCAATCATTCCAGAGTTCCAGGAGAAGATAGAGCTGTTAGGTTTAAAAGATGCTTTTGACATTACACGCAACGAGATAAACAATAAGGTATCAGGAAGCCAGATAATATTTAGAGGGCTTAAAACCTCATCAGGAGACCAAACAGCAAACCTTAAATCATTACAAGGTATTGATACTTGGATATTAGATGAAGCTGAGGAGCTAATAGATGAAACTACATTCGATAAGATAAACCTGTCTATTAGGCAAAAGGGAATACACAACCGAATCATATTAATACTAAACCCAGCCACTAAAGAACATTGGATATACAAACGTTTCTTTGAGTCTAAAGGAGTTGATGCAGGCTTTACAGGTGTTAAAGGAGACACTACATACATACATACAACCTACTTAGATAACATAGATAACCTAGATGAAAGTTTCTTAGATGAGATTGAGCGCATTAAACTATCAAATCCTATTAAGTTTAAGCACGTTATAGAGGGCAGTTGGATTGAGAAGGCGGAAGGAGTTGTATTTGATAACTGGAGGTTCGGAGACTTTAACCCAGACGGTCTACAGGTTATTTATGGGCAGGATTACGGCTTCAGTATAGACCCTACCACTTTGATATCTGTAGCGATAGACCAAAAGAAAAAACGTATCTATGTTAAAGAACACTTATACAAACCCAAACTATCAACAGCACAAATAGGATACATTAACCTAGAAACTTGTGGTAAGAGTTTAATCGTTGCGGATAGTGCAGAGCCTAGATTAATAGATGAGCTGTACAGGATAGGTTGTAACATCGTAGGAGCTGAGAAGGGCGCGGGCAGTATCTCTTTAGGAATATCTTTACTTTTAGACTATGAAATAATAGTTGAGCCTAATAGCCAGAACATCGCAAAGGAGTTGAACAACTTTATTTACGCTGATAAGACCTCTAAATTATACATTGATGCCTTTAACCATACCATTGACCCATTGAGATATGTAGTTACATATGTCTTAGGTAAATCAACAGGAATAGAAATTCGATAATAACAATAAGTAACTTTTTTTGTTTAATAAGTATGGGGCTGCGAGTAGAGTTAAATTATATGAAACGCGTTAGAGATAAATAAACTCATTGACCTCGCAGTATCCCAAATAAAAAAAAGTATATGAAGATAGTATTACCTGAAAATATAAGCGAAATAACGTTGGGGCAGTTTCAAAAGTATCTGAAACTATTGACGCGTGAACTTTCTGATATAGACTTCAATAAACGTAAGATAGCAATCTTTACAAAGTTACCCTACAGAGATATATCTAAGGTGTCAAGTGTAGATTTTAAAGAGTTACTTTTACAGATCGATTTAGCTCTAGCAACTAAAGCAGAATTTACCAATAGGTTTACTTTAAACGATATTGAGTATGGATTCGTCCCAAACTTAGACAACATAAGCATAGGAGAGTATGCGGATTTGCAAAAATACAGCGAGCAACTTAGCCTGGTTGAAGATGATAATATTGAAACTATGATCGATGGGTTCAATGAGATGGAAAAAATAATGGCTGTCTTATTTAGACCGATTATAAATAAAGATGGGTTTGGGAATTATAAAATAGAATCTTACACAGCTGATGACTCACGTAATGAGATAATGAAAGAGATTCCTTTAAGTTTAGTAAACGGTGCATTGGTTTTTTTTTCGAATTTAGCCAACGAATTATACAACAGTATCCAGAGATACACAACTCAGGAACTTCTGAAGGAAACAAAGCATTGGACCACTTTACAAAATGGGGATGGTATCCAAGCATAGTAGACGTCATTGCTAAAGGGAAACCATGGAAGATAGATTGGGCAACAAAACTAAACGTACATAAGGCTCATATATTTATTGCGCATAGAATTGATAAGCGGAAGTTAAAAGCAGAATTAAGGCAACGTAAAGGAGTGACAAAGTTATGAATATTTATAGCAAACTATTACAAACTATTAAAACTATTGCAGAGCAGGATAGCTCTGTTAATACCGTTACGAACAATGGGCGTATAGATTTGGATATTAATAAGACTGACCTATTCCCTATTGTAGACGTGTTTGTAACAGGTGCTACATTCCCTTCCGATGCTGTGATACGTTTAACGATTGAGTTAGTTTGTGTTGATCTAAGAGATACTAATAATGAGGTTACAAGCGATAAATTTTGGAATCAGGATAATGAAGTAGATAACTTAGGTGAAACTCTTATGGTTATTAATCGTATTTGGAAGAAGCTATATAAAGACTTTGAGGATACAAATGTAACAGCGAGTGAAAGCCCTACATTAGTTCCTATTGAGGGAGATGGTAAGGATGTTTACGATGGTTGGAGTATTACATTCGATGTCGATGTACCGAGTGTAGAAATGTCTTTGTGCTAAAACTAAACTAAAATATTATGGCAAAACTTAAAAATGAAATGGTTATTAAAATTGAAAATCTTGAAACTATTGATAGGATTTCTAATGCTATTGAGTTGCAAAGAGAAATGGAAACCTTACTTAAAAGAATGCAATATGATTTAGATGAATGCAGGCATTTAGTATCACCGTACAAAAGAAGATATGGAATAGGATTACCTTCTTTATTGGGAGCGGTTTTAGAAACATACCATCAATTAAGGTTAAAGGATGACTGAAGTTGAAAGAGTATTAAGGGAGTTTGGTGAACGAGTAAATAAAAAGGCACGCGCTAACTTAAAGAGCGAAGGAAAAGACGCGTCAGGTGCTTTATCTAAATCTTTAGTATTAGATGTAAAGCAACATCCCAACAGTATTACGATGAGTATGTTGTCTGAAGATTATTTGAAATTTGTAGACAAAGGAGTTAAGGGAGTAGGAGGCACAAAGAAAGACGGAACAAAATGGAATCAAAAAAGAGTTACTAATAATTTATATAAATATAGAAAATTAAAACCTCCAAAGGACGCGTTTAATGGTTGGACTATTCGTAGAGGCATTGCACCAAGAGATAAGAAAGGAAAGTTTATGAAGCGAAACAGTTTATTGTATGCTATTGCTAATAGTGTATATCACACAGGTATCGAAACAACTAATTTCTTTACAACCCCTTTTGAAGAAGAGTACCCAAGTTTGCCAGATGATATAGTTGAGGCTTATGGATTAGATATTGAAGAAACTTTAAAATTTATATTAAAATGATGGACTATAAAGACTTATTAGCGAGATATATTAAACATATTGTTGAGTGTGAGGGAGTTGATTTTTTATCACAAAGCTATATTAATGGAGGTGATGTTAAGTTCTCAAAAGACGAGATTAAGGAATTAGAAAGATTGTCATTATGATACGTTCACTATCGCCTTATTACGTAACAGTTCCTTTTGTATCTCCTGCATCTAGTGAAACCTGTACGTCCTATACTCTTAATGTTTATATTTGGGATGGGTTAAAAGCAAGCGTTCCTGCAACGGTTACTTATTCATATACTAAATCAAACCCAACAGCATCGACAGGTAGCGATAAGATAAACATATCTAGGATACTATCAGACTACATAGAGCCAACACCAATAGAGGGAGTTGCTACAGAAATAACAAACGCTGAGTTAACTTGGTGGGTTAAGTACGAATATACTTACGTTAGTGATGAGCCAACAGACGCAACGACACCACAAGGCACAACCACTTCTTTATACTCCAGAGGATATACCTATGGGGGTGAGGGAGAAAACATTACAACGGTTACTAATAGAAAACTATTTGCAGGCGATGAGTTTAAAGCAGATAGAACTAGTTATTATAACTTGCCTATTCTATTTGATGAGTCGGCTACAACAGATATAATAGTTTTAAGTTATCCTAACAGCGAAATAAATTACTCAGTATCAAAGGCAGCAACTACCACTTCATCACGGTTAGTTGGAAACATATGGGTTAATTTAAGTGAGACCACATTAGATACTTATGTAGTTATTACAGTTGAGGGGGTGGAGTTATGTACTATTTTGATTGAGGATGAACAAAAGTATGCACCTTTAGATATATTTTTCATAAATAAGTACGGATGCCAACAGTCTTTTACATTCTTTAAGGAAAAAACGGATAGTTTAACCATTACAGACAGCCAATTTGAGAGCGATAGAGGTCAGCCCAGCGCAGGAAACCATCAGTTTGTACGCTTTAATGTTCAAGGCAGAGAGGAGTTCAGGGTGAATACTGGATGGATTGATGAGGAAAACAACGAAACTATAAAGCAATTACTGTTATCGGAGTTGATATGGTCTTATGATGGCACTAATTTCACCCCGTTAAACATCAAAACTAAGACTCAAGAATGGAAAACACAACAAAAAAACAAGCTAATTAACTACGAAATAGGATTTGAGTATTCGTATAACGAAATTAATAACATATAATTGATTAGTACTATATACATAGGGGGTTGGAGATTAGATCAATTTAACGATGAAAACGTTAACGTTGTAAGTCAAGTTGCTAGTATTAAAGATATTACAGCAAACAATACCGACTATACGTATGATTTCACATTACCTGCGTCTCAAAGAAATAATATTCTATTTAAGCATTGGTACGACTTCAATATTGATAATGGATTTGATGCACGAACAAAGCAAAGCGGTGAAATATATTTAGATGGTGTTCTGTTTAAAGAGGGCAACTTTAGTCTTTTAAGTGTAAATATAAAAAAAAACAAAGTAAATCATTATGTAGTTAAGTTCGTTGGTAAGTTAGTAGATATAAAAGAAAAGGCTAAGGAGTTAGAATTAAGTGATTTAAATTTAATAGAATACGACCACGACTTTTCAAGTGATAACGTCTATCTTGGATTAACACAAAGTTTATTTTCAGGGTCTATAATTTATAACCTATTTGCAAAGAAACAGTTTTATATCAATGGAGATGGAGTTGATGAAGTGCAAACAGCAACGACATCTAATATATCTTTCGAAGGAGGAGCTGGCTCTGGTGTTATATGGAACGATCTTAGACCTTCTTTAAAAGTAATAAATATAATAGAAGCTATTGAGGTATTACTAGATGTGACATTTACACGTCATTTTTTTGGTACGTCTGAGTTTAACACTTTATATATGTGGTTAAACCCCGATAAAGATGAAACAATAAGAGGTAATTTCCTAAGAGTTGATTGGGATAATAATACATCGCCTCCTTTTGGTAATCCTGGTATGTTCGGACCTTATATGAATCTTACTACTGATGAGGGAAGTTATCCAAGAGAACTAGATGGATGGTGGTCTTTTGTTTATGTAATTACTCCAGAAGCAGGATTCGAAACTGTTACTTATACGATGAGAACCATCTTAGACGGTGATGATTTTGCATCTATTGAAATTCCATCAGGGGGCAATCAAATAGACGGTTCAGGAGTTCAGCTTATTAATATGAGAGATGTATCTGTTGGAAGTCATATCGTTTCTTTTGAGGTTGTAAGTGAACAAGATTTTCAATACACAGCGGTGTTAAATCAATATAATTATGATAACGCAGGATTTGATATTGATAGTGCTGGAACGAGTGGTTCTGCTCAAACCCTAAACGGTGATTTAATTATATCACAAAACATTCCTAAAATAAAGATAATTGATTTTTTAAAAGGTTTATTTAATGCTTTTAAATTAGTTATTATAAGACAAGAGAATGGAGATTATTATGTAAATACAATATCTAATTATTATGCGGAAGGATTAAGTTATGATATTACGAAATATATTGATTGGGATTCTTTTGACGTTTCAAGGGGTGAGCTGTTAAATGAGATAAAGTTTAAGTTTAAAAAGCCTACAACGATTGCAAATATATTCTTTGAGTCTCTTAATGGTAGAGGATATGGAGATCAATTTTTATACCTAAATGATGAGGATGGAAAACCATTAGAGGGGGGTAGTTTAGTTGTAGAACTCCCTTTTGAGCAGTTTCAATATGAAAGGCTTATAGATGTTTTTACATCAATACCAGCACAACTATTACACGCTTCAATAGTTGATGAAGATTTACAGCCAGCAAATCCTAAAGCTCATTTATTTTACAATATTAGAGAGGGTCAGGGAGTTACAAGTATAGGCTTTAGAAATGATTTGGATCAGAAAATACCTATCCCACTCCCAACAATTAATGTACCTAATCATGGTAATTCTTTAGAAAACTCATCATTCTCATTTTTATTTGAGGCTGAATATTCGGAATGGGACGGCAACCCTTTCACTAAAAATCTTTATAAAAACCACTATGAAGATTATATACTAGCAATCTTTAACATCAAAAAACGAACAGTAAAACATAAGGCTTTTTTGCCATTACATATTATAACGAAGATACAACTAAACGATGTAGTTTATATAAAAGGAAACTATTACCGAATTGATAAATATAGTTATAATCTATTAGATGGAGCGACTGATTTCGATTTAGTAAATTCATTTGATAATACTTTAAATCCCTACTTAGCATATCCAAATACAATAACAACAAGCCTTAATGCAACAACGGAAAAGGTATTTTTAACGAGTGCTAGTAATTCAACTTTTGTTAAAAACGATTTAGGGTTTGGCACTAGTTGGGTAACTGTTTCTGGTGTTCAAGAAAGCCAAACTACAACAAATATATTAACCATTGATGTAGATGAAAATACAACAGAATATGATAGGTCTATAACGATCACATCAACAAATACAGCAACAGGGGAAACGGAAATAATATACATATATCAAAAAGGAGTTATTTATATACCAACCCTTAATTTTTCAGATTATAGAAATTCACAATATTTAAACTTAATAATATGAGTACAATAGTAGTAAAAGATGGCAATATAGCCGATAAGTATTATAACGTAGTTGGAGCTGGAACGGCAGCAGACCCATTTCAACAGGTAGTTCCAGATTATAGGATTGCAAACGCAATTAGAAACATAGCGGTTAATGACGGTGTCACAGTTAGCGTTTATGAAAAGGCGAAGAACTTAGTTAAGTTTGGTTCAAATCCTTCGTTGGCATCGGGGGTTGAAGAAACGGTGTGGAGTACGGGTGGTATAGAGGTGTTAGAAACCACTAACGCAATAGGTAGATTAGTATCTACGGATGCAGGAGATACTCAAACCGTCGTTATAGAGGGGCATACTATAAGTGGCTCAGATTTCACATTTGTAACTCAAACAGCAACACTAAATGGAACTACTCCAGTAGTATTGACAACTTTATTGGCGCGAACTAGCCGAATTTACAATACAGGTTCTACTGATTTTGCAGGAACTGTGACTGTATATACAAATGGGGGAGATACTCATTTAACAGCGTCAGGGAGTGATAACCAGTCTTTAAAATGCGCCAGAACAACATCGAGTACTGACTATTGGATAATCACAGGCTTTGATGTCGCTGTCAATAGGTCTAACATTGCTAATGTAGATTTTAAATTACAAGTTAGAGAATCTGGCGGTGTCTTTCGAACACAGTATTTTACTAGCCAGGCAAATGGAGGTAGTTATTTCACTTTCGACCAGCCATTAATAGTAAAGCCGAACTCAGATGTGAGGGTTCAAGCAACAAGTAACGCTGCGAGTACTTCCGTTGGCTCATCTATTCACGGATATTTAGCTATTGTACAATGATTATAAAGATAATAGATACTTTGCAGGGCAATGATTTCTACGGCTCTGGGAAATATACCGAAATAGCCAAAGGGAAAAACGAACTTGTTACAGATTGGAAGGGGTTTAAACGTAAAGTTAAGAGAGCAATTAATAAATAAAAAAATGGCTTTAGAGAAGAACATAAGTATTAATGTAGATACAGGAAAAGCTAAAAAGGAGTTCAAAGACCTTGGGGGTGTAATTCAAGAGCAGAAAGACATTACAATTGAGTTTGAAAAGGAATTAAGAGCCTTAGAGAGTCAACTTGCCAATACTTCAAAGGGTAGTTTGGCAGCCCAAAAAGCCCTTAAAGATCAAATTTCAACATTAAAGAACGCTTTAAAAGACCAAAGGATATCTTTAAAAGACTTAAATAATGAGAAATCAAAGGCTAAGGTTTTAAATGAGTCTTATACGGATGGACTAAGCAAAACTACAGGAGTTGTAACGTATTTAAACCAAGCAACAGGAGGACTTGCTGGTAAGTTTATAGATGTAGCTAGAGCAGCGAAATTAAGCGGTAAGGCTATGAAAGCTGCATTAATATCTAGTGGTATTGGTGTGGCAGTTGCTTTAATTGCTTTAATTGTTGAGTATTGGGATGATATTGTGGGGTCTATTGAGGACGCAAATGCAAAATTAGAAGAGCAAAACAGATTATTAGAAAGAAATAAATCAGCATTACTATCTAAACTACGCCTTAATCAGCAGTTTATAGATCAGGCTATAAAGGAAGGAAAAAATGTAGATGATTTGGTTAAAAAAAGAGGTGAATTAATTACAAGTTTGCAAAAAGAACTTTTAGCCAAACAACAGTTAATCCTAGCGAAAAGAGATGAAGCGTTATTAGACGCTAAAAAATTAACATTTGAGGAAAGAGTTGCTCAGAAAAGAGAAACTGGAAAGGTAGTAGAAGGTACTGGGGTTGTGACACCTGAGGAGTTGAAGATAATAGATGAGTACAATGCTGAACTAGATAAACTTACGGAGTCATTAACTCAATTAGGATTTGAATCGACTAATTTAGGAGATATTGGGAAGGAAAAACCAAAAAAAGAAAAGAAAGAAAAAGAAGATAAAGATAATACAAAAATAGGCTTTGATGATACAAATCAAAAAAGACTTGATGAAGAAATAAAATATTTAGAAGATTTAGCAACAATAAGACAAACTTTTGCTGATAAAAACAGAGAAAACGAACTAGCTCAACTTGAAATTGACAGACAAAGAAAAATAGATCAAATAGATCAGTTTTTAGTAGACGAAACATTTAAAGCACAAGCGAAAGCAGAAGTAAATAAATTTTACGATAAACAAATTGCAGATACATCTGAGAAAATAAAAAAGAAGTCAGATGATGAAATAAAAAAATCTGAAGAATCGCTAAAAAATGCTAAAATTGCTATTGCTAAAGATACTTTAGGTAATCTAGGCGCTCTTGCAAAAGAAGGCTCTGCACTTTCTAAAGGTATAGCGGCATCACAAGCGACTATAAATACATTTCAAGGGGTTACATCTGCTTTGAGTGCAACATCTGTTATTCCTGATCCGTTTGGTTCTATACTTAAATTTGCTAACGCAGCAGCTATTGGAATTGCGGGTTTTATAAATGTAAAGAAAATACTTGCCACAAAACCAGTTTCAACAAGTGTGCCTGGTGGAGGGTCTGGTGGAAGCGCTCCGAGACCTCCTGCTTTCAATCTAGTACAAGGTACGAAATCTAATCAAATAGCAGATAGCGTACAGTCGGGAACGCAACCCGTCAAGGCTTATGTAACTTCTAAAGACGTTACTTCACGTCAGGAAATGGATAGGAATATAGAAGGCGGAGCTAGTTTATAGGTTGTTATGGTTATACGGTGTTAGTGACAATTACATACCATTGCAAATTTGGTGCATTTTTACTGCTTCATCACCATACCCATTAACAGCTAATTCGTTTGCCAACTTAAATACTTTGGTATGTAACAGTTCACGTTGCTGGCTAACACCACCTATGCGTAATTGCTCGGCATGGTAACTTTCCATAAATTTTACTATTATGTCTTTCTTCTCTAATAGCCAATCGTTTTTATCTTTAGTGGTGTACTTTTCTATAAATTTCTCTGCTTCTTTACTCATCGTTTATTTATTTAATTTGTTGTTAATTTTTAGTTGTTAAGTTAGTTAAAGCAAATCTACAAATAATAATAATATAAAACAAGGCATTTTTATAACAATATCCTATTTCTTTTGTTTAACTTATAGATATTCTCTATATGATAACCTACGATGCTGTTTTTAATCCCTCCAAAAATGATGGGGTATTTGCGATTTCGCTAGTCGAAGACCCAGCAATGAAGGGATTCTTTTTAGCCTTAAAAGAACAGGAAGTAATACAATTAAAAGAAATTGATAAGGAGCAACGTATCCTAATGGGTTTGGTTTTAGAACCTAATAAGCCAATTTATAGGAATCAAAACGGGGAGGAGTTTAATATTGTATTCAAAGAAGATGTTATAAAAGAGCTATCTCACAATTTCTTTAAGGGTGGCTTTCAAAAGAATAGTAAGATAGAACACGAATCACCAATAGAGGGAGTCACTTTCGTTGAATCTTGGATAGTGGAGAACCCTAAAATAGATAAGAGTGCAAACTTCGGTTTTAGTTATCCTAAAGGCTCTTGGATTGCTACGATGAAGGTAGAGAACGATGACATTTGGAACAATTACATAACAACAAAAAAGTTAAAAGGCTTTTCTGTAGATGCAATGATAGACTTAAAAGAGATTAATTTAAAAACAGAGAAAATGGAAAGTAACTTAGTGAATGACTTTATAAAGGACGTTAAGACCGCGCTTGGAATTAACAAACCCGAAGTAAAGATAACGCTTGGCAGCATTAAATCGGGTGAGACTGATATAATGTTTGATGGCGAAATGTTAATGGTAGGAGGGGCTGTATGGCTCGAAACCGAAGAAGGAATGAAAGAGCCTTTGCCAGTTGGAGAATACCCGCTTGAATCAGGGGAAGTATTATCTGTAACAGAGCCTGGAGTAGTTGGAGCTATTGGCAATGCATCCGCAGATGAAGCGCCTGCAGAATTAGAAAAAGCACCAGCACAACCTGCTGCAGCAGGTGGAGATGTTCTTAATCAAATTAAGTCACTATTAATAAAGTACAGCTCGGAAAGCGACGCTAAGTTTAACGCCTTAGAAATCCGCTTTAACGAGATTGAAAAGAAGAATATAGAATTAAAAAAAGAAGTAGTTGAATTATCAGCAGAGCCAGCAGCAAAGAAAATAGTTGCATCTCCAGTTCAATTAAATTCTACAGGTCGAATTTTAAACAAATTAAGAAATAACTAATGAGTACAACAATTTCATACAGACAATTAGACGCGAATCAAGATCAAAAAGCGGTCACAGCGGACACTACGTTGACATACAGCGATAGTGGAAAAACAATTTTACTTGACGCGGTAGGCGAAGCGATTACTTTGCCAGCACCAAAAGCGGGAGTAAATTATAAATTTCTAGTAACAGCAGCTGTTATAACAAGTTCTTGGACTGTAGCAGCGACAGGAGCTTTAATTTACGGAAGTGTAACGGAAGCAGGTTTAGTACAATTAGCATCAGCTGAAACTACTATCACAATAGTATTTACAAAAGCAATTCAAGGCGATTGGTTTACACTTGAAAGCGACGGCGTTAATTGGTACGTGGCAGGACAGTTATCAGTAGCAGCATCATTCACAACGGCATAATAATATAAAAAAAAACAACAATGGCAACAACAAACAATGTAACAAGTAATTATGTCGGCAAAGTGGCGGGGGGTATCTTCGGTACTTCAATAAAAGAAGCCGACACTCTTCGTTTAGGTTTATTAACTGTAGCGGAAAACGTAAACTATAAGTACAACCTTAGAAAGTTTACCTATTCAGACGGTACCACAGACTATGCGTGTGGATTTGTACCTAGTGGTACATTTACTCAAAGCGAAAAACAAATAGTTCCAGAGAAGTTAATGAATCCTTTTCAAATTTGCAAAGAGGATTTCAGACAAACGTGGAGTGAAGACTCAATGGGCGCAAGTGCATCTAATCCGAACGCTCCTAGTGACATAATGGAGGCGATCACCGCCGAAGTGTTGGCTTCACAGGCTGCAAAAATCGATAGTGATATATGGAACGGTTTAGCTGCAACAGATGGACAGTTTGCGGGACTTATCGAGCAATTCACAGCAGACGCTGCAATTATTAAAGATGGCAACGGTGTTACTGCACCTGGACACGCTGTAACGGAATCAACCGTAGAAGCTGATCTAAAATTAGCTTTAGCAGCTGTGCCGATTGCACTACGTAGAAAAGACTTAACAGTTTGTGTATCTCCAGATGTATTTCAGGCGTATAATTTCTACTTAATTTCTAAAGGTATTGCTTGGAACGGTTCAACTGAAGATAAGCAAGCGAAATTTGGTCGATATACTTTGACAGAAGTTAACGGATTGCCTGTTAATACAATCGTTATCTACGAAAAGAAAAACATTGTATTTGCTACAGGTTTACAAGGAGACCATAACGAAATTGCTTTAGTAGATGAGGATGAAGTTGGTCTATTGACAGGAAATGTAAGAGGTAAAATCGTTTACAATGCAGGAGTAGGATATTACAATTCTGAGGATATTGTTTGGTTAGTTCTTACAGCGTAATTTAATAACGTTAAAGGCGGGTTCTTAATTGAATCCGCTATTTGACATAAAACATTTATATAAATGGCGTGTGCATTAACATCGAGTAGGGCTAAGATTGCGTGTAAGGATATACTAGGAGGTAACTCTGTCATATACTTGTTCGATAATATCGCAGACCCTTTTACAGTATCCGCGGCAAATGTCGCGACTGCAATAAACGCAGGGGTAACGGCTGTATTTGAATACCCAGTTATGGGAGATACTAACACCTTAGAACAATCTATGGTAGGAGAGTCGGCAAATTATACAAGAGTAAATACCCAAACATTAACAGTTCAATTACCTAAAATGAGCGTTGCAGACTCAGCAGAATTTAATTTGCTTGCTGCATCATTCGCTCACGCGGTTGTAAAAGATCGCGCAGGTAATTATATGGCTTTAGGAATTACAGATGGTATGGATTGGACGGTAGTAGGTGCAACTGGAGGAGCGAAAACAGACGCTAACGGTTGGACTATCACAGCAACTGCAATAGAGGGACAATTATCACCTTTTTTAGACACCACAACAATAGCAGCTTTATTAGCTTTAGTTTAGTTTTTAGTTTTTAGTTAATTGGGGTCATTATCTATTAGGTGGTGACCCTTTTTAATAACAAAAAAGGCTTTTATTTGTTATATATATATGAAAGTAGTACAAACTGGAACGGCTCATAGTATTTCGTTTATCCCTAGATTTTACCCAACGTTAGATTTGGTTGTTTCGTTATACAATGAAGCGGATAGATCAACAGGAACGCCTGCTAATACTTACGCGACTTCCAACGGATATACAACGGTAAATTTCACTTATACATTTGTAGAAAAGGATAGGTTTCAGATTAAAATAACAGAGGGTAGTGAGGTTGTGTATAGAGGTAAGATATTGGTTACAGACCAAACACCGCAAGATTATAAAATAACAAACGGAATTTACGTTTATGAGTGATATAAGATTATTTCAATTTAGTAATTATGTACGCCCTAAGTTAAAAGTAAACAAGGCGCGAAACTGGGTATTGAACGGGGACAAAAATAAATTCTATCAGTATATTATAGATAGGAATAACGGAAGTCCAACTAATGCAAGTATAAACAATTCATATAGCGACTTAATTTATGGAAAAGGATTAGCCGCAAAGAACGCCAGCATCAATTTAAAAGACTGGACTAAGTTAGTTACCATATTAAAGCCCGAGGATTTACAGGCTATTATAAAAGATTATCAGATTTTCGGTGAATGTTCTTTCCAAATTGTTAAAACTAAAGGTAAGGATTTATCATCTATTAATCACGTTCCTAAAAATATGGTAGTTCCTTCAATGGAAAACGATGAAGGTTTAATTGAATCTTATTGGTTTTGCAAAGATTGGACTAACACTTATAAAAATGAGCCTTTAGAATATGACGCGTATGGCTCAGGTTCTAAAGATGAAATATACGTAGTTAAACCTTACATTGTAGGAGCTGAATATTTCGGACAGCCAGACTATTTGAGTGGTTTGATGTATGCAGAAATGGAGGAGGAGATTGCAAATTTAAACATCTCATCTATACGCAACGGATTAAGTGCGGGTTACATTGTAAATGTTCCAGGGGGTTTTAATTGGGAATCCGAACAAAAGAATAAACTAGAAAATCAAATAAAAGCGAAACTATCAGGCAGTAGTAGCGCTTCGAATTTTATAATAAACTTTGCGGGGCAGGATTTAGAAATAACAGTTATTCCTTTTCCAACGAACGAAAATGTTCACAAACAATGGGAGTCTTTAAATGATACATCTAGTCAAAAGATACTAACAGCTCATAGGTGTACATCTCCTTCTATTGTTGGTATTGTATCGAGTTCAGGATTTAGTAATACCGCTGATGAAATGGACACGGCAGAGGCTCAACTAATTAAAAGAGTTATTCAGCCTAAACAGAATCAAATTTTAAACGCCTTACAGGAGGTTTTAGTGGATAACGGTATAAACTTAGAGCTATACTTTAGACCCCTTACAGATGAAGTTAGTACGCCTGTGTCAATGTCTAGCCATACTTGTCTAAGTAATGAGTCTATTGACTTTTCAGAGGATGAAGGTATATTAATGCTTGAGTCTTTGAGAGGTGAAATAATAACTGATGAGTGGGAGATTGTAGATAAAAGAGAATTTTCAGAAGAAAATGAAGACGATGAAAGTTGGGCAACTAAATTAATAAAACCACTTGAAGTAAATTTAGCGGTAATAAAAAGCAATCCTTCAGAAAAAAGTTATTTAGATAAGTCCTTTTATAAAGTAAGATATACATATCAAGAAAAATATTCAAGTGGCAAGAGTCGTTCATTTTGTAGAGCGATGATGTCGAGAACAGATAAGGGAGTTGTTTACAGGAAAGAGGATATTGATATGGCTTCTTTTCAAGGTATTAACCGTTCTTTTGGGCATAATGGGCAATCCTATTCTCTTTTCAAGTTTAAAGGCGGAGTCTATTGTGGACATTTCTTTCAACAAGAATTATATCGTTTAAAAACTAAAACCGATGGTTCTTTTGTTGCGGATAAAGCATTATCATCTAGTGAAGAAGTTGATACAATACCAAAGGCATATATTCCAAAAGGAGATAGTTTTCAAAAAGCAGGAACAGCCCCTAAGGATATGGAAAGAGGTGGGCATCATCCAAATTATAAAGGATAAAATATGGCTATAAAACTATTTATAACACCGCAGGAGTTGACCGAAAGCACTATCATAAGTGGCAACGTGGATTTTGATAAATATACATTTACTGTTGAGTTTACTCAAATAAGTATTATCGAGCCTTTGTTGGGGTCTGAATTATATGATAAAATAGTAAGCGATTTCCCGACTTATGCGGGTGACTATTCAACTTTATATACTGAATTTATAAAGCCAATTACAAAGTATGCCGCTGCAGCTAATTATATATCCGTAGCTCCTTATATATTGTCAAATGGTGGATTATACAAACACTCTCCAGAGAATGCAGAGGTAGTGTCTAAAGAGGAAAACGATACTTTAAGCGATAAGTATAGTGCGATGGGTCAAATGTATATACAACGCTTTGAGAAATGGATATGTAAGAACCCATTGACAGAATATAAGCGTTATCAGGATGAAGTTGACGCCCAGAACATTAGTTTAACAGCAGGTTGGCATTTTGGGGGTAGTATAGGTCTTACAGAAGATGAACTAGGATTTGAAAGGAGATATAGATGAGTGAAGTATTAACAGCTACTATAGGTAGACCTTGTAAGGATTTAATTGGGGGAGTACAAAAAGTATATTTATTTCCTTATGTGAAATATTCGAGGACTCAAATAACGATTATAGGGCAGGAAGTCACTTCTTTTCCTACTACAACGGCTTTTGAAGTGTATTCTAGCAGTACTAATTTTTCAGAATCAACTGAAATAGAGGGTGGGGATGTCCTTTGGAATCAAAGTTTTACCATTGAAGTGCCAAAAACAGCGTTTACAAATCAACTGTATCGATTAGTAAAACAAGATTACAGGGCAATATTCGTAGATAGGATTGGAAACGCAAGGATATTAGGACTTTATAATGGCTTAGAAGCATCCGTAACCAACGAAACAGGGACAGATAAGGCTAGTTTTAACGGCTATAAGGTCTCATTTACTGGAAAAGAGGCTAGGCAAGCTCTTTGGATGCGTGGATGGGTAGATACTGGAGGTGGAGGAATTGATGTAAGCCCTCAAAACTTGTATTTATTTCAAGACGGAAACTACTTTTTATTTCAAGATGGAAACAATTATATATTTAATTAATTAAAATAATGGCAAATCAAAGATTAACAGATAAAGTTCTACTAACAGACCCAGTAGATGCGGATGTAATTCACGTTGTAGACGTTAGCGATACAACTGATGATCCAGAAGGAACGTCTAAACAAACCACTTGGAGTATTTTAAAAGACCAGTTATTTAGTTTTTTAAAGTTGAAAGATGTAAACGATAGTACTTATGTTGGGAAGACAGGATTTGTACCCGCTGTGACTTATAATAGTTTAGGAGTTCCTGAATTAAAATTAACCACACTACCGAGTTACACAGATTTGTTAGGTGGAAATTCAATTATAAGAGGCGGTGTAATATATTCAGGAAGCGGTTTAAACTATACTATATACGCGTCTAAATATATAATTAACAACCAGGTTTATACTGATTATGTCTCAGATACTGTTACTTTAAGCGATGGAGACGCAACTAACTCCCGAATAGATTTATTTGCCGTAGAGATAACAACAGATGACCCTCCAGTGGCTTCTATTGTTGTAGTTCCAGGAACGCCAGCTGTATCACCTGTAAAGCCCTCATTAAATCTATCTACCCAAGTGGAAGTTAGTTTTAAATTGGTGCTAGATAATGAGACAACAGACCCAGACTTTACGGCTGAATTAATTTATAACGAAAATCTAGGCGAAACTAACGAATGGGATAATATATTATTAGCCACTTCAGGAAATTTAAATTATACAACAGCTCCATATAACGGGACTTATAGTTTGTATTTACCTGGTACAACTAGCGGAACTACTAAATGGCAGAAGGACGCCATGTTTGCACACGATGCAGAAGGCAGTTTAAACTTTGCTATGAAATTTCCCGAAGCGGTAGAAACTAACCCTAAAATTGAACTAGAATTAATTAATAGTTCCGATTCTAGCTATTTTAGATTTGTATTAACAGTTGAAACATTAAGAGATTACGGGTTTGATGTCACTAGCAACGCATGGCAATTAATTAGAGTGCCGTTAAATGAGTTTGTTTCAAACAGCAGATTTCCTCCTACGGAATACGATATATTAAGTATAAAAACTGTTAATAGTCCTATTATAATCTTAGACGTTATCAATATAATAGGTGGTGTAGCAAACCCTACTAATGCTCAATCTGTTTTAGAGGTTGTGGCGGGTACTAATGTAACGGTAGATAGTTCAGACCCATTGAGACCTATTGTAAGTTCTACAAGTACAGGGCTAGAACAAGTTACGGAAAGTGCGAAAACTGGACTTAGAAGGGTAGGTGCAGACCCAGCTAATTATGGAGACACGGGACAGGATGCTGTAGACCTAAGTATTTCAACTTCAGCCTCCTCTGTTAATGGAGCTAGAGGTTTGCGTAGTACTATAGGCGGTGGTTCTGATAATCAAGTGTCAAGTACTTGGGGAACTATAGGCGGTGGTGGAAATAATTCTGCAGGGCAGGCTAGTACCGTAGGTGGTGGTATAAATAATACAGCTACAGGGCAGAGTGCCACAATTGCAGGGGGAAGTGAAAATATTGCAACTAATACCTATACTACAGTAAGTGGGGGTTTTGCTAATGAAGCGTTAGGCGTTTCATCATCAGTAATTGGAGGTGCTACTATGATGGCTAGATCTCTAGGTGAAGTCGTAGGTGGGTATTATGGAACTAACCCTTCAGGTGATTTATCTAGCTGGGTAGCTACTGATAGAATATTTAGCATAGGAAATGGAACGGGTACTGGAACTCCAGGAGATGGAACTTATGAAATGGATGCCATAGTAATCCTAAAAAACGGACTTGGAACTTTACCTGAAGTAACAACAGCTTTAATTGAAGCTGAACCAACAGGAAAAGCAATTGTCACTAAAGAATATGGAGATGCAAACTATAAAGACGTAGGATACACGGTAGCGGGACTTCCTTCGGGAACTGTTGGAGACAGAGCATACGTAACAGACGCTACTGCCCCTACATATAATGGAACTCTAACGGGTGGAGGTGCTATTACAGTACCTGTTTTTTACAACGGATCAGCTTGGGTATCAGCTTAAAAAAATAAATATGGCATCAATACAAATTAAATTAAATAAAAAATGAAATTATACGTAGACACAACAGGCGAATTAGTATTAGACAATGGTTGGGAGTATAGATATCCCGCATTTTCTGAAATACAAAGAATTAAAATAGATAGCGATTATCTAAGACTAGAAAGTATTGCTACTAATAGAATATTATTAGACACTACGATTTACAGCGATTTAGAAACTAGTGGGGGTACACCATATGCAAGTTTTGCAGCGTTAAAAACAGCCTTAGATTCTTATTTTGATGATGTAGCATAAAAATAAAATATGTCAAGAAGAAGGAAAATATTGTTAGGGAGTTTAATTGGTGCTTTAGCTGATTATCGCACAAGGGTAAATGCAGATGGGGGCGTGGTAGAAGCCTTGACCTGCGCTAACTCTTTAGATGCGGATGTTGTTATGATACCTAGTGGTTATAAAGCCACTAAGTTGTATAGTCAGAAGGCTGTACCTGTTTATGGTGCGGAGTTGGTTACTAATGGAGATTTTGCGACTGATACAAATGGTTGGCTTCCTAATGGTAATGCTTTAATATCTTGGGATGAAGGTAAGGCTCTTATTGATATACAAGGTTCTTCGGGTGGCATTAAAACAACAATAAATAATTTTATTATTGGTAAAGAATACTTGGTAACTGCTGATTTTAACTTTATAACTTTTAGTGGTTCTATTGGTGGAGATATTGGTTTTGGGTACGAACAAACTTTAAATGAATCAGGTTCTCTTAATTTCATATTTACTGCAACTTCAACAAGTCAATCTATTGCTTTCGCAAGGACAACTACTACCACAGGAACTCTTACAATAGACAACGTATCAGTAAAAGAGGTTCTAACGGGAGATTGCGACTTCGACGTATCACGTAACAGTATTGCGACTAGAGTTAATAAATTAGGGTTGATTGAGGAGGTTGCTATTGATGTACCTAGATTAGATTATAGTGATTCTAATTGTCCTAATTTATTATTAGAACCTCAAAGTACTAATTTACTTACTTATAGTGAAGATTTTAGTGATGCGAGTTGGTCGAAGTCTCCATCAGTTACACTAACTCTTAATGATGCTGTTTCTCCAAGTGGGGATATTGACGCTACTAAGTTAAATTTCACTAGCGTAGCGTCTACTCATAATTTGAGTTATCAGTATTTAACTTTAGCAGAAGATTACACATCAGCTATCTATGTTAAATATATTGACACTCAATTCATACAGCTTTGGTTTGGTTCTAGTGGATTTTCGGGGGGGAATGTTAATTTTGATTTAATTAATGGAACTAAAAATGAATTAAGTGGTGCTACTGGAAAGATAGAATCATTAAGTAATGGGTGGTATAGAATATCAATATCTAAAGTATCTGCTGGAGGCACTACTGCTTTGTTGGCTATTACTACTGTAAATAGCCTTAACTCTAGTAGATTTGGGTCTGAAGTTGATGGCAATGTTTACATCTGGGGCGCACAAGCAGAAGCCTTACCATACGCAACCTCTTACATTCCAACAGTAGGAAGTACAGTTACAAGGATTGCGGATAATGTAACGGGATCAGGAGATGTAAATAGTTTTAATGATTCTGAAGGTGTTTTATTTATAGAGATGGCTTCTTTGTTTGATTCACTTTCAGATAGGGTTATTTCGATAAGCGATAACACAACAAGTGAAATGGTTTATATTTCGTATTCATCAACTACAAATCAAATAGCAGTCGATGTGGTTTCAGGTGGTGTAAGTCAAGCTCCAATGACACACACCCTTACAGATGAAACGGTAGCTTCTAAAATTGCTCTTAAATGGAAACTTAATGACTGCGCATTATGGGTTGATGGTGTTGAAGTTGCAACAGATATTGTATGCACTATGCCGACAGGATTAGTAGATTTATCTTTTGACGATGGAAACAGCGCAAATAATATGTATTGTAAACTTTCGGCTTTAAAAGTATTTACAACAGCTTTAAGCGATGCACAACTTGAAACACTAACAACTTAAAACTATGAAAGAAATATTAATTAGTTGGTCTGGAGATATTGAACTTTTTAAAAGTGAGTTCCCAAAAATACAAGTTGTTATCATTCCTGAGATGTTAGATGGATGCTATATGATGATTTATGATTCTCCTAGTGAAATAGTAGGCGATGATTTTAATGATGAACTTACTTGGTTAGACGGCAATGGAACATTAGAGGTGATTGGAAAATGGAAAGATGATGGAGATAAAAAAATAGATGATGATATTAATAACAATTTCACTGTTACAAAGTATAAAAAATACCTTCGGGATATTTGGGATGATGAAAAGCAAAAATTTGTAAAAGCACCAAGAGATAAGCCTGTAAATAAAATATATGGCTGGGGGGATAGGAATTTGATATGATGTACATAACCTTTATACTTCGTGAATTATTTTTATTTATTATGTCAATAATAGGATTTATAATATTTCCTTTTATAACATACCCTTTAAGACATTGGATATGGAGGTATCCTAATTTTTTTAAATGGTTTTTTGGATTGTATTATTTTACAGATCGTTCAGAGGTTGATTTTATTCAGAATTGGTATGGGCTTTATGAATTAGTGCCTGGGTCATATCAAGAATTTTATCAAATGAATTGGTTTCAAAAGTATCTATTGAGTTGGAATTGGCTTTGTCTTAGAAATCCACATTGGGAATTGACGTTATTATTTAAACCAAATAAGGGAGACTATGAAGATGTAAAAGTTTACAGCCATGAAGGAGAAGCTAATGTAAAAACTTGGAGAAATAAAACTATTTTCGGAAAACAGTCTATTACTTATAGTATTGATGGATGTAGATATTTTCGCTATTCATTTACAAGAAATTTAAAACCCAAATCTTTAATAAGAAAATTAGGCTATGAATATATTAACTTTATGGTTGGAGCTGCTGAAAATAGGTATCTAATAAAATTAAGATTTTTTAAAATAAAAGATATGAAAAAAGAAAAAGAAGTGCCAAAAGAGAAAACAACTGGCAATAGACCTGATGACCGTACAACTGGGAATCGTCCCGATGATAGAACTACTGGGAATCGTCCAGACGATAGATGAACAACAGGGCAGAGCTAGTTTTAAAAATAACCTTTGTAATGTCGGTTATCAATTATAGCCTTTGGAGTTATATTGAAGATTGGATTGGAATAAAGGTTTTTTACTACGGAAATGCAGCGTCTTATGTGGGATATCTATATGTCATTTACGAATACACGCGAATTTTATATAAGCAAAATAATAAATTTAGTGAGCTTATCACATGGTCAGAGATTGCACTAGCGTCAGCAGTTAGCAATTTAGCCGATGAACTTTTTTTTGACCCTACGGAATTAAGCATAAACGAATATGTAGGCTTTTTATTAATTATCATAATGGCAATTTACAATGACCATAAAAGAAAGAGACAGAATAGAAATACTTGAGGGTAGAATGGAAAAGTTGGAGGAAATGAATTACGCACAAGAAAAGAAAATAGATAAAATTCTATTCTATTTCGAGTCTGATAGTAGCACAAATCAAAAAGGGATTGTTGAAAATGTCAAAGATTTACGTGGTGAGATTCAAAACTTACTTAAACGAGAGGAGATATATAAAGGGAAAGCTACTGTATGGGGAATCGTTGGGAGTGCTATATTTGGAACTGTTGGCACTTTATTATATGTAGGTATTAAATTTCTAATAACTAAAATATGAAAACAGGTATAAATGGATTAGAGCTTATAAAAAAATATGAGGGGTTTATGGCTAAACCTTATTTATGTCCAGCAGGAGTACCTACGATTGGATATGGGGCAACTTATTATCCTGGAGGTAAAAGAGTAACAATGAATGATGACCCTATCACAAAGGAACGTGCAGAGGATTTACTACGCGATATGCTTACTAGCTATGAAGATGGGGTTAATAGATATGTACAATATCAATTAAGCCAAAACCAGTTCGATGCTTTAGTTTCATTCGCTTATAATTTAGGAGTTGGGGCATTGCAGAAAAGTACTTTGTTAAAAAAAATAAATATTGATCCGTGTGATGAAAGCATCTCAAATGAATTTAAGAAATGGGTTCGTGCTGGAGGTAGGGTACTTAAAGGACTTCAAAAACGTAGAGCCGAAGAAGCTGAATTATATTTTAATTAGAAACTATGCCAGATAAAAGCTATAAAGAACGAAACGGAACCACAAGAGCTGGAGATTTTTTACGATCGATAAAAGGAGTCGCACCCGATATTCTAAACCTAGCAGGAAGCGTTACAGGTTTTAGTCTTTTAAATAAGCTAGGAGACGCAATAAGTAAAACCGATACTATCAGTCCAGAAGATAAGGAAATTGCTTTAGAGTTGCTTAAAATTGATATTGGGGATGTTCAAGACGCTAGAGATTTACAAAAGGTCGCGTTACAGCAAGATGATTTATTTTCAAAGCGATTTATTTACTACTTAACAATAGCTGTATTTTTGTTCTCTGCTGGTATTGTAATATTATTATTTTTCATTGAGATGCCAGAACAAAACAGGGACGTAGTGAATTTTATTTTAGGTGTAGTGGTGGGGACTGGATTGACGGGTGTTTTTAATTATTTTTATGGTAGCTCTCAAGGTTCAAAAGATAAAATGAAGTTGATTAAGTAATATTTTTTTTGTATATTGCTATTATGGAAACTGTTTTGATTACTTTTCTTCCTGTTTTAGTATTAAATAAACATTTACAACTACTCCATTGATAATAATGCTGATAAGTTTCTTCCTAAAGTAACAGGTCTATACACAACTTTCTCAACTTCAATAATTTTTTCAACTTCAATAATTTTCTCAACTTCAATATATTTTATTTCAACTTCTTTTTTGCCTTTTGTATAACCGATAGATTTATTTAGGCATTTTTTATTTTGTATATGATTATATATATAAGCGTGTTCTATTTTTCTTAAAATATTCTCATCTGTTGAACTAGATGTGACCAAGCATAATATTTCCTTTATAAAATTTTCTTTTCCGTGTCTTTTTACTTGTTTTTTAAGTTCAACACCACTTCCTAAATATTTCGGATTAGACGTTGAATTTAAGCCAATGTAATATTCGCCTGTTATTTTATTTGTTGTTTTGTATATTTCCATAATTTTATTTAATTTAAAAAACCTTTACAACGACTCCATTGATAATAATGATATACTTTATGCCTATGTGTCATATCGTAAGTAGTTGTAAATGAGTTCATTTTGCTTTGACGTTTATTAGCTTATAACGAGTTATATACAAGGCTCAACTTCAGTCCACCCAGCAATATAAATTCTATTGCCATCCTTATCTATCCCATTGCAATACATTCCATCAAGTCTGTATATTGTAATTTCATCACCTCTGCGTATTGGTGTTGATGAAAGTGGTGTGTTAACTTCATTATCAGTTACTATTACTTTTGTCCCGTATTTTACATTATGTGCTTCCATTATATTCTGTTTTTATTAATTAATTTCTGTGAGGCAACGCACCATATACTCGTCTGTTAGCAAATATACAAAATATTCTTTAATAATTATTATTATATTATTATTTATACTCAATATAAATAACGATTTAATTATACATTTATAGTGTTTATATTATTATTATTATGTACCTTTGTAAGGTAATTAAAAACATATAAAATGGGAAAG